>SXGT01097477.1_pt1 | contig 24682 bp, 24 predicted proteins | sample 3176221 | NCBI WGS metagenome assembly SXGT01 (sample SAMN11356862, study PRJNA531348) | freshwater metagenome | isolation source: freshwater sample F1-120 | place: China: Fuxian Lake, Yuxi | collected 2017-12-25
CATGGGCATGCTCGGCGCCAAGTTCCCCAAGGCCCAGTTCCTGATCACGGGCGTGCTCGGGCCGGGCTCGAACGCTCACGGCCCCAACGAGTTCCTGCACATCCCGACCGGCAAGCGGCTGACGGCCTGCGTGGCGAACGTGCTCGCCGATCAGGCTCGCTAGCTCGGCCCTGGAGGCGATTTCGCCCGCGCGGGCGGTCGCCTCCGCCGTCCGCTACGGAACTCTTGCCGAGCTCCAACGGGGCGCGCTCGCCCGGCGAGTGCGCCTTGCTGCTACCCTGCGAGCGTGAGACTCGTCGCCGCATTGCTCTCCGTCTGGATGTTCGCCGCAGAGGGGCGCGCTGGAGCTGCCCACGACTACGGCCATGAGCGTGGCCACGACCTCGGGGAGCGGCGCTTCGCGGAACCGGTGCCTGTCGTCGACGGTCTCGGTGTCGGCGATCCCGCGCCGCGCTTGCGCGTCGGCAGCTGGCTCAAGGGCGAGCCGATCGCGGGCTTCGAGCCGGGGCGCGTCTACGTAGTCGAGTTCTGGTCGACTTGGTGCCTGCCCTGCGAGAAGTCGATCCCGCTGCTCTCCGCGCTCCAGGCGCGCCATGCCGAGCGCGGGGTGCGCGTGGTCGGGGTGAGCGTGTTCGAGGATCGCTCCTGCGAAGTCGCGCCCTATGTCGCGCGGCAGGGCGAGCGCATGAGCTACACCGTGGCAGCGGACTCCGTGCTCGAGGGCGCCACCGCGGCGCAGGGCGCGATGGTGCTCTCGTGGCTCAAGCCGAGCGGCGAGACCTCACTTCCCACGGCTTTCCTCGTCGACGGCACCGGCACGATCGTGTGGATCGGCGATACGCACTCGCTGGAGCAGCCGCTCGAGCAGGTGCTCGCCGGCACATGGGATCTCGCGCAGGCGAAGGTCGAGCATGGAAAGCGCTTGCGCGTGCGCAACCTGCGCATGGCGCTGAATGCCCAGGTGCGCGAGAAGCTGTGGGAGAAGGCGCTCGAGACCATCGAGGAGATGCGCGCTCTCGATCCGTCCACCGAGGCTCGCACGGCCGCGTGGCGCTTCGCGGCGCTGCTCAACCTCGGCCGTGACGAGGAAGTCTGGGCCTATGGGCGCGCTGTCCTCGAGGGCTTGCTCAAGGATGACGCACTCGCGCTCAACGTGATCGCGTGGACCGTGGTCGATCCGCGCGCGCCCAAGCGCGCCTCGCGCGACCTCGACTTCGCGCTCGCCGCGGCGGAACGCGCCACCGAGCTCACGGAGCGTCGCAACGCGGCGATCCTCGACACGCTCGCCGTCGTGCACTTCGAGCGCGGATCTCTGGCGCTCGCGATCTCGACCGAAGAAGATGCCATCGCTCTCGCCGAAGGCGCGCCGTGGGCCTCCGAGCTGCGCGAGCGGCTCGAACTCTTCCGTCGCGCCCTGCGCACGCCGTCCGGCGGCCGCGTGGCGTCGCGCTAGAGACCGAGCCGGCTCTCGATCCGGAGCAGGGCTGTCGGCCACAGGCAGCGTCGCCCGCCGCGACCGAGCAAGGTCGATCGCGGTCAGGACATGGACCGGTTGCTCCCCGTGCCCTGCGGCCGCGTCTCCAGAGGTCGCCCCTGCGCGCGAGCAACTGCGCTCAGAGCTCGCCGCGCTTGCGACCCTTGGAATACGTGCCGCTCGCGGAGCGGTCGAGAACGCCGTCGCGGGACCAGCGCCGACAGGTTCCGTGGCGCAGGTCAGCGCGAAACTCGACCTCGAGCTCGAGCTGGCCGTTGTCGTACCAGAAGCGGTAGATGCCTTCGCGCTTGCCCTCGACGAGTGTCCCCTCGAGCATCTTCGTGCCGTTCTCGTGCCAGGCCGCCTCGGGGCCGACCGCGATGCCGCGCTCGAAGGTGCCGCGCCAGCGCAGGCCGCCGGGGAGGTGGAAGAAGCTCCACGGACCCTCGCGCAGGCCGTTGCGCAGCTCGCCCTCGCCGCTCTTCGTGCCCATCGAGTTCCACTCCGTGACTCGCCCGTCGCGCACGGCACCGACGTCGCGCGCCGCGGTGCGGTCGGTGGCGGCATCGAAGCTCGACCAGCGCTCCTCGAAGGAACCCGGCTCGGCCGTCGGCGGGGGCTCGCCGGCCGCGGGCTCGTCTGTGCAGGAGCACAGCAGAAGCGCGAGCAGCGTGGCGTGGCGGAGCGAAAGCGACATCGACCCGGAGCTTCTAGCGTCCGCGGGCGCGAAGCCCAAGCCTCGCGGTGGACGCTCAGCGCAGCCGCGGCGGGTTCGCGCCCGCGCCGGGCCCATAAACGACGGCGTTGCGGAACAGCCTTCCCGTTCCCGGATGGAAGCCGCGGAAGCCCGGTTCGGAGGCGAACAGGATCACCTGCCCCGCCCCGCGGCGCTCGACGGTCGCGTAGGCGCTCTCGGCGAGCCGCTCGCGCGCCTCGGGCCACAGGAGCCCCGACAGCCGTAGGTCCGCGGCTGGGGCGAGGCGCACCGCCGTGGTGGCGGGGGAGCGCGACCAGAGAGACAGCGAGCCGTCGAAGAAGACGGGCAATTGCGAGCCCGTACCGACGGTCAGCCAGTGATCCTCACGCACGTGCGCGCGGAGGAAGACACCCTGCGGCGCGAAGCGCTGGCGCCAGCGCTCCTCCCGCTCGGCATCGGGATCGACCGCGAGCGCCGTGCTCGCAGCCTTCGGCTCGGTCGGCTTCGTCGCGTCTTGGGACGCGGCCGTCGGCACGCCGTCCCACACGAGCCGCTCGTCGACCTCGATCGAGCGGGCGGCGCGCTCGCGCTGCGCGGCGAAGAGATACTCGGGGAGCTTCGCGAGCACATCCTCGCGACGGCGCACGCTCGAGAGGCCGAGCGACTCGCGCGCCAGCGCGCCGGCCGAGCTGCCGGCCGCGATCAGCGTGCCGCCGCCCTCGATCCAGGCGCGCAAGGTCTCGAGGTGCGGCTCGAGCACGGCGGAGATCCCGCCCGCGGGGGGAAGCACGAGCACGTTGTAGCGGCGCAGGTCGTAACCACCGAGGTCCTGCGCATCGAGCAGTGACACGGGCAAGCCGAGTTCGAAGTCGAGCGCGTGCCAGAGCTGGCCGAAGGAGGTGTTCTGCACGGGCGCGTTGGAGAGCATCGCGACGCGCGGGCGCTCGAGCAGCTCGAAGTGCTGGCCCCCGAGGTCGTGGCCGTCTCCCGGCGCGCGGGCGCTCGTCGCGGCGAAGGCCCTCACCCCCGCCGCGCTGGCCGCGCTCTCGACCTTGGCGGCGACATCGTCCTTGTTCTCGTGCGCGCGCACCAGCAGGCTGCCCCGCGCGAAGCGACGACCAGCGCTCTCGAAGGGCTCGTCGGCGAGCGAGAGCGCGAGGCCCGACTGCAGGGCGCGGGCCGCAAACTTCACGGAGCCGTCGTCCATACCGTCGACGATCCAGCCGTAGATGGGCGCGCTCTCCGCGGCGGCCACGATGCCCGCCGGCCGCGTCTCCGGCGGCGTGGCCGCGGCGACTCCCGCGCCCTCGACCGACTGCGCCCACCAGCACTCGAGCCCGAACGCATGGCCGAGGTTCCACGCGGTCGAGTCGTAGATCTTCGAGTTGCCCTTGAGCTCGAGCTCGCGCCGCTCGCGCTCGAGGTCCGCCTTGGGGTAGCGCGTGTCGAACTCGAGGTAGGCGCGCACGAGCGCGCCCTGCGGCTGCAGCGCGGAGATCACGGCGACCTCGTCGTCGGTCGAGCGTTCCGCGCTCGTGCCACCGAAGGAGTCGAGTGCGTTGCGAAGCTTCGCGGAACTGGCGAGCGCGTACTCGATGCCTTGCTCCGCAAGCACGGCGAGCAGGTGCTGGAAGCGCGCCGCGTGAGGCCCCTTGCGCACGACGAACCACGGCCGCTCCAGAGTGCCGTCGCCGAACGTCGCAAGGCGGCGAAACTCGGCGTAGTGCGCGAGCGCCTCCTCGCGCGCGGCCGCCAGCGTGCGCAGGTTGGCGAGGCTCGCCTCGGCCTGGTGGTGTGCAGCCGAGCGATAGGTCGCGATCTCGCCGCTCTCGAGCTCGACCGTCTGGCCGTCGTAGCGCGCCTGCTCGTACAGGATGCCGATCGCGCCGTTCAGGCTGGACCACGAGTCCGTGTAGAACGGGCCCCAGCCATCGGCCCATTCGCGCGTGTAATAGCTCCAGCCGTGCGCATCGAAGGCCTTGGCGATATCGGCCGCGTAGCGCGACTGCCACTCGACGAGCTTGCGCGGCAGGTGGGGATTGATCGGGTCGGCCTGCGGATAGAAGAGGTAGCTGTCGTCGCGGCCCATCTCGTGCGCATCGACGAAGAGCTGCGGGTGGAAGCGCTGCACGGCCTTCCAGCGTGCGCGCGTCTCCGGCGCGGTCCCCGCGATCCAGTCGCGGTTCATGTCGAACAGATAGTGGTTGCCGCGACCGTTCGGCCAGCGACCGTGCGAGAGCGCCTCGCCGTCCAGCACCGGCGTAGAGCCGGCGGCCTGCAGCAGCAGCGCGAGGAAGCGCTCGCGGCCATCGGGGTTCTGCATCGGGTCGATCACGATCACGACGCGTTCGAGCAGCTCGGTCAGCTCCTGCGACGTGCCGGCGACGAGGTGATAGCCGAGCGCGAGACCGCCGTCGACGCCGCTCATCTCGTCACCGTGGATCGAGTAGCCGAGCCACGCCACGGCGGGAGTGGTCGCGCGAATACGCTCTTCCTCGCCGGGCGCGAGCTTGCGCGGGTCGGCGAGCTTGTCGATGCGCGCGAGGATCGCGTCAAGCTCCCTCAGGTTCTTCTCGCTCGTGACGACGGCGTGGACAAGCTCGCGGCCCTCGTGCGTGTGCCCGTAGGTCTCGAGCTTCACGCGCGGCGACTGCGCGGCCCAGGCGCGCCAGCAGGCGAGCGCCTGCGCATGCGAGGCGGGCTGCACGCCGAGCTCGAAGCCGAGGACCGACGCCGGGGACGCGACCGAGCCGGCGTAGTTCGTGCCCGGAAAGAACTCCTTGTCGTAGGCGTGCTCTTCGGGAGCCGAGAGCCTCACGCTGGCCTGCGCGGGCTGGCGCGCAGCTTGGATGCGCGGCAGCGCCGTCCTGGGGTGAGGCTGGGCGCTGGCGCAGCCGATCAGCAACAGGAGGGCGGGAACTACGTGGAGGGAGGGACGGACCTGCATGAGCGCAGTGTAGCGGCGCGCGCGCTACGATCCGTGCGAGGTACATCCGTGAGGCAGGCGGCGATCATCGTGGCGGGGGAGCGGCGTTCGGGTGCACGGCGCGAGCGCATCCTGAGTCCGTGGGATGGCACCGTCGTGGGCGAAGTCGAGGTGGGGGATGCGCACGACATCGATGCAGCGATCGAGCGCGCTCACGCCGCGCGTGCACAACTGCGCGACTGGCCGACGCATGCTCGTACGCGACTTCTGCAGGCGACGGCACAGCGCATCCGCGAGCGCGCGGACGAGCTCGCGCGCCTGATCGCGCTCGAGTCCGGCAAGCCGATCACGAACGCACGCGCGGAAGTCGCGCGCGCGGCCATCACGTTCGAGGTCTCCGCCGGCGAGGCACGCAGCTTCGGCGGCGAGACCTTCCCCGTCGACCTCGAGCCGCGCGGCGAGGGCCGTCTCGGCTTCACGCTGCGCGTTCCACGCGGCGTCGTCGCGGCGATCTCACCCTTCAACTTCCCTCTCAATCTCGTCGCGCACAAGCTCGCACCCGCGCTCGCCGTCGGTGCGCCGGTGATCCTGAAGCCCGCGCCTCAGTGCCCGCTCACGGCGCTGTTGCTGGTCGAGTGGCTGCTCGAGCTCGGCGCTCCTCCGGCCGCGCTCTCGGCCCTGCACTGCGCGCCCGAAGTGGCGGAACGCATGGTGCGCGATGAGCGCGTGGCCGTGCTGTCGTTCACTGGCAGCGATCGCGTCGGCTGGCACTTGAAGTCGCTCGCCGGGCGCAAGCAGGTCCTGCTCGAGCTCGGTGGCAACGCGCCCTGCATCGTCGACGAGACGGCGGACTGGCGTGCGGCGCTCCAGCCGATCGCGCTGGCCGCCTTCGCGTACGCGGGACAGGTGTGCGTCAAGGCCCAGCGTCTGCTGGTGCACGAGAGCGTGTTCGCTTCGTTCGCCGAGGAGCTCGCGCGCGCGGCGAGCGGGCTCGCCTGCGGGAATCCTCTCGACGAGTCCACTGTGGTCGGGCCGCTGATCGACGACGCGCAGGCCGGGCGCGTGCTCGCGTGGATCGACGAGGCCCGCGCCGATGGCGCCAGGCTCCTGTGCGGCGGCACGCGCGCGGGGCGAGTCGTGCGCCCGACGCTGCTCGTCGACGTGCGTGACGAGGCGCGCGTCTGCCGCGAGGAAGTGTTCGGTCCCGTGGCGATCGTCGAGCCCTTCCGAGACTTCGGCGCCGCTCTCGAGCGCTGCAACGCGACGCGCTATGGCCTGCAGGCGGGCCTCTTCACGCGCGATCTTGCGCGGGCGATGGCCGCCGCCCGCACGCTCGAGTTCGGGGGCGTGATCGTCAACGACACCAGCGCCTTCCGCATCGATTCCATGCCCTACGGGGGCTCCAAGCACTCCGGGATCGGCCGCGAGGGCCCGCGCAGCGCGATGGAGGAGTTCACGGAATCGCGCACGGTCATCCTGCGGCCCGCTCCTTGAGAGCATGGCGCGCGGGGTACACTCAGGGTCGCGCGGGCCATTAGCTCAGTCGGTTAGAGCTGGCGACTCATAATCGCTTGGTCGCAGGTTCGAGTCCTGCATGGCCCACTTCCCGCGCGGCCACATCCGGCTCCACACCCGCGTCCGCCCCCGGGGCGGGACGTTGGCGCGCGGTGGCTTTCCGTGGGGAGTTCCCCAAACACCAGCCGCGGACCGGGGCGAGACTTCTCAGGAAGCCCGCCTACCGCTTGCATCGCCGGAGCGCTGCAAACGTGACGCTGAGGCCAGCGTCCAGATGTGTTGGCTCCGGGCCGGGCGAGCTTTTCCAGCAGACCTCGCTCACGCTCGGAAAGGACGGGTGGCGGGTTGAGCTCGAGGCGCACGCAGGCGTCCCCGTGGCCGCTCCGGCCTCCGGCGAGGCCCTGTCCCCGCAGTCGCCGTCCGTCGCGCGCGTCTTCGGTGGGACGGTGACGGTTGCCATCCCGCGCGCCGTGCGGACGTCGGGGCGCGCGTCGACATGGGCGTCCCAAGGGGTCACCGTGGCCCGTGCATCAAGGCCGCCGTCGACGAGCGAGAAGCGCTCGTCGTCGGCGAGCCGCAGGTGCAGCAGCAGGTCTCCGCCCCTCCGTCCGCCGGTTCCCCGAGTCCGCGCTTTCCCGAGTCCGCGCAGGCGCAGCGCGAGGCCGTCGCGGACGTCGGCGGGGATGCTCAGGTCGGGCAGTCGGTCGTCCCGGGTAAATCGAAGGCGAGTGCGACATCCCCGAGAGCCAGTCCGATGGGCAGCTCGGTGTCGACATCGCCGCCGCGGCGTTGGCGCGGCGGGCGCGCCCGGGAGTGGAACTCGTGCGCGGACTGCTCGCCCAACATGGAGCGCAAGAAGTCCGAGAAGCCCTCGCCCTGCCCGAACAGGGCCTCGAACTCCCGTCCGCCCGCGCCACGGCGGCTCGACGGCGGCATGAACTCCCGCCCTGCCTCTCAGGCCTTGCCGAAGCGGTCGTACTGGGCGCGCTTCGGCGGGGCGGAGAGCACCTCGTGGACTTCCATGAACTGCTGGAAGCGCGCCGCGGCCCGCGCGCGGTGCGCGCCCCGGTGACGGTCGGGGTGCCACTCGAACGCGCGCTTGCGGAGGGCCTTGTTGAGCGCGGCGGCGTCGACGCACCGCGCTACGCCGAGCACCTCGCAGTCGTCGCGGAATTTCATCGCGGCCTCCTCGCAGGGAAGCGAGGACGCGAAGCGCGGGCTCGCAATTTGCTGCCAGCGCCGGTTGCGCGAGTCGGTCAGCCTCGCTTCGCACTCGTTGGCGCGGAAGCGGGAACTTTTGTCCGAGCGGTGGAAGCGCACCTCGCCGCTTGGCATAAGGTTTCGCGCACGCGCGAGCCGATGCGCGATCCTTGCGAGAAGTCCCATGGCAGCCACGAACACCGCCGCGTCGCCGTCCGAGCCGAAGAAGCCCAACATCGTGCGGCGGCTCTACAACTGGGTGCTCTCCTGGGCCGAGACGCCCTATGGCACGCCGGCCCTGTTCGTGATCTCGTTCGTGGAGAGCTCGTTCTTCCCGATCCCGCCCGATGTGCTGCAGATCGCGCTGTCCGTCGCGCGGCCCAAGCGCGCGTTCTTCTACGCGGCGGTCTCGGTGGTCGCGTCCGTGCTCGGCGGCGTGTTCGGCTGGTGGATCGGCACGACGCTGTGGGATTCGGTCTCCACGTTCTTCTTCGAGTACGTGCCGGGCTTCACGTCGGACAACTACGCGCTGGTCGAGCGCAAGTACAACGAGCACGCCTTCCTCGCGATCTTCACGGCGGCCTTCACGCCCATCCCGTACAAGGTGTTCACCATCGCGTCCGGCGTGTTCGACGTCGCCCTCTCGACGCTCATCTTCGCCTCAGTCCTCGGCCGCGGTGGGCGCTTCTTCTTGGTGGCGAGCGCGATCTCCTTCTTCGGACCGACGGTGAAGATCTGGCTCGAGAAGTACTTCGAGCTCGCGACCCTTATGCTGCTTGTCGTGGGCGCGCTCGGCTTCCTGGCCATCAAGTACATGCTCTAAGCGAGCTCGCGCGTGCGCGAGCTCGCGCGCCGCGCTACACCTTGGGGGCATGAGCTTGCCCCTTCTCGCGCTCTCGTTTCTCGCACTGCTGTTCGCCGGTTACGCGTTCTATGGACGCTTCATCGCCCGGCGACTGGGCCTCGACGACGCGCGCGCGACGCCCGCCCACGTGCGCGCGGACGGCGTGGACTACGTGGCGACGCCGCGCTTCTACCTGTTCGCCCAGCACTTCTCTGCCATCGCCGCCGCAGGCCCGATCGCGGGTCCGATCCTCGCCTGCCAGCAGTTCGGCTGGCTGCCCTGCCTGCTGTGGATCGGCTTCGGCGTGGTGTTCATCGGAGCGATGCACGACTTCTCGAGCCTCGTCGCGAGCCTGCGCCACGATGGCTGCTCGATCGCGGAGATCGCTCGCACGCGCCTTGGTACGCCGGCGGGCCGCGCCTTCATGGCCTTCATCTGGCTCTCGCTCATCTACGTGATCGTCGCCTTCGCCGACATCACAGCCGGCAGCTTTGTCAGTGGCACCGAGGAGCTCGAGGGCACGGGAGTGGCCTTCAACGCCGGTGGGGCGGTCGCGGCGGCGAGCGTGCTCTACCTCGGCCTCGCGATCGTGATGGGCATCGTGCAGAAGCTCCTTGCTCCACCCTTGTGGCTCGTGACGCTGATCTTCGTGCCCGCGACGTTCGCGCTCTCGTGGCTCGGCACCGAGATCTCCACTTGGCTCGTGTTCGACGCGCGCACGTGGGGCCTCCTGATTCTCGGGTACTGCCTCGTCGCCTCGATCACACCCGTATGGGCCCTGCTCCAGCCGCGCGGCTACCTCGGCGGATTCGTGCTCTACAGCGCGCTCGCCATCGGCGTCATCGGCGTGCTGTTCGGCGGCTACGAGCTGCAGCAGCCCGCGTTCACGAGCTTCGACTCCGGCAAGGCGGGCGGGCAGCTGTTTCCGTTCCTGTTCGTCACGATCGCCTGCGGCGCGTGCTCGGGCTTCCACGGCCTTGTGTGCAGCGGCACGACCTCCAAGCAGATCGACCGCGAGTCGCACTCGCACATGGTCGGCTACGGCGCGATGCTCGCCGAGGCTTTCGTCGCGCTGATCGCGCTCGTCACGGTCGCGATCTGCACCAGCGAGCAGCTTGCCGGCAAGAAGCCGGGCGCGATCTACGGTCAGGGCATCGGCGACTTCCTCACCCTGCTGATCGGCCCCGAGAACCGCGCCTTCGCGATCACTTTCGGCGCCATGGCGTTTTCGACCTTCGTTTTTGACACGCTCGACGTCGCCACGCGACTCGGCCGCTACCTCGTGCAGGAACTGCTCGGGTTGAAGGGCATCGCCGGTGCGACGCTCGGCACGCTCGCGACGCTCGGCCCCGCCGCGCTGTTTCTCTACACCAGCGAGGGCGGCGCCTACATGCGCTTCTGGAGCGTATTCGGGGCTTCCAACCAGCTGCTCGCGGCGCTCACGCTGCTGTCGATCGCGGTCTGGCTGCGCAAGGAAGGGCGCGGGAACCTGTTCGTCGTGATTCCGCTGGCGTTCCTGCTGGTCGTGACCCTGTGGGCGCTGCTCTCTCAGGCGAGCTCGAGCTTCGCGGCGAGCCAGGGCTGGGACGCCTCGCGCGCCAACGGCGTGGTGGCCCTCGTGCTGGTCGGGCTCGCGCTGTTCCTGATCGTGCGCGCGGTCACCGAGCTACGCCGCGCGCGGCCCGCGCAGGGCTAGCGCTCCTCGACCTCGAAGCCCGGGCCGACTGGCGGCAGCAGCGCGTGCACACGCTCGCGCAGGTGCGGCGGCAGCCGCCGGTCGAGCGCGCGCTCGATCTGGTACGGCTGGTAGCGCGACGAGAAGTGCGTGAAGAGCAGTGCCTCGTTCTCGAACAGGTCGGCGCGCTCGGCGATCTCGTCCAAGTGCACGTGGCCCTTCGAGCGCGCCTTCTCGACGCTCACGCGCTCGTCGACGAACGTGACCTCGATCACGAGCAGCCGCGCCTTGCGCACGACCTCCTCGCGCTCGACCACGTCGGCGAGCGTGTCGCCCGTGAACGCGACCTCGGGGACCTCGGTCCAGTCGTAGAGCTCGTCGCCGAGCCGCTCGCCGAGCTCGCGCAGCTCCGCGCTCGAGCGCCCGAGATAGCCGACCTTCAGCTTGCGCTGGCGCCGCCAAAGCCCGTAGCCCTGGCACGGCACGCGGTGGGGGGAGCGGAACGGCCGCGCGAACAGCTTGCACGGCAGCTCGAGCTCCTCGCCGATCCCGAGCGGCGTGACCGAGTGCCGCATCGAGCCGCGATCGAGCCGCCGCCAGGTCTCGAACAGCGCCGCGAAGTCGTCCGCGTTCTCGCGCGGCACGACGTAGTTCGGCGGCGGCATGTTGCGCAGCTCGCGCGTCGACGCGTGCCACGCCACCCCGCCCATGTGGTCCATGTGCGCGTGCGTGAACAGCACCGTCGGCCGCAGCACCGCCGCGTCCGGGCAACGCCCGAGGTCGAAGCACAGCTTGAGCTCGGGGAAATCGATGCACGTCTCGACTCCCCCGATCGAGATCCCGTCCACCAGGTGCCCCGCCAACTTCGGCATGCTTCTCCGAGAGTAGCCCAGAATCCAGTTCCGGAGATCGGAACCTTGCGTGGGGCGGGCGGTTCGTACCATGTGCCCCGCACACTGCCGCCCCGGCCGGGGTGGGTCCCAACGAGGAGAAACCTGATGAACGTCCGCAATTGGTCTGTCGCCGCGCTCGGGCTCGCAGCTTTCGCGCTGGTCGAGCTCCGCACCGACTACACCGCCGAGCGCAGCCTCAGCTACACGAGCTCCATGGAGATGGAGATGGAAACCACCTCCATGCGCATGGAGCGCGACGGCCAGCCCGTCGAGATCCCCGGCGGCGGGGGCGGCATGGCGATGGGCGAGGCGAGCGAGGTCACGTGGACCGACAAGGTGCTCGAGCACAAGGATGGCAAGCCGACCAAGGTCAAGCGCACCTTCGGTGACTTTGAGGGCTCCTCCTCGATGACCATGGGCGGCGAGGAGCAGACGCGCGAGCGCAAGGGCGCGCTCGACGGCGTGACGGTCGAGCTCAGCCTCGACGAGGAAGGCAAGGTCGTGGCCGAGGTCAAGGAAGGCGACGCGCCGGGCGAGGCGCTCGTCGGTCACCACCTGACGCTGGCGCTCGACGAGTTCCTGCCCGAGGGCGACGTCGCCGCAGGCGAAAGCTGGGAACTCGAGAAGGACGTGATCCAGCGTGGCCTCGGGATCGACCTCTCGGCCGTGCTGTTCCAGCGCCCCCAGGAGGGCGGCGGTGGTGGTGGCGGTGGCGAAGGCGGCGGCGGTCGCCGTGGGCCGCGTGGGCCCCGCGGAAGCATGGCCGGCGCCGTGCTGATGCAGGCGGACCTCGAAGGCAAGGCCACCCTTGCCGAGGAGCTCGAAGAGGTCGACGGCACCAGCTACCGCGTGATCAAGCTCGAGATCACGGCCTCGGGCTCGATGGAGGAGCCGGGCATGGGCGGCGGTGGCCGCGGCCGTGCCTTCGAGCCGAACGTCCCGACGCTGGTCGAGACGACCTACTCGATCGAGCTCGAGGGCAAGCTGCTCTTCGACCCGCAGGCCAAGCTCCCCGCGTCGCTCTCGATCGACGGCACGCTCAAGGTCGAGTCGCGCCGCGAGGGCGACTTCCAGGGCACCTCCTTCAAGAGCGAGTCGATCCAGGAAGGCGACATCAAGTTCACCGCGACCGTCACGACGGGCTGAGCGAGCTCGGAGTCGACTCACGGCCGGCGCCGCGGGGGGGTCCACCGCGGCGCCGGTCGCGTTTCCCACGGGCGGCGTCAGCGCGGATCGGGCGGGGCGAGCAGGCGGCGCTTGCCGTCGTCGGAGAGGGTCACGTGCTCGCGGCCCCACGGCGCGGGCGACGCGCGGTCGCGATCCCACAGCTGGCAGGTCACTTGCTGGTGGCGCTGGTCGAGGGCTTCGCAATAGTTCGTGAACTTGCAGCGTCGCACGCTCGCGCCGCGTCCCTCCTCGACCTTGCGCCACCAGTCGGGGTCCGCGAGGGACTGGCGCGCGGCGGCGACGAAGTCGCAGGTGCCGTCCGCGAGCGCGTGCTCGGCAGCCTCGAAGGTCGCGATGCCGCCTGCGCCCACCACCGGCGTGTCGCAGCCCGCGGCACGCACGCGCGCGCGCACTTGGGCGGCGAGATGCAGGTTGCGACCAAAGGGCCCGCGCGCACCGGGCTCCGCGGGATCGTCGATGCGCACGGTCGGCATGCACTCGTGGCCGCTTCGGCCCGTGTACGGGTAGACGGCCTCGCCGACCTTGGGCTGGGCCGCGTCGTCGAACTTGCCGCCCGTCGAGAGCGACAGGAAGTCCATCCCTGCGCGCGCGAAGCGCTCGGCGCAGTCGCAGGCATCCTCGCTGCGCGAGCCGCCCGCGATGATCTCGTCGCCGAGGAAGCGGGCGCCGACCGTGAAGCTCGGCCCCACGCGCGCGCGCACGGCGGCAAAGACCTCGAGCGGAAGTCGCGCGCGCGCAGCGGGTGAGCCACCGTAGCCGTCGGCGCGATCGTTCGTGCGCGAGAGGAACGAGGCCAGCGTGTAGGCATGCGCGCAGTGCAGCTCGACGCCATCGAAGCCCGCGGCCTGCGCGCGCGCTGCGGCGTCGGCGAAGAGCGGCGGCAGGACCTGCGGCAGCGCGGCGATGTGCGGCAGCGTCGTGTCGGTCACGCGCTCGCGGTAGCCGTACTCGAGGGACTCGCGCTCGCGCGGCTCGAGGATCGCGAGCAACTGCTCGTGGGGCAGCGTGAGCAGGGTCTCGCGCACGTCCATGTCGTTCCCGCGCGCGCAAGTCTCGCCCGCGAGCGCCGCGAGCCGTTCGCGGTGCACGGACCGCAGGTCGAGGAAGCGGCGCACGAACTTGTCCTTATCCGGGCGTCGGCGCACGGCGAGGAAGTCGATCAGCTGCACGAGCAGTCGCGTCTCCCCGCCGCTCGCCTCGCGCACGGCCTCGACGACGCGCCGCAGCCCCGCGACGAAGCGCTCGTGCCCGATGCGCAGCAGCGGTCCGCTGGGAACGTCGCGCACGCCCGTCGCTTCGATCACGATCACGCCGGGGCGCCCGTCGGCGAAGCGCCGGTACCAGTCGACGACGTCGTCGGTCGCCTCGCCGTCCTCGGTCGCGCGCCACGGCACCATCGCCGGCACCCACGTGCGGGTGCGCGCCGTGAACGCACCGCAGCGCTGCGGCGAGAACAGGCGGCTGGCAGTGGCCTCCGCGCGCATCGGCCAGCGTGTCTCCGGGATCGGGTGGGGGCGGGGCATGCTGAGCATCTTCGGCGCACGCGCGGCGCTTGCAACCGCGAATCGGCGCCTCGGGTTGGATCGCGCACCCCGGCGGCGCGTACCCTGTTCGGCCCATGAGCCCGAAGAAGCGCCGTGTTCTCGTCACTGGAGCCAGCCGCGGCATCGGTCGGGCCATCGCACTCGAAGTCGCCCGCGCGGACTTCGACCTCGCGCTCAACTACCGCTCGCAAGGCTCGGCCGCCGAGGAAGTCGCCGCTGCCTGCCGCGCGCTCGGCGCGACCGTGGCGCTCGTCCCGTTCGACGTCGCCGACCGTGCCGCTGCCAAGGCCGCGCTCGAGGCCGATGTCGCGACCTCGGGTGCCTACTGGGGCGTGGTGTGCAACGCGGGCGTCACTGCGGACGGCCCGTTTCCGTCACTGAAGGGCGAGGACTGGGTCCGCGTGCTGCGCACCAACCTCGACGGTTTCTACAACGTGCTGCAGCCGCTGGTGATGCCGATGGTGCAGCTGCGCGACGGCGGGCGCATCGTCACGCTCTCCTCGGTCTCGGGCGTCGCCGGCAACAAGGGCCAAGTCAACTACAGCGCCTCGAAGGCCGGCATCATCGGCGCGACGCGCTCGCTCGCGCAGGAGCTCGCCAAGCGTCAGATCACGGTCAACTGCGTGGCGCCGGTCCTGATCGAGACCGATATGACCGCCGGCCTACCGCAGGACGAGATCGTCGAGCGCATCCCCTTGCGCCGCTTCGGCAAGCCCGAGGAAGTGGCGAGCGTGGTGGCGTTCCTGCTGTCGAGGGGCGCCGCGTACATGACCGGGCAGGTGCTGTCGGTGAACGGCGGCATGGCCTAGCGGGCGTCGATAAGCGCGGCTTGTAGCTTCGTGCGGCGCGTTTGACTCGCGAGACCGCCTGCTCGGGGCGATCCTTGGGTGAGTGGAACCGACACCGGACCGACGGCGCGCGCTGCTCGCGCTCGCACTGACCGCGCCTGCAACGACCGTGGGCTCGCTCGCGGCCTACGTGCTCTTGCCGGGTGCGGTGGGGCAGGGCGTCTACATGGTCGCCCGCGCCTGGATCGCGCTCGCGCCGCTGGTCTGGCTCCTGTGGGTCGTGCGCGAGCCGATTGCATGGTCGCCGCTCGCTCCCGCGCGGCGGCGCGAGGCGTGGCTCGGCGCCAGCGCGATTTCCTTGGCCGTGATTGCGGTGGTGTTCGGAGGCTATGCGCTCGTCGGCGAGCGCTTGCTCGACCCGGAAGCGCTGCGGCGCAGCGTCGAGACCTCCGGCATCGGCACACCGCTGCGCTTCGCCGTGGCGGCGCTCGCCATCTCGTTCGCGAACTCGCTGCTCGAGGAGTACTTCTGGCGCTGGTTCGTGTTCCGCCGCTGCGCGGAGCTTGTGGGCGAGCTGCGCGCCGTGCCCCTTGCCGCGCTGCTCTTTACTTCGCATCACGTGGTCACATTCTGCGTGCTGTTCGGCACGCAGGCGGGGCTCGCGGCGTCGCTCGCCGTGTTCGTCGCGGGCTGCGCTTGGTCGCTGTGCTACCTGCGCTGGCGCTCGCTCTGGCCAGGATGGTGGACCCACGTCGTGGCCGATCTCGCCGGCGTCGCGATCGGCGCGCAGGTGCTCTTCTTCTAGTGCGCAACCAGCGTGGGCATGGGCAGGAACCCGAGCATGTAGACCGTCGCCGTGCCGAGCAGGAGGCTGCCGAGGAGCCAGCGTCCGTTGTCAGTCAGGCTCGCGTCCCGCTCGCGCGCAAAGCTCGCTGACCCGTTGCGCCGCGAGCCACAGAACGTGCCGAGCTACACGCGGTACAACGCGACAGCGTTGCAGCCCGTCGTCGCCACGAGCAGGATCGTCGCGAGCGGCGCGGCGTGCACCAACTCGTAAAACAGCAGGTCCTCGGCAAAGAACGCCTTCCCTCCCGGGACGCCGACGAAGGCCCAGCCACAGGCCACGAAGGCGGCGTGCAGGGCCGGCTCCACGTCGACCAGCGCGTGGCGAAGCGACAGGCGCGCGGTGCCGTGCAGTCGCCGTGGCTCGATCAGGACCGCGAGCAGTACTGCGCTCCCTCAAGGACGAGCGACGACTGCGAGAGGGCGATCGAGGCGATGGCGCGTTCTCGCTCGTCGCGAACAAGCGCAAGGCAGGACTGAGCCTCCGCGCTGGCGACGAACAGGAACTGGGAGGCGCTCACGCTCTCCGCCCCGAGCTGGTTCTGATGTGCCTCCAGCCAGCGGTACAGAAGCGCCACGCCGGGCTTCGCGATCAGGAACAACGCGAACTCGGCGCGTCGCGGGGAACGGCGCACATCCTCGATCCACAACTGGAAGGGGACCGCGCCCGTAACCAGTCCGAGACAGGTCGCCGCGAGCCAGCCGGGTGCGGCCTCTCAGGCGAGCGGAAGCGGCGCGCGGGCCATGGTGCCGAGCGCGATCCACGGCCGGCGTGGCGTCGATGTCACCTGCGCGCTCAGCAGGACTCAGCTGGCGAGGAGCGCCCACGCGGCGAGGAATGGCGCGCCGGAGGGCGCGAGCCAGATCCCGGCGAACACGACGACGCCCGCCCGCAGGCCCAAGTGCTGCGCGCAGCTCGTGCGCATGATCGCCGTGGCGTTCACGGTGACCTCCGCCGCTCTTCCGCGAGCCGGGGCCGGGCGACGAGGTCCGACTGGAGAGCGTCGAGCCAAGACACTCGCCGGGACTCGAGGTGCAGGTTGCGCTGCCAGCGCGCGGGTCGGTCGGAGCTTGCCGCCGGGGCCCCCGTGTCGGGGTCGTTCCAGCCCGAGGCCCTTGATTCTCGCCGCTGCGCCGATTTCAGCGGGCATGTCCGCTGTCGCGCAACTCTGAGCGGCTGCGCGATCGGGTTCCGAAACCAGCCCGAAATGCGAATGGGCACCGGAGCACCTTGGGGCATACGGCCAGCTCCCCAGAATATTGGGCCGCTCGAAAGCGCGGCGGTGGGTGAGAGGCGCCTCCTGAGGCTGCTCGTCTTGAGCTGACGCGGTGTTTTTTTGGGGGGCCTACGCAGGTCCCTGAGCTCCGCTCGGCGCACAACTTCCACCGCGAGCGCTCGCACAGGAAGCCGTCTTGCTCAAACCACGACTGTAATCTCCGACCCTCCTCCGCTCTCTTTTCGCTGCCCGTTCAAGCAGAACGGGGGGCAGCGCTGATGGGCGGCAAGAGTTCGGGGCCCCGCTCGGCCGTCGGCTATCAGGCCTGCGCCACGCGCATCCGCTGCGTTGGCAGCCCCAAGCCCTCGGGCAAGGGCTGGTACACCTGCACCCCTAAGGGCCGGTAGCAGCCACGACAGCCAGGGAGCCGCGGGTCGCGCCTCATCCGAGAGGCCGGCTCGCGGATTCTGTAGCTCCGGCGTCCTCTCGCGTGCGCGCGCGAGACCGATGCCAGCGCCCCAGAAGGCGCCGCAACCAAGGCCGAGGCGAGTCCTCGAGCTGTCCGATGGCGCAGGCAAGTTGCCCCTCCACCCTCCCGAGCTGGTGCGCGAGCGACAGGGCCTCGCGGGTCGAGGTTTCGAGCTTCTCGAGCGCGGTTTCTAGCTTCGCTTCGAGCTTGGCCGCGTGCCTCTGGGCCGACTGCTCGACCTTCTCGGACAGCGCCAGCGTGCCCGACAGGCGAGCAACCTTCTCCCGAACTGCTGCGAGATGAGCTCGGAGTGCGAGCTCCTCGCCGTGGTCCTCGTCGGCTTCGAGCTTCCGTAGCTCGACCGCTGCGCGCGCAAGGTTTGGAATGGCCTCGGCGAGGTTGTCTCCGGCCCTTGCCAACCTTGCATCTGACGCTTGTGCAACCTCGTCTCCGACCTTGCCAACGGCTCAGGCCGACACCATGGCGACGATACGCCCTCGAGGCGGGCCCACGCTCGACCGGCAACGTCCCCCGCTGGATGCGCTCGCGGATGGCCTGCGGGCTCGTCCCGCAAGGAAGCTCGTCCACGCGGCGCCCCACGGCGAGCCGAGTTCGTCCGGATCGAGGCCGAGCTGCTCGCGGGCGAGCGTGTCGAGCGCATGCTCCGGATCGGACATGCGCTTGCGCGCGACGGTGCGCGCTTCCTCGAACTCGATCCCGCGGCCCGATGGGATGCGCACGAGTCGCGCGACCACGCGCGCGCAGCGTCCCGGCACGAACACGTCCAGCGGAACGCGGGCGCGGCTGGCCCAGTGCGCGGCCTCGGCCGCGAGCTCACCGAACATCGTGCGCGCCGCGGCGTCCGGCTCGACGCGCGCGCTTTCTCGGTACAGCCACGCCGACTGCAGCTCCTCGCGCCAGTGCTCGTGGGACGACATGGCGCGGGAAGCCAGCATCCTGCGCATCTAAATTCCCGTCGCCGCGGTGCGCAGTCTCGACAACCCCGCGCGCGAAGGGCGACAATCTGGGGCATGAGCGCTCGCCACGTCGCTTTCGTCACTGGCGCCGGTCGCGGCCTCGGCGCCGCCATCGCCGCCGAGCTGGCCGGCGCGGGGACCACAGTCGTGCTGGCCGCGCGCACCCTGCCCGAGTGCGAGCGCACGGCGCAGGACCTGCGCGAGAGCGGAGGCAGCGCCTTCGCAGTGCAGCTCGACGTCGGCGACGCGAACTCGATCGCCACGGCGCTGGCGCGCGCCCGCGAGCTCGCCGGTCCGGTCGATTGGCTCGTCAACAACGCCGGCATCGCAGTCAGCGCACCGCTGCTCCCGAGGGACGGCAACGCGGACGAGCTCTACGAGCGGCACCTCCGGATCAACTTCCACGGCGCGCGGCGCATGGCCGAGGGGCTGCTGCCCGCGATGAAGTCTGCGGGCTACGGCCGCATCGTGAACGTCGCGTCGTCCGCAGCGCTGCGCGGCTATCGCTACGTCGCAGCCTACAGCGCCTCGAAGCATGCGCTGCTCGGCTGGGCGCGGGCCGCGGCGCTCGAACTCGAAGGGACCGGCGTGCAGGTCGCGACGGTGTGCCCGCACTACGTGGACTCGCCGATGACCGACGCGTCGGTGCGCGCGATCGTGGCCAAGACGGGGCGCAGCGAAGCCGAGGCGCGGGGGCTCTTGGCGGCGGAAAATCCGGCCGGAAAGCTGGTTCGGCCGGAGCAGGTCGCCAGCGTGGTGCGCGGACTGCTCGAGGGCGGCACCAACGGCGCTCTGGTCGAGCTCGACGGCGGCGTGCCGCGCTATCATCCCGCCTCGCGATGAAGCTCGAACCAATCCAGCCGCCGGGGTGGGCCGCGCCCAAGGGCTACTCCAACGGCGTGCTCGCGCCCGCGGGCTCGCGTCTGCTGGCCGTGGCGGGACAGATTGCGTGGGACGCCGAGCAGCGCCTCGTGGGGCGCGGCGACTTCCCGCTGCAGTTTCGCACGGCGCTCGCCAACGTGGTGGCCGTCGTGCGCGCGGCGGGCGGCGGCCCCGAGCACTTGCTCCAGCTCACGATCTTCGTCACAGACAAGGGCGCCTACCTCGCCTGCACGCACGAGCTCGGCGCGGCGTGGAAGGAGCTCGTCGGGCGCCACTATCCAGCCATGGCGCTCGTCGAAGTCGCCGATCTGCTCGAGGAAGGCGCTCAGGTCGAGATCCAGGCGCTGGCGGCCCTGCCCTGACCTTCGTTCCGTTCTGGTCTTCCCGAGGAGTCTCGCCATGGATGCCAAGTCACCGCTCGAGCGCGCGCTCGGTCCCCAGCTCGCCGCAATCCGCGAGCTTGAGCAGCGCACGCGCGAGCTCGCTCTGGTGAGCGCCCACCGTCGGACTCAGGCTGTGCGCAAGCTGGAGGAGCTCGAGCGCGACCTCGCCCGCGTGGCGCTCGTAGTGCGCGCGATCGCCGACCTCGCGATCGACAAGGGGCTCTTCACCGACGCCCAGCTGCGCGCGCAGTTCGATCAAGCCGACTTTGCCGATGGCGTGTTCGACGCCGCGCTCGACCCGAAATTGGTCGCGCCGGGCACGGGCCGCGGAAACGTGCGCGTGCGCCCGGCGAAGCCCAAAGCCAAGCCCAAGGCCAAGCCCAAGCCCAAGGCGTCGCGCAAGGCGCGCTAGGATCCCATGCAACCTCAGCACTTTCGCTACAGCGAGCAGGACGGCGTCGCCACGATCCGGCTCGACCGTCCCGAGCGCCTCAACGCGCTCACCTTCGATTCCTATGCGGAACTGCGCGATGCGTTCGCGACGCTGCACTCGCGCGCCAGCGTGCGGTCGATCGTGCTGACGGGGACGGGCCGTGCCTTCTGCTCGGGCGGCGACGTCAAGGACATCATCGGGCGGCTCTTCGACGTGCCCGAGGCGGACCTCTACGCCTTCACGCGCATGACCTGCGACCTGATCGAGAACATGCGCCGCTGCGAGAAGCCGATCGTCGCCGCGCTCAACGGCACGACTTGCGGGGCGGGCGCGGTGATGGCGATTGCGGCCGACGTGCGCGTCGCCGCGGACACGGCGAAGATCGCGTTCCTGTTCACGAAAGTCGGCCTCTCGGGCGCTGACATGGGCGCGGCGTGGCTCCTGCCGCGTATCGTGGGCTTCGGGCGCGCGAGCGAGCTCCTGATGCTCGGCGACTTCATGGCGGCGCAGCGCGCCTACGAGATCGGGCTCTACAACGAGGTCTGCAAGCCCGATGAGCTCGAGGCGCGCGCGCTCGAGTGGGCGCGCAAGCTCGCGGCAGGCCCGACCTTGGGCATGGCGGTCACCAAACGCATGCTCAACGCCGAGGCGTCGATGACGCTCGGCGAAGCGATGGCGGCCGAAGGCTGGATCCAAGCCGAGTGCATGAAGCACCCCGACTACCTCGAGGGCTACCGCGCCTCGCTCGAGAAGCGCGCGCCCGACTTCCCCAACGTGAAGGCGCGGTCGTGAGCGCTCGGGTCCTCGCAGCACTGCGCGAGTCCGCGCGCGCGGTTGGTCGCGCGGGCGAACCGCAGCTGACCGGTCTCGACGAAACCGCGGCCGCGCGGCGCGCGCTCGCGCTCGTCGCGCAGGCCGGGCTCACGGCGTGGAGCGTGCCCGCGAAGTGGGGCGGTGCGCCAGCGCAGGGCCTCGCGGCGGACGACGACGTGTCCTGTCGCGCGATGTGCGCGCTGCGCGAGCCGCTCGCGTACCACAGCGCGATGCTCGACGTGATGCTCGTGATGCAGGGGCTCGGGAGCTACAGCCTCGCGCGCTCGGGCAAGGAAGCCGCATGCCGCGAGCTCCTGCCGCGCGTCGCACGCGGCGAACTCGTCGCGGCCTTCGGGCTCACCGAGCCGGGCGCCGGTTCCGACCTCGGGCTCGTTTCCACGCGCGCCGAGCGCGTCGGTGGCTGCTGGCGGATCTCCGGCCACAAGACCTTCATCTCCAACGCGGGCGTCGCGGGACTCTACACGCTGCTCGCGCGCACTTCGGGCGAGCCGGGCGACAACGGCAAGGGCAGCCTGACGATGTTCGCGCTGCGCAGCGACGCCCCGGGTCTCTCGACGCGGCGCTTCGAGGTCACGAGCCCGCATCCGATCGGCGACCTGCTGCTCGAGGGCGTCGAGGTGGGGGACGAGCACGTGCTCGGCGAGGTCGGCGGCGGCCTCGACGTGGCACTCGCCACGCTCGGCCGCTTCCGCACCAGCGTCGCGGCCGCCGCCAATGGCTTCGCGCGACGCGCGCTCGACGAGTCGCTGATGCGCCTCTCGACGCGCTCGCAGTTCGGCAAGCCGCTGGCGGCGAATCAGGGGCTCGCCTTCGACCTCGCGGAGATGGACACGCGCCTGCGCGCCGCCGAATTGCTCGTGACGGAGGCCGCCGAGGCGGTGGATCGCGGCGAGCGAGCCGTCGAGGAAGTCGCGCGCGCCAAGCTGTTTTCGACCGAGAACGCGTCCTACGTCTGCGATCGCGCGGTGCAGCACTTTGGCGGCCAGGGCGTTGTGCGCGGCAACATCGTGGAGCAGCTGTGGCGCGACGTGCGCGCGCTGCGCATCTACGAGGGCACCAGCGAGGTGCAGAAGCTGATCCTCTCACGCGCCTTGCTGGCGCGGCTCAAGGAGCGTTGATCCATGGCGAAGTTCCAGCGACACGTCTTCATCTGTACCAACGAGCGCGAGGGCGGAGACGAGCGCGGCTGCTGCAAGGCGCGCGGCGCGTCGGAAGTGGCCGAGGCCTTCAAGAAGAAACTGCACGAGCAGGGCTTCAAGCGCATCGTGCGGCCCAACAAGGCGGGCTGCCTAGACCAGTGTGCGTTTGGAACGGTGGTGGTCGTGTACCCCGACAACGTGTGGTACGGGCGTGTCACGGTGGCCGATGTGGACGAGATCATCGAGCGCCATATGCGCCACGGGCAGGTGGTCGAGCGGCTGGTGATCCCCGATGACAAGCTGACCGGAATCGCGCCTGCGTCGTAGACTGTGCGACCCGCGGGAACTCCCGCGAGTCCCACCATGCGTACCTACGACGAAGAAACGCGCGGCATCCTGCGCAAAATCCTCGAGGGCCAAGCCTACCGGCAGCTGATGCTCTCGAACATTCGCGGCCATGGGCTGCGCTTCCTGCCAGAGGTGCGTGACAAGCTGCGCGTCACCCGCGCGCTCGCGGACTCGCTCGAGCAGTTCGCGGACGTCGAGCGGCTCTACGCGCTGCTCGGCATGGGCGACGTGGTGTCCGCTGTCCGCAACAAGATGGAACGCGTGCCGTACCCGACCACGCGCATGGAGCTCGCGGTGTGCCTGTTCCTGTGCGAGCGCGTCTCGTGGCACGCGCTCTCGGCGTACACCGAGTCGTCCTGCGAGGAGTTCGCGAAGATCGCCTCCACGCGTCTCTCCGAGCTGCGCCCGCTCGACGAGCCGGAGGACTCGGCCTTCCTCGAGTTCTGCGCGGACGCGACCAACCGGCCCCACGCCCAGCAACTCGTCAACCGCTGGCTCGTGATCACGCTGCTCTCGCTCGGCCGCCCCGACAGCGCCGGCGATGTGCGTGCGCTGCAGCTCTCGCTGCGCAGCAAGTCGGTCGCGCGCATCGTGCGCGAGTATCTCGACGCGCTCGCCCCGTTCCTCGAGCGCTGTCAGCTCGCGCTGCCCAACGGAGCTGCGCTCGGCCTCGAGCTTCCCGCTCCCCGCAAGAAGTGAGTCCCATGACGAGCACCACGACCCCTGACCTGCGCGCGCGCCTCGCCGAGTGCGATGCGTTCGCCGCGCGCTGGCGTCCGCGCTTTCCGATCCTCGCCAAGACGACCTACCTCGTGACGCACTCGCTCGGCGCGATGCCGCTCGCGGCGCGCGAGAAGCTGCTCGCGTACACCGAGCAGTGGGCCACCCGCGGCGTGCGCTCGTGGGGCGAGGGCTGGTGGGATGCGCCGGTGAGCGTGGGCAACACGCTCGGTCGCATCCTGAACGCCGAGCCCGACTCGGTCGCGATGCAGACCAACGTCTCGCTGATCGAGGGCATCGTCGCCACCGCGCTCGACTTCTCCGGCCCGCGCAACAAGGTCGTGTACACCGATCAGAACTTCCCCACGAACATGTACGCGTGGGAGGGCTGGAAGCGCTACGGCGCGCGCATCGAGATGGTGCCGAGCGATCCGGGGGGCGTGGTGCCCACGGAGCGCCTGCTCGCGGCGATCGACGAGCGCACGGCGATCGTTCCGATCAGCCACGTGCTGTTCCGCACGAGCCGCGTGCAGGACGCGAAGGCCGTCTGCGCGAAGGCGCGCTCGGTGGGCGCGCTCGTGCTGCTCGACACGTACCAGTCGCTCGGCACGCTGCCAGTCGACGTGCGCGAGCTCGGTGCCGACATGGTGACCGGCGGCTCGGTGAAGTGGCTTTGCGGTGGACCGGGCGCGTGCTACCTGTACGTGCGGCCGGAGCTGCAGGACAAGCTCGAACCGCTGATCACGGGCTGGGCCGGACATGCGGCGCCGTTCGCGTTCGAGCTCGGCGCACAACGCTACGCAAAGGGCATTCGCCGCTTCCTGAACGGCTCGCCGGCCGTGCCGAGCCTGCTGCAGGCGAGCGCGGGCTACGAGATGGTGCTCGAGGTCGGCGTCGATGCGATCCGGCGCCACTCGGTGACGCTCACGGAGTCGCTGCGGCACGCGCTCGCGGACAATGGCTTCGAGTCTGGCAGCCCCGTCGATCCCGCCCAACGCGGCGGATCGCTCACGGTGCGCCTGCGCGCGGACGAGCACGGCCCGTCGTTCGTCGCGGCGCTCGAGCAGCGCGGCATTCTCGTCGACCACCGGCCCGAGGCCGGCCTGCGCGTGAGTCCGCACTTCTACACGACGTGGAGCGAGCTCGACGCCTTCGTCGCGGCCCTCGTCGAACTGCGAGAAAGCGGCAAGTGGAATCAGGCCACGGCAGCCAAGGGCTACTAGGCGCTGCGCGATGGCGAGTCCGGCTTGGCTGTGGATCCGCGAGCCCGGCGCGGCGCGCTGGGACGCCGCGGAGCGTGGGCTTGCGCAAGCGGGCTTCGTGCTGGGCGAAGTCGAGCTCGACCCGACGTCCGATCGCGGCTCACTCGGCCGGATCGAGAGCGCGCTCGGCGCGCTCGTCGCTCGCCCGGGCGTCGATGCGCGCAATCTAGGCGTGATCGGGCTCGGGCTCGGCGGGACGCTGGCGCTGCTCGCGGGTTGCACGAGCCGGCGCGTGCGCGCTGTCGCCAGCATCCAGCCCGTGCTGGTGTTCAAGGATCTGTCCGCGGCCCGGCCGTTCCAGCCGATCGAGCTGCTGCTCAACCTCGACGTGCCGATGCTCGCGCTGGTCGACGAGTCCGATTCACGCACACCGCCGGAGCATGTCGCGCTGTTTCGCCGGCAGTGCGAGCTGGGCGCGAAGAACGTGGAAC
>SXGT01483763.1_pt1 | contig 24678 bp, 38 predicted proteins | sample 3176221 | NCBI WGS metagenome assembly SXGT01 (sample SAMN11356862, study PRJNA531348) | freshwater metagenome | isolation source: freshwater sample F1-120 | place: China: Fuxian Lake, Yuxi | collected 2017-12-25
GGCCACCCTGGCCGGGGCCAACCTGGCCAGGGCCAACCTCACCAGGGCCTCCCTCGCCGGTGCCTACCTCGACGGGGCCAACCTCGACGGTGCCACCATCGCCTGGGCCAACCTCACCGGGGCCTCCCTCGCCGGTGCCTACCTCGACGGTGCCAACCTCGCCAGGGCCAACCTCGCCAGGGCCAACCTCGACGGTGCCTACCGAGGGCTGAGCCCGGCGCCAGATGGTTGGCGAAAAAACGCCGACGGATATCTCGAGCGGGAGGCGAAGTCATGAGCGACAGCGCCCGCGCAATCGCCATCACCATCACAATCGCCCTCGCCAGCGCCGAGAGTGATAAGCAGAACGCCGACCTCGACGAGTTACTCGGGGAGTCCCGGCCGTGAGCATCACGCTTCTTTGGCTACAGGTCCAGGTGGGCGGCGCATGGCGCACGATATCACCCGCTCACGGCGTCAACCGTACTGTGGCCCTCGCGTGCTGGCGCGCGGCTCGCGATCGTGGGTGGTGCGGTCCGCTGGGTCCGCACGACCTCAGGCCTATCGCCCAGGGGGCATCGGTGCGCCTTGTCACGGTGATCCCCGATGGGCTCGCCGTGCTCCACGAGTGGACGTCAAGGCCGCGGTCGCGAACCTCACGGGACCAGCCCACCCAACAAACAGGAGACGCATGAACTCTCGTATCATCCAGACACTCACCGCTGCCACCGCTATCCTCGACGACATGGGTGGCCACGCCCCGCCACGCCCCGACGACACCAAGCACAGGCACGGCCGCCGTTGGCCCAGCGTCCAGGCCGAACGCTGCGTGGGCGACGGGCGCCCCGATGACCCCGCCGAAATCAAGCGGGTGCGGAAGGCGGAGAAGCGCATCAGGGACGCCGAGCGTGTGGAGATGGGGCAGGTTCTGGCCAGGGCGCGGCTCGAGTTCTGACCGATCTGCGGCGAGCGCGGCGGTCCGACTTGCATTCGACACCGCCAGATATTGGCCATGCATATGTGCTGTTACGGAGCCGTCAGTCATGGTGTCTGGCGGCTCGATTTGGCACTCTCGGTGAACACGTCGCGCGGCGTTACCTCCCCGCCAACTCGACGTGTCGAGGTTCGATTCCTCGGGTGTCCACGAAGTCAATGAAAGGACGATGCCATGGAGCGAGTGCCCCTCTCCCCCGCGCGGGAGAACGCCAACAAGAAGAGCCTTCTCGACGCGATGGGCCGACACCTCGGGGTGATCGGCATGCGCGTGGAGTTCGTGATCGAGCGTGACCGCGTGGTCGCGTGCGTCACACACAGCTTGGCCGACGACCCCAAACGCGAGGAGCGGATCGCGCAGCTCGTAACCAAGGCTGCCCTCGTCCTCATGGGCGAGGCGCAGGAGAGTGTCGAGGGCGGACCCGACGACACCGAAGCGACCGAGAAGAACGAGGTGACCCCATGAGCCCGAACATCCACCTGAACATCGAAGAAGCGTCGCCGGAGCAGTCCTTTCTGAGGCTCGGGATGTGTGGCCCCAGCGGGAGCGGGAAGACCTTTACGGCCCTCAGCATCGCGGCCGGCATCGTCGAGACTGGAGGAGCCGACGAGATCGTGGTCATCGACAGCGAGAACGGGAGCGCGACCAAGTACGCGAAGAAGAAGGACGGCTCGGAGGATGGACGCAGGGACCGGTTCAAGTTCAAGTCGATCCGCCTCCCCAGCTACTCAATCGAGACGTACATGGAGGCCATCGCGCTCTCCATCCGGAGCGTGAAGCGGCCGGTCCTGATCATCGACTCCCTGAGCCACGCCTGGGCGGGCAAGGACGGGGCGCTCGAGCAGGTCGACAAGCTCAAAGAACGAGATCGAGGCAACAGCTTCCTGGCCTGGCGGTACATCACTCCGATCCAGCAGCGCATGGTCGAGACGATCCTTTCCTACCCAGGACACGTCATCATCACGCTGCGGGTCAAGACCGAGTACGTCATCGAGAAGAACGAGAGGGGCAAGGACGTACCTCGAAAGGTGGGCCTCGCCCCCATACAACGCGACGGGCTTGAGTACGAGTTCGACGTCTTCGGAGATCTGGACGATCGCCACGACCTTCGGATCACCAAGACGCGGTGCGATCTCATCGATGGAGAAGTGATCAACAAGCCGGGGCGCGCCCTGGGTGCGCAGCTCTCCGGCTGGTGCGGCAGCGGGGCGGCGGCCGTGGCCCGGGCTGCCGCGCCTCCCCTCCAGGCCGAGCAGGACGCCCCCATCGATCTCTCGTCCTCGCCCATCGGCGCCCGCCTCATGGCGGAGATCGATCAGGCCAACTCGGGCCGGGTCTTCGAGACGATCAAACTGGATCTCGAGAGGGCCCACGAGATGGGCGACATCGCCACGACGGAGTACAACGCGCTGCTCGAGCACTGGAGGGCTACGCGCAAGGCGCGCGCGATAGCCGCCAAGCGAGCCAAGGAAGGCGTCGAGCACGGCCCCGAGGGATCGTCGTGATGGCGCACACCCTACTGGCCCAGGCCCGGGGAGGATGACCGATGAACCGATACGCCATCAGCCACGCGCCGAAGGGTGTCAGGGGCGGACCGTGGGAGGCGCGGCAATTGCCACTAGGCCGCAGCTGTCGGCGCCTATCGGAGGCCGAGATATCCAACCGGCCGTGTGGCCACTCACTGCTCGCCCAGATCCGCAATATCCACCCCACTGCCCACGTAGTGCGCCTCGTGCGCAAAACTCGCTACTCTGATCGGATCGCCATCGCATACAGCGACGGCGTGGGTGCCTGCGCCGCCGAGCGGGACCGACTCCTTTGCGAGCGCAACGAGTCCGACGCCCAGATCGAGCGGATGCGCCCCGTAGTCGAGGCGGCGCTGGTGCTCGTCGCCGCACATGATGTGAGGCCTACAAAGTATTTTGATTGGCTCGACCTAGCGGCCCTCCTCATCGAGGCCGTGCACGACTACCGAAAAAAGGCACTAAAGGAAGGAAAAGCCAAACCATGACCTGCGACACCTGCGGAGGCACCCGCCGAGTCCCGACATACCACAGCGGCCGCCCCGACTCCACGCCCTGCTGGCGCGTCGGATGCCAGTCCACCCCCGAGCCCGGCACCCTCACCCGGACCGCGAGCCGCGGCGACGACGGCCACGAGATCGACGCCGGGGGACTGGTCGACGCCGTGCAGATCACACTACACCGCACGGGCGACCTGTGGCGCGCCGCGGCCGTCGTCCGCGGGGCGCTCCTCGAGGCCGCCCACCCCACCCGACGAGGAGCTCTCGAACTCCTCGAGTCCGCCACGGTGAGGCCGTGAGCGCGACCACCCCCGAGGAGCGCAATATCCTCCGCAAGGATGCGTCATGGGTCGCGCAAGATTGCGGATATATTCGTGAGATTTACGTACGGGACACTGATGGAGATCTCCACGTCGTGGGAGTCGGGCTCCAGATGGAGCCCGCGTACGCGGCGGCAAGCGTAAGGAAAGAGGAATCGCAATGAACCCTGGCATCTCCATCACCGTCGAGGGTGTTGATGGCGTGGGTAAGAGCACGGCGATCGCTGCGCTGCGCCGACGCCTGTGGTGGGCCGGCCACGTCGTCTCCCTCTGCCCGTACCCAGGCGCCCGCCTGCGACGCGACCTCGCTCTCGAGAAGGCCGGAGGACTCGACCACACCTGGCAAGAACTCGCCCTCCGCCACGTCGCAGAGATGCTCGCGCACCGCCCGGGCGAGGACCAGCACCAGGTCAATGGGGGCATCGTCCTCCGTGACCGCTACTCCCTGTCGACCCTGGTCTACCAGGGCGAGGTCGACGACAGTCGCGGCCAATGGCTCTCGAGCCTTGTCTCGGCGGTGAATCCGTCGACTATCACGCTCGTCCTGGACGCACCCGACGAGGTGCGAGAGGCCAGGATCCTGGCCAGGGAGGGCCATGGAGGCGACACGGGCAAGGCCGAGCGCCTGGGCATGCTCGCGCTGGAATATCGCTTTCTCGTCGACAGTGGGCGCTACCCCGGCGCCGTCCTGGTCGACGCCTCGGGCACCCGCGAGGAGACGCTGGAGCGGTGCTGGGCGCACGTGGAGCCGTTGCTGGGAGGAGGCGCGGCGCAATGAACGCCGACGAGAGAGATGCCCTCGGGCGCCAGGTGCGCGAGATCTGGATCGCGTGGGCCAAGGAACAGCCCGCGCCGAAAGCCTCGTGGATGGTCCCGTGGGAGGACCTGGGCGAGCCTGTTCGTGAGGTCGACCGCAGGATCGGCGAGCGCCTTCATGCGGCAGGCGTGGCTGCTGAGCGCAAGTCCGCGGTAACCAGGCTGTGTTACTGGGCCAGCAAGTACCTCCCAGGCTCCTCCACCCGCATGGAGCTGCTGCGCGTGGTCGACGCGATCGACCGCGCCGAACAGCAGCCTATACCCGCAGACGCTCCGCCTCCACCTAGCGTCATCCTTGAGGCGCTGCGCAAGAGCGTAAAAGACGCCGTCTGGCGACGCCAGCGCCGGGACGCTGGCACGCACACCAGGGGTCCCGACGGCCCCCTGGTGTGGTGCTCGTACAGCGCGCTCCTGTACCTGCGACGGGCGCTTGGGGGTGAGCCGTGAAGGCCAGGCCTATTTTGTTCTCGGGTCCGATGGTGAGGGCCATCCTCGCGGGCAAGAAAACGGTCACCCGCCGCATCGTAAAAGGCGCTCCGACGTGGGCAGACGTCGCCAGCTATACGGTGTTCACTCCGCCGGGTCACGTGTCGTTTTGCGGCGCTCATCCCACCGCCGGCTACGGCGAGTCATTCGTGCGCTGTCCATATGGGACGGCAGGTGACCAACTGTGGATCCGCGAGACATGGGGCCCGTGCGCCGGAGGAATCGTCTACCTCGCAGACGACCACGGTGGGCGCGTAGCTTGCCCGGACGGCGGCAAGTGGAAGTCCTCCATCCACATGCCCCGCTGGGCCTCCCGCCTCTCCCTCGAGATCGTGAGCGTCCGGGTGGGGCGGCTCCAGGACATCACCGAGGAGGATGCGATGGCGGAGGGAATAACCTGTGTACCCTTCAGGCCGGACGACGGCTATCCGATGTGCGACGGGTACATGGTGGGCACGGATGACGGGAAGTCGGTGCTGTACCCGACGGCTCGCCGGGCCTTTATCCAGCTCTGGGAGGACATCAACGGGGAGATGTGTCCGTGGGCGAGTAACCCGTGGTGCTGGGTCGTGAATTTCAAGCGCGTGGAGATAAGGCGATGAGCGACAATACCGGAATATCCTGGACGGACGCCACATGGAATCCGACGCGCGGCTGCTCGCGTGTCTCACCCGGGTGCGACCCGTGTTATGCCGAGGGCGTCGCTGCGCGCTTCTCGGGGCCCGGCTTGCCTTACGAGGGCCTGGTGCGTCGCTCCTCGAGAGGGCTGCCCCAGTGGACCGGCGAGGTGAGGTTCCCTCCAGACAGGCTCGACCAGCCCCTCCGGTGGAAGAAGCCACGGCGGGTTTTCGTGAACAGCATGAGCGACATCTTCCATGAGGCGCTCTCCAACGAGGAGATCGCGGCGGTGTTCGGCGTCATGGCGGCGGCCCCGCAACACACGTTCCAGGTGCTGACGAAGCGCTCCAAGAGGATGCGCGCGTGGTTCAAGTGGGTGAGCGAGAGCATCCAAAGCCGCGCGGCACAGCGCTTCCTCATCCACCCGAGCAGGCCCGGCCACGCTCCCGAGATCCACGTTTTGATGGAGTACCTTGCCCGGAAAGGTCCTGGCAACCTGGCTTTCCAGACCAACGTCTCGCAGCCCTGGCCCCTCCCCAACGTCTGGCTCGGGGTGTCAGTGGAGAGCCAGGCCTACGCGCAAGAGCGCATTCCCGATCTCCTCGCTTGCCCGGCCGTTGTGCGATTCCTGAGCGTGGAGCCGCTGCTCGACAGCGTGCGCGTGGACGACATCGACGACGGCGCCGGGGGCGTGCTGAAGCCACTCGTAGGACTCCATTGGATACCACGTGACTCCAAAGGTGGAGTCCGGAGTATGGCTCTCTCTGGAGGGCAGGGTCCGCGCATACACTGGGTGATCGTCGGTGGCCAGAGTGGACTGCGCGCGAAGGTAATGAGGGTGAGGTGGGCACGCTCGATCCTCGGCCATTGCCTGGATGCGGGCACCCCCTTCTTCTTCAAGCAGTACGGGTCATGGGCCGAGGAGGACGACGGCACCCGCGTAGTCCTCAAGCACCGGGCCGGCGCCGATCCTGCGGAGTGGCCGGAGGCGTGGCCGCAGGAGTTCCCGACTCCCGTCTCTTTCCGGAGGAGCACATGAAGGTGGTTTGGTTCGACGCGGAGACAACAGGTCTCGACCCCCACGAGGGCGGCATCTTGGAGGTCGCTGTGGTGGTCACGGATCTCGAGCACCTGCTGGAGCCCACGGGGCCGTCGCTGTCCTGTGTGCTCCGGCTCGAGCCGGCGTGGCCGATGAGCCCTTTCGTCCGGGACATGCACACCAAGAACGGGCTGCTTGGCGAGAGCCGCGAGAGCCAGCTCATGGCGCTCGATGTCGAACTCGCGCTCTTGGCCCTGGTGCCCGATGTCCCCGACAAGAACGAGCGCCCGATCCTGGCAGGCTCCTCCGTTCACTTCGACCGGTCCTTCCTCGGCGTGTGGATGCCCACCCTCGCGGCCCGCCTCTCTCACCGGGCCATCGACACGCGATCGATCCAGCTCTTCTGCCAGTCGCTGGGCATGCCCGCGAGACCCAAGCAGGAAAAGCACCGGGCCATGCCCGACGTGCTGGAGGCCATCGACTGCGCGCGGAAGTGCGCGGCGTGGGTGGTACGATGAATTTCCCCTGCACCTGCTTCATCTACGCCATGGGCTACCAGCACGACGGCGCTGTCCCGATGGACGCGAACGGGCGCCAACTCCTCAGCGACCAGAACATGCGCCTCCTGTCGGCCGCGAGGGACCGGGACGCGCTGCTCGGGGAGCGACACGACGAGCGAACTCAGGACTTGAGCGGTCGCGTCGACATGCGAGCCGAGGAGCTGGCGCACCTCTACGTGGCCACGATCAACGACCATGCGCCGCGGGAAGCGGTGAACGTGCTGAGGGAAATCCTCCTCAGCTTCCGAAGGGAGACGATCCTGTGAAGGTCGCCATCATCGGGAGCCGGTTCGACCGCGCCACGATCGGGCACCGCCAGCGTGCCCGCCTGGCCACTCGCGCCGCCGTCGAGATGCTGGCCAGGCCCGGGTCGATGGCGAGGGTGCGATGAGCGCCAACCCCCGCCTCACCGCCCTCCTACACGAGCGCGCTGTGCTGTCGAAGCAGGCCGCCGACGTCGCCCAGCACATCGCCAAGGTCGACGCCGCAATCGCCTCGGCTTCGGTTCACGAGGCAGAGGGCGCGGCCAACGACGACGATGGTATCGTGCTGACGCCACTCGATCGCGCACGGATCAAACAGGCTCTCGCGCGCGCCAAGGACACCCGCCCTCCGCCGCGTCGCTCCCCACCACAACGAGGTCGATGATGCCGCGTCCACGAACAGGATCGATCGAGAAGCTACCCGGGGGTCGCGTCCGCGTCCGCGCCACCACCCACGGCAGAAGGAAGACCCTCATCATGGTGGACACCGAGCTTGAGGCGGAGCTGGTGCGCGCGCCGCTGATCGCCCAGCTCAACGCCGACCCCACATCCTTCGTCGAGTGGACCGTCGCCACCTGGGGCGAGGACTGGCTCGACGAGCGCGAACGGACCTCGGCCATCCGCGACATCGATAGCGACCGGGGGCGTTTCGATCTGTACCTCAAGGCCGATCCGATCGGAGCTATCCCACTCCGACGCCTCACCCGGGGCGACGTGATCCACTGGCTGGCCCGGGTGAAGGCGACGACGAGTGCGCGCACGGGCAAGGCCCTCTCGGTCCAGAGCCGCAGGAACATCGTTACCGTCTTGCGCGGGCTCTGCACCGCCGCCGTCGACCACGGCCACCTGCAAGTCAACCCCGCCACCCAACTCAAGATCGCCAAGGAGAGGCGCACCGAGGAGCCCTGGACCTGGCTCCTGCCCGAGGAACTCGGGCGCCTCTGCGCCGCCGTGGAGGGCCCGGAGCGGTACCTCATTGCATTCGCTGCCGGGTCAGGCTTGCGAGCCGGTGAGCTCTGCGCGCTTCGCGCCGCCGACGTCCACGATGACCACGTCGTGGTCCGCTACGGAGGGCCCGTCACCGAGCCGACCAAAACCGGCAAGATCCGGCGGGTCCCGCTCTTCGGTATCGCGGCTCAGGCTTGGCGAGCGTGGAGCGAGGCCCTGCCCTCGTTCATGACCAAGACCAAGGCCAACAGAGGTACGACGAACCCGCTGGGCCTGGCCTTCCCTGGCAAGCGCGGGGCCTTCCGTGACCCAGGACACGTCCTCATGTGGGGCACCTGGAAGGCGGCCCAGAAGGCGGCCCAACTGGGGCGAGACCTGCGCTGGCACGACCTCCGCCACACCTGCGCGAGTTCGCTGGTGTCGGGCCTCTGGGGGCGCGTGTGGAGCCTGGGCGAGGTCAAGGAAGTGCTCGGCCACACCGACATCACCACGACCCAGCGCTACGCCCACCTGGCCCACTCGGCCATCCAACAGGCGGCTCGGGAGACCCCGGGTTTCGTCCACGAATCGTCCACGGTGGCCTCTCGTAACACGCGAGAGTTGGCGGCTAAGTACCCGGAATCATTCAGGAGCCGCTTTGGGGATTTGAACCCCAGACCTACGGTTTACGAAACCGTAGAACTAGCCAATATTTCCGCGTCGTTAGACCCCGCGTGGACGCAACGTGGACCAATCGCTGCCGCTGCCGCGGCCTTCCTACTCGCCGCCGCCAGCGGAGCCGACCCGACCGAGGCCCTATCGACCCTGCGCTCGGTATGTGTCGAGGCGCACCGACAGATCGAGGCTGAGCTGTACGGACCTCACGCGGTCGCGGCAGCAACCCGGCTCGCGAGCGCGGTGCTGGGGGCCCTCGGGGGCGAGGTGGCTGGGACGAGTGCGAGGAAGGGTGGTGGGGCGTGAAGGCGCACACCACACAGCTCTCGCTCCCCGCCCCCGCTCCCCGAGAGCCCACCCTTACCCAGGCGCTGCTCGCCGCCGGGTACACGCACCGCCCGGGAGGCTTCTACTCGAAGGACATCATCCGCATTTCGGACGGCGTCGTGGTTGGGCGGATGAAGGCGAGCGAGGCATGGGAGTGGCTGGAGAGCCACCGCGACATCAAGCCCGAGAACGTGACGGGAGGCTCCTCTTGATCTCCTCCCACGCCCAGCGCTGGCGCGACCACCGCGCGAGACGGCGCCTCCCCACATCTCTCCCATACCCGAAGCTCTCTATTCCCGCACGAGCGGTGCGCCCAGCCGAGACATCATGATCTTCTATCTCGGCAGCCATCATCCGCATTGGCTCGCCGATACGCGCTTCAAGGACGTACCCATGTTCGTGTCCCGTCGAGCTCTCGGCAGGCTTCGCACGATGCCTCGCGCGGTGGGCTCGTGGGCGCTCGACAGCGGGGGCTTCACGGAACTGTCCCTGCACGGGGAGTGGCGCACGACGCCGGCCGAGTACGTGGCTGACGTGCGCCGGTACCGCGACGAGATCGGGGGCCTCGCGTGGGCGGCGCCCCAGGACTGGATGTGCGAAGCGATCATGCTGAAGAAGACCGGGCTCTCCGTCGCGGAGCACCAGCGCAGGACCACGGCAAACCTCCTGGAACTCCGCGCTCTCGCGCACGATCTGCCAATCATCCCGGTGCTTCAGGGCTGGACCCGGGGCAACTACCTCGACCACCTGGAGGCCTACGAACTGGCCGGCGTCGACCTCCGCGACGAGCCCCTCGTGGGTGTGGGCACGGTCTGCCGGCGGCAGAACACGATCTCCGCATCTATCCTGATGAAGACGCTCCAGGGGGAGGGTCTGCGCCTACACGGCTTCGGATTCAAGGCGACGGGGCTCGCGATGTGCGCCGACGCGATGGTCTCGTCGGACTCGCTCGCGTGGTCGTTCAACGCACGACGGAACCCGCCGATGGCTGGCCACGACCGGCCAGGGCCCGGCCGCCCGCGAGGCCACATCAACTGCGCGAACTGCGCCGAGTTCGCTATAGGGTGGCGAGAGGATCTGCTCGCCAAGTTGGAGATTCGCCATGCTGCATGACGAGATCGATCTCGATTATTCGGAGCGAAAAGGCTTCATGATTGGCCGCACCGCGGCGCTTTCCGACTGGAGTTTTCGCAAAAGCAACGAAGATTTCGAGGAGCTTTGCAGGCGTCTCTATATGCGAAACTGGGCGCGAGCGGCTCGTCTTCGACAGCCGGATCGGTTCAAGGCTGCGTCGGAGAGGTGGCGCGCAAAGCACCGAGTGGAGGCCAACGAGAAAGAGCGAGCGCGGAGGGCCAAAAAGCGCCAGCCGTGCAAGGTCACGTGTGTCGAATGCGGGAAGGTCGTCATCAGGAAAAGGCGCGCCCGATACTGCTCGGCTTCCTGTCGGGGTCGTCGAATCTGGAATGCGAGGTCGCAGGCGAAAAACCGAGGCATTCGGACGATGGGGCTTGAGCCTCGCATCCTCGCGGCAATTGCGACACAGCCAGGACTTAAGCTCGCGGCGCTGACGATCGCGACGGGGATAAAAAAAGGGAGCCTCGCAACGAAACTCACCCAGCTTGTGCGCCGCGGCGTTGTTGAGCGCGGACCTGGAGGCGCTTATGTCCCTGCCGGGGTGCGCCCCGAGCCCGTGCGGCCCCTACGCAATGGGCTTGTTCGGATCTCGACCGAGCGGACCGACGGTCCTCCAGAACCGAGGAGGAAGCCATGATCGATCCCTCGCTCTTTACGGTCGAGACGCTGCTCGAAACGTTCCTCGACGACTCGTTCGGCAACGTAGATGCATGGCGAAAGTATGCGTCCATCGAGCGCCGAAAGGTCGCCCATTCAGCGTTCCGCACGGGGCCCATGGCGCCGCGAGTGGACGGCTGGGTGGTCCGCTTCGGCGAGTCCTTCCTTCGGTACTCGTGCGGGCCAGGCGGGGCGCTCATCTGGGATTGCTACGGCGACAACTTTCTGAACCCTGCCCTCGCGTTCCGTCGGCTACTCGATGCGCCGGTACCACCATTCATCTGTAGTCCTTGGCCTCCGGACCCCGATGCGACGGGAGGTGAAGCATGATGCTCGAGGAGACGGACGAAGAGCGGTGGGAGCGCGAGTGGTCGTGGGAAGGCTTCCTGCTCCATCACCACCTGAGAACCATTCAGCAGGTCTATGACGCCATGGAGAATCACAGCGCCGAGGAGATCCGTGGTCGCATGCGTCGTGAGCGTGCCATCGCTTGCTGGCGAAAGGCGCGCTTCCACGCGAGGGAATGGGTGCGCTTTGCTCGCAGGGGGAGGCGCGAGGGGATGCGCGAGCAGGAGTGGTCACACGTCGCCCAACACCTGCACTCAATGATCCGCGCTCGCGCGGAGGCGAAGTATCGACAGATGGTTGCGAGCACCTGCGACCGCCTGGACGTGTCGACGGTGAACCTGATGCGGATGTCACTTCCGACGGAGGAAAAGTCGTGACACTCCGCACCTGGCACATCGAGCTCGCAGTGGTCATCGCCGTCCTCGCCATGCCCTTCGAGACCATCGAGGTGAGGACGTGACCATCGCCGCGACCATCAAGCGTGTGACCGACCTCCTGGCCCTCGGAGCAGGAGACGCCAGCGAGGAGGAGGCCAGGACGAGCGCCCGACTCGCAGCGCGTCTCATCGACCAGCACAGGCTCCGTGTGGTGGGGCCGGCCGGGGCATCTCCTTCTCCGCCCCCTCCCGTGTCGCGTCCCACCGAGCCCGAGCCCGCGTGGACACTCACCATTGCGACGCAGGGCGGATGGTGCTCTCGGTGCGGCAAGATCTGGTGGAAGGGGGAGCGGATCTTGGTCGCCAAAGATCACCGGTCGATTCACTTCGGGTGCGGCGGATGACCTCCCTCGCCTCCCCCTACTCGGGCCAGATCGCTGAGACGATCTGTCTCCGCTGCTCGGCGCGCTTCTTCCAGGCGTACGGCCGGGCCGTGCGCCTCTACTGCACCCCCGAGTGCAAGGACGCCGCTCGGCGCACCCGCAACGCGGCCCGCGATCGAAAGCGCCTCACCCCCGCGCGCATGCTCGAGTGCCGCGCTCGCTCGCGCAAGTGGGCCGAGCTGCACCGCAACGTCGTTGCCCGCAAGCCGTGGCTGATGGGCCCGCCCGTTCACCCGCCCACGCTCCCCTGCGTGACGCTCGACATTAGCGTGGCCCCGCTCCCGAAGTGGCCATTCCACCTGCGCAACATGAAGGGCGTGCACGGCGCGATCACCCGCCTTCTCCACGAGACGATCGGCCTACGCCACAAGCAGAGACTCCCCACGTTCGCACCCCGCATGCACGAGGCCGGCAAGCTCCGCGTGGTCGTGTGGGACCCGCTGGCCGTGGAACTCTGCGACGGCGCGTTCCACGTCCCACTCTGGGACAGGCCCACGCTGTTCCGCGTCGAGGACGCCGTGGAGGTGTCGGCCCCGGTGGTCTCGCGTCGTGGGCGAACCCGTGTGCGCATGACGTCCCTCACGCCGATCGTCATCAGCAAGGACGGCCATACGGGCGCCGAGACGCGGCCCACCAAGAGCAGCGTGCTCAACTCGATCAGCGGCTGCTTTCTCGAGCGCTTTTCCCTCCAGCACATCGCCCCCGACGTGCGGTGCGAGCTGCTCGAGGTGCGCACCGAGCCCGCCCACGTGAACCTCGGTGGCAAGTATCGCCGCGTCGATGGGTGGACCGGCGAGGTCGACCTGGAGGTCAACGCGATCGGCCTCTGGCTCCTGCGCGCGGCCGAGGCGGTCGGGTATGGGTCGAGGACCGCATTCGGTTTTGGACAGATCGTGATTGAGGAGTTGCCGAGGTGAAGATGAAAACCGAAAAGGCCAGTCAGTTGATATGGCGCGCATGCGGCTCTCCCGAGCCCCACGACCACGAGGCCATCCCCATCCCTCCACGAGGGAGTGGGGCGCCGTGCGCAGGGTGCGGCGAGCCCGGGACGCATCGCATGAGCGACGCAATCAGCGACAATTTCACGACCACCAAGAACGCGAGCCGCGCCTGGCCCTTCGGGGGCCAGGACGTGTGCCGCGCCTGCGCCTTCTGCGCTCGGACGCTGGCCCTCCGCCTGGCCCTGTCCTTCACGACGGAGCGGGGCGTGTGGTTCGTCGGCACCCGTCCCCACCCAGGGATGCCCTGGACCCGACCGGACGCGCTGGCGGCGCTCCTAGCGCCTCCCGATCCGCCCTTCGTGGCGCTGTACCCCCAGGCCGGAATCGACCACGGCGGGGAAGCCAATCTGGAGCGTGCGTGGTGGCCCGGCCGACCCAACCACGAGAGGCCCCTCAGCCGCCTCCAATCCAAGCACGTGGCCATCTACGCCCGCGTCGCCTATAGCCGCGAGCGCTACCCGATCCAGGTCGACGACCAACACGACGTGATGGTCGACGTGCCGCTCTGGACGACGCTCCGCGCCCGCTGCGAGGAGATGCTCCTCGAGATGCGCCAGGGCGGCGTCGGGGCCAACGACGCCCGCGATGCGCTCTGCTCGCTCCGCCCTCCGCCACGGTGCCCCACGTCGCTGCTCCGCTCGTGGCGCGCCGCCGTCCAGCCACTCCAGCCCCACGCCGGTGGCATGTGGTGGCGCCCCGTGTTCGTGAACCTGCTCGGCATGCCCGAGTTGGTCAAGACCGTCCCCGTTCCCAAGCCCGTTTCGCCCTCCACCAAAGCCGTCAAGACACCCAAGAAAGACACCCCCCATGCAGCGCCCGAAAAACGAGATCGATCCGACCACTCTCCCGCGCACGATCAGCCAGACCCGAAAGACCCTCGCGTACCTGCTCCGAGCGGCGAAGCGAAGGGTATCGGTGGACGCGATCGGGGAGCGCCGCTTCAGCGCTCTCTCTTCTGAGATCGGCACCAGCCTCGTGCCGCTCGTGGTGAGCGAGCGCACCGCGCTCAGCTTCTGGCGCGCCTTCTGCGCTCGCTTCCAGGTCGAGGAGACCTCGCCCGAGTGGGGCCCTCTCGAGGTCTGGATGCCCGAGGGGCGCATGCCCTGGACACGCGCCATCGCCTCACTGCACTACCCGCACATGCGCGTGGTGATCCACGAGAACCCATCGCTCTTGGCCGACTTCGCCTGCCGCTTCCCCAAGGACGAGGACGAGGAGCGCATGGACGCCGACATGTTCGACGCCTTCCCCGAGCCCACCGCAGGCGGGCGTTTCGTGCCCACGCGCCCGGGGACGATGATCGCCCCGCGCAGCTTCCGCACCGTGTGGACCCTCACGGGCCCCATGTCGCACGGCGCCGACGAGAAGGCTGGCAACGTCAACTTGTTCCGACGCCATCGATCGATCGATGCGCTCACAGGCGAGCACTGCTACGTGCCGTTCATCTCGGGCAACGCGATCCGCGGCATGTGGCGCGACATGCTCATGGCCCGCTGGCTCGACCTCATCGGGCTTCAGCCGAAGGATCTGCCGTCGAGCAAGGTCCACGCGCTCGTCGCCGGGGGCAACGTCGAGGCCGGCGCGGACGGTGCGGGCGTCAACCTCGGCGTGCGTCGGCGCGCTCGCGAGATGTGCCCCCCATGGGATCTCGTTGCGGGCTGCATCGAGCAGCAGATCATGCAGGGCCACGCGCGCGTCCACGACGCCGTGCTGGTCTGTCGAGAGAACGCCTGGCTCGTCCACGAGGCTGTCGCCCCAGGCACCGACGTGCGCGCCTTCGCTGCCAGCCTCCCCGAGGCCTCCGAGCTGACCCAACTACGCCTCGGCACCCGTCACGCTCACAAAGAGTTTGAGGGAGCGGAGGGCTCGCAGATGATCTTCAACACGGAGCTCCTACTCGGTGGCTCGCAGATGATGCACTCGCTCCAGGTGTACGGGATCAACGGCGTGAGCGAGACGACCGCCTCGTGCCTGGCCGATCTGCTCGCGTCGTTCCGCGACTACGCGACCACGGGCGCCGGCAACGCGCGCGGCTTCGGTCAGCTCGCGTTCGATCCGTACCAGGCCGGCGAGGGAACTCCAGCTCTGCCCGATCCCAAGGTGTACCTGGACCTCTGCGCCGAGAAGCGCGAGGCGATGCGCGAGTGGGCACTCTCGGGCCCCGCGCCCGCGATGCCCAAGCCCGACAAGCCCGGCAAGGGCAGGCTGCCCAAGGGTCGCCCCGCCGCTCCTGTCGAGGACACCTCGCCCGAGCCCACGGGGATATTCTGATGGGCTGGCTCGACGACAACCGATGGTGGCTCGCGCGAGCTCGGGAGCGCTGGTCTCCTCGCACGAGCGAGCCGCTCACCCTGCGCACGTGGCTCGCCAGCCCCATCGCCTGGGACAGCTACAACGGCATCACGCTCGAGGGCGCGCTCCAGCACGCGGTGGTGACGCTCGAGGCCGGACACCTGCCCGACGACGTGTTCGCTGGCTGCCCCCGCGACCTTTCGATCGAGGACGGGGACATCGCGATCCCTATCTCGGACGAGAGGATCGAGGGCCACCCCATCGCATGCAGCTCGTGGGCGAGACCATCGCCGGGGGCGGTCGAGACCACGCGCTACCGACGCACGCGCGCGCGCATCGACGCTATGCCTGGGGAGGGGAAGGTCATCATCTCCGGCGGCCCCTTCAAGTCGCTGAACGTGCCTATCCCCACGGTGACCACGCTCTACCTGGACTTCCACGTGCGAGGAGATCGGGAGCGCCTGACGGACCTGCTCTCGCGCGATGCCTTGGTGCTCGGCCGATGGCGCTCGGCGGGTCTCGGCAGGGTGACCGGCACCGAGATTCTCGACGATCCCGAGGACCGCTCGCTCACCTGGAAGGGGGTGCCCATGCGCTCGCTCCCAGTGCGGGACGCGGCCGACGCGGAGCGCTTCAAGGCGCCCTACGATCTGCGTCCCGAGACGACGCGGGCGCCCTACTGGCACCAGCGATCTATGTCGCTCTGCGTGGTGCCCATGCAACGCCTGGGCGACGGGGAGGCGTAGGTGCTCCTCGCCTCCCCGAGGCACACGGTTCACGATCTCGAGCACTGGAAGCGGCTCGAGATCGCGGACAGCATGAGGGCGCGGCATCCCGGACTCGCCCACAAGGAGGACGCCGCCATCCAGAGACTTCGCTCGTTCGCCTCGGGCGGGAACTTCTTTGTAAGCGCGTCCTGGGGGAAGGACTCTGTGGTTGTCGCCCATCTCGCGTGGCGCTCCGGATGGCGACGCATGCACTGGTTCCCGGCTGGGTTCATCGAGAACCCAGACTGCCATCTTGTGCGGGACGCCTTCCTCGCTCGCTTCGAGATGGACTACTCCGAGATCGAGGCAGCGGACCCTGTCGTTGGCGAATGGGGGCACGACGGCGCGCAGCGCGCTTTCGAGCGCGCCAGCGCCAAGATGGGCGGTCGATACGCCTCTGGTGTGCGGGCAGAGGAATCCGCGACACGCAAGAGGCGCATGGTCGTGTTCGGCCATGAGACCGAGAACACCTGCGCTGCGATCGGATGGTGGAGTACGGACGACGTGTTCGCGTACCTGCACAAGCACGATCTGCCCATCCACCCCGCGTACGCCTGCACGCGCGGAGGGACCATCGACAGGAACAGGATCCGCGTTGGAACAATCGGCGGTCAGGGAGGTACAGGGTGGGGGCGCAGGGAGTGGGAGCGCACCTACTACCCGGCCGAGCTGAGGGCCATCTACGCCAGGATGCCGAGTCTCGTGCAGAGGTAGCCGTGTCGATTTATCGCCAGTAATCCCTGGTACTTACGAACAATCGACCGCATCAACATTGACGACTGTCGATTCTTGGCGCACTATCCACTCACGACGAAACGAGGGGCGCGCTGGTGAGACAGCCGCCCCTCTGGCCGAACCCCCCTGTAAGGAGTCCCGCACCATGAACTCTACCACCGAGAAGTCCTTCCGCGTCACCAACAGCGTCACCAGCCACGACTTCGGCATCTACCATGCCTCCTCCGAGGAGGAGGCCATCCAGGCGATGCTCGACGACGCGGGCCACGACGGCCCGGCCGACCCCGACGTGAAGGCCGTGGAGGTGCCACGCGTGCGCGTCGAACTCGCCGCCGGGGAGGTACTCCTTCTCGCCACGATCGCGGGCAAGGAGGAGGTGCTCCTGCTCAGCCCCGGCGACGCGGAGATCGATCCGGAGACGGGGGAGGCTGGGCCCGTCCCCATGAACGTCTACGGGTCGCTGGACTGGCGTCACCAGACCGCACCCAGCTACGAGATCGACGAGGATGGCGACTTGCGCGCCAACGACGGGACCCGCTGCTACGGCCCAGTGATCCCCTACCGCCGAGCGGAGGGGGAGGCCCTGAAGAGGGCCGAGCGCCTCTTCGTCGAGACCTTCGGCGACGGGCTCCGCGTGGTGGATGCGCCCGCGCCCGTCCCGTCCAAGGACGACGAGAGGCGCGACGCCGAAGCCAGGGCGAGGGCCCTCACCGATGCGTTCGGCGGCAGCGGCGCATCGGCCAGCGCGTACCAGTACCAGGGCTCCTGGTACGTCGTCACCACCGGGACGGGCGAGGGCTACGATTTCGCCTACGACGTGGAGGACGTCGACCCCGCGGACGTCTCCCGGCCGCGCGTGAAGAGCGATGACGGCGACGTGGTCTCGGGCTGGGACTACTCCGAGTGGTGCACGCGGGTGTCGCCCGTCACCGATCTCGACGTGGCCACGCTCTACTACGTCGCGACGGGTCGGCGTCTCGGGCAGGGCGGGGGCGGTTCCGTCCTCTCCGCCGAGCAGATCAAAGCGCTCGACATCGTGAGGGCATCGTGAACACCGAGATGGCTGTGGGTGATCGCGTCGAGGCTGGCGAGACGCCGGACGACCGAGACGCAGGCGAGGTCATCGCGATCGACGGCGACCAGGCCACCGTGGCGTGGGACTCGCTGGTCACCACGACGCAGCACGTCTCGCTGCTGCGCCCCGAGCGAGAGGGGGGCGCAACATGATCAAGGTCTACAAGTACGGGCTCCTCCCTCCGACGGGAGGGGCCGAGAAGGTGCGCGAGCAAATCCTGCTCGCGCATCGCTACCGCAACGATCTGACCCAGATCGAGCGAGGTCGGCGGGCTGCGATCCGAGCGGCCATGAGCGAGCACGGCAACGTTGCCGTGCTCGAGCAGACGGCGGCCGAGCGCGACGCGGACGTGGTGCGCTGCCTCTCGGAGCTGTCCACGACGAAGAGCCAAGCCCGCTCACCCAAGGTCCCACAGCACCTACGCGACGCGCTTGCTGTGGCGCGGGCCGCCAAGAGCGAGGCGGTCCGGGAACTCCGTGAGCACCGTGCCAAGGTGCGCGAGGACGAGGCGCTCCAGGCGCGCATCGCCGACGCAAACGCGAAGGCGCTGGAGCTGTCCAAGAGCGTGCGCGCCTACGGCGGGGTGTTCTGGGGCACCTACCTACTCGTGGAGGACGCGGCCAAGCGAGCCTCTGACGACACCCCGCTCTACGACGGCGCCGAGCCGCTGGACCCGCGCTTCTCGCGATTCGACGGCACCGGCGAGGTCGGCGTCCAGATCCAGGGAGGCATGACGGCGGCGCAGCTCTTCGGGTGCGCTGACACGCGCCTTCACGTGGCGCCCGTGGATGAGCGCGCGTGGCACTCTCCCCTGCGTGGCGAGCGTCGCCTGGCCTCGCGCACGACGGTCAAGCTGCGCGTTGGCAGCGAAGGCCGAGCACCCATCTGGGCCGAGTGGCCGATGACGATGCACCGACCCTTGCCCGAGGGGTCCATCGTCAAGGGCGCTGTGGTCCACCTGCGACGCGTCGGGCCTCGCGAGGAGTGGACGCTGACCATCACCGTCGACATCCCCGATGGCGTGGGCGAGCGATGCGGCGACGGGGCGGTGGCCATCGACGTAGGATGGCGTATCTTCGGCGAGGAGGTGCGCGTCGCCACCTATCGCTCGACCCACGGCGAGGTCGGCGAGCTGCGCTTGCCGGCGCGCATCTTGTCGGGATTCGAGAAGGCGGAGTCTCTCCGCTCGATTCGCGACACGGCCTTCAACGCCGCGCGGGCGGCGCTGGGCGCGTGGTTGGCGACGGACGCGACGCGGCCCGAGTGGCTCAGCGTCGCGACCAAGACCCTGGGTCAGTGGCGCGGGGTGGGTCGTCTGGCGGCGCTGGCCAAGCGCTGGCGCGACCACCGCTTCCCCGGCGACGAGGAGGTCTACGCGGCGCTCGAGACATGGCGCTACCACGACCACCACCTGTGGGGCTGGGAGACCGGGCAGACCACGCGGACCCTGCGCTCGCGCAAGGAGATCTACCGGGTCTTCGCGGCGGGCCTGGCCCGCAAGTACGGGACGCTGGTCCTGGAGAGATTCGACCTGCGAGAGGTCGCGACGAAGAAGGCGCCGGACCTCCAGGAGAAGAGCGAGAACAAGACCGCGCGCTACGACCGCCAGCGAGCGGCCATCAGCGAACTCCGCGGCGCTCTAGAGCAGGCGTTCAAGGCCCGACTCGGGGGCGAGGTCTGCCTAGTCGACGGAGCCTACACCACGCGCACGTGTTCGGACTGCGGCCACATAGCCAAGTTCGACTCGGCGAAGATGGTCCACCACGCATGCCCTTCGTGCGGCGTGGTCTGGGACCAGGACGAGAACGCGGCGGCGAACATCCTCGCGATCTATGAGCGCGAGCGCGAAAGTGATAAAAAAAAGACGGGAGGCGCTCGCGCCCAGGAAAAACGCGAGTCAAGGTGGGCTCGCGCCAAGAGGGAGAAGGCCGAGCGCATGGCGGCGAAAGGGGGTGCTCGCGAATCGCCAAGCAACACCGCGGAATCGTAGGGGTCCTGGTAGACCCCCAGTAAGGGTAGCTCAGCACCCTATAAGCTGGGACGCCGACCCGAGGAGAGCAGGGTGAACCCCGAAGTGCCCGCCAGTAAGGGTAGCTCAGCACCCTATAAGCTGGGACCGGCGGCTTCAGCGGGGGTCCAGCTTTCTTCGCGGCACCGTAAGGGTAGCTCAGCACCCTATAAGCTGGGACGGGGAGGCCACGCCGGTGCAGCTGGCATGGCTCTATCCCAGTAAGGGTAGCTCAGCACCCTATAAGCTGGGACGAGGTGCCTCTCGCCATGGTTGGGGGCCTCGCCCTCCAGTAAGGGTAGCTCAGCACCCTATAAGCTGGGACACGGTTTGGGTGGGCCGGTCCACTTCCACTTGTGGCCCAGTAAGGGTAGCTCAGCACCCTATAAGCTGGGACAAGCAGACGGTGGCTCACTTCGCGATGCTGAGGGCCAGTAAGGGTAGCTCAGCACCCTATAAGCTGGGACGGCTGTGTCTGCGGTCGGCTCCATTGAAGGGCTTCGCAGTAATGGTAGCTCGACACCCTATAAGTCGGGACATGACCTGTGAGGGCCAGCAGCCCCAAGGCTCGCCCTCCCTCGTGGTCGGCGGGCTCGGGCCCGTGGAGGAACCCGATCATGCCCCCCGCAAAAAATACTCTTCAGTCCCTCGCCCCCCTCGCCGTCAGCACCGAGGCCATGGAGCGCCTGCTCCGCCACCTCTCGCGCCTCGCCTTCAAGCTCACCCCCACGTTCGAGCTGAGGACCCTACCCACCGCCGACGAGCTCGCCCAGGGCTCGGACCTCGGGCTCACGCTCCAGACCCTCACGCTCTACGCCCAGACCGGCAGGGCATGGGACTGGGAGGGGCCCGAGGAGGCCGTCGACGCGATCCAGACCGTGGTGGAGGCGCTCTTCTCCGGGCCCGAGGGCGACCCCGTCCCGATCGCCCCCTCGCAGGAGGGGATGCTCGACGCCAACAACGCGCTCCACCTGGTGCTGCTCGCGGCTTGGGCCCGCGCCCAGGTGGGCCTGCGTCAGCCCGTGACAGCCAAGGCGCTGTCCTGCCTGGCCGGGGTCGACGTGCACGCCGTCGACCTCGCGATCCGCGAGGGGGAGCTCCAGGTGGAGGACCCTGCCGCCAGACCCCGCCTGGTGGTCGCCGAGAGCGCCCGCGCGTGGCTGGAGGTGCGCGGGGCGCCTGGGTTTCGTTGACGCGCGCCGGCGCTACCAGGGCCAGCACGGGCGAGGGCTGACCCCGTACTCCCCCGAGGAGAAGGTGCGCGTCCAGAAAGAGACGAAGCGGCGGTGGTGGACCAAGCGGCGTGACGATCGCCTCGCCCGAGGGGTGTGCCCGCGATGCGGGGGACCTCCGGGAGAGGGGCGAACCACGTGCGCGCCATGCGTGCGCGCCACTAACAGGGGCAGAAATGGCCGGTCGAGGGAGGTGCCCAAATAGGAGCCGCCCCAGGGCCGCGTGGGCCGAGGGGCGGAGGTGCTCGGCATGGGGTGGTCGGACTCAGCGAAGCGAGCGCTTCAATGGAGCCGCCCCACGACCGAGGCCGGGGAGCGGAGTGGTCGACCTGCTCGAGCCAGCCAAGACCACCACGGGGCGACGACGCGCGCAAGCCGATTCGGGCGGCCCGCGAGGACAATTTTCGCAAATCGACATGAGCTCCTTGCACACTGTCCGGACAGAGCGCATAGTGTCTTCACGGTCGACGCAGGGAGCGCCGGCCGAACCCGAAGGAGCCCGTCATGACCTCGAAGATCACGAAGACTGCCGCGGAGAAAGCCGCTGACAAGGCCGCGGCCCGGGCGGCCAATATCGCCAAGTGGCAGGAGCTGCTTGTCCTCAAGCATCTCGAACGCTCCCGCAATCGGGTCCGTTTCGACGGGCCCCAGTGATCACCCCGCCCCCAGCCCGCTCCCTCCCAAGGGGACGGGCTTTTCGGGTGCCACCACCCACCAAGGAGCCCCGACCATGAAGACCGCGACACCCAAGATCACGATCGTCACCGAGCTGCACGAGGGCATCTACAAAAGCGACCGCGACCGCATCAACGGTGTCAGGGCGATCTACCCTGCCACCGTGAAGGGGATGCGCGCCGCGGCCTCGCGACTCGTCGGTATCCGGGCGGAGATGCGCGACTGCTATGGCTCGATCGGACGCGGACGGACGTGGCTCGAGATCGGCGGCGAGCGGCCCACCGAGGCGCAACTCCGCGAGCTCGATGCCCCCTCAGCGTTATTCGAGGAGTTGCGCTACGGGGACGAAGGGGGCGTAAGCGACGACTGACCACCGCCCCGCACTCAGCCCCGCCCTCCCTTTCACCAGGGACGGCGGGGCTTTGGCGGTAGGAGGATAGAAAATGAATAAGGAACTGCGGCGTCTGTTTTCGGGCGCCTACGGCAAGGCGCCTGTCATCGAGTGGGATATTCGCGGAGGCACGCCACCCGCGCGGGGGCTGGCGATGAGGTCGCCGGCCGACTGGGCCGGGCCCTGCCAGGACATCGACATCGGATACGATATGCGGCTCCGGTTCCACGGGCATGAGTTGCCCGACCCGTTCCGGGCCTACGTCTGGTTCGGAGAGGCGCACCTGCCTCACCCTGAGCGTCGACTGGCCGAGATCCGAGCCGCCCTCCGGGCGTGGCCAGGTGTTTCAGGAGGAGCATCATGAACCAAATCGACATTTCCTGGCTCGACGTGGACGGACTGCGGGCTCTGCTCGCGAGGATAGAGGGCCGGCTCGCCGAGCTGGCCGGGAAGCCGCTGGTGCTCAGGTGCGAGTACGGCCCCGAGCACGACAGGCCGCCGGGAGGCGCGGTCCTCTGCACCTCGTGGGCCACATACAGGCACGGACACGATCGGGACTGGTACCCTACCGCAGACGCAGCGCGAGCGGCGCTGCTCGCTCTTGCGCGCCGCGAGGGCCGTGCGCCCGAGCCACACGGGTGGTCGGTCGACCTGACCTCGCCGGGATGCTGCGAGTCTTCGGCGTGGATCGATGTGGAGGAGCCCGTACTTGCGGGAGTCGCCCCGTGACCGCCACCGCCAAGACCCCCCGCAAGCCGCAGAAGCGCCCTGCTGGAGTCGTCTACCCCAGCGAGACTCGAGCCGCGCGCGCGACCAGGGGGCGCCGGCGCTTCGAGCTGGAGACCCTCGCCGAGGTGGTGGTCGTCCTCGACGCCCTGGCCGCAGGTCGGCCCACAGGCCCCGCGCTCGAGGCCCTGGGCAGGTCGCTCCGAGCCCGAGCCGAGCCCCTCGGTCTGTCGCGCTCGTCCTGCGTGACCCTGCTCGCCCTGCTCGGCGCCGAGCTCGCGGCCGACGGGGAGCTGGTCGACGCCCTGGACAGCTACCTGGACTCGCCACAGGGCGACGCCTACGGCAGCCCTGCCGCCCTCGTCCGCGAGCTGGTCCGACGCGGCCTTCGCGGCCCGTGAGAAGTATTTTCACAAATCGTCCGCCACCCACTTGCACACTGTCCGGACAGAGCGCATAGTGTCTTCACGGTCGACGCAGGGAGCGCCGGCCGAACCCGAAGGAGCCTGACCATGAGCACCGCGAAGATCACGAAAGCCGCCGCGAAGAAGGCCGCCGACAAGGCCATCGCCGACGCGAAGGCCGCGGCAGCGAAGGCGGCCTACCTGGCGGAGCTTGCCGAGGGGGAGGCTCGCTTTCGGGCCGCCCTCGCCGCACACGAGGCACGGGCGGCCGTGCCAGTCAGTGAGGAAGTGCTCGCCGACGAGAGGGCGCAAGCCCGTATGCGCGACCGCCAGGCGGCCGAGTACAAGGCGGCTGCCTACGCCCCGGCCGTCTCGGCCGCCGAGGCTTACGCCAACGAGAGGGCGGCCGATCGAGCCCACGAGGACGGGCGATGAGCCGCCCGATCGCCTTCGCGACCGAGGCCGGTCGACAGGCCGTCGCCGGGTGTAGGCTAGCCCTCGCACGTCTCTTCGTGGCCATGGACGTCTGCCGGAGCGTCACGCTCGGGGGCGGAGCCGCTGGCGAGTACACGATCAGGAGGGTCCGATGATTTTCTTCCACGCCGGTTTCGGATCAGAGTCCATCCACGCGTCGGTATGCCTGGACTCCGTGATCTCCGCAGCGCGCACCCGCGCTGCGGAGATCGATGTTGGCAATTCCGTTTACGTGACCGAGGTCGATGAGGTCGATGTGGACGCGTATGGCGATAGGACAGCGAGATGCTTGCTGCGACTACGCATGACTGCGTCTGGCGTTACGGAGACGCCCCTTAGCTCTCCGACAGTCTTGCGCGCGAGGCTGCCATGAGCGGGAACCCCAAGACCTCGAGCTGGTACTCCACCCCATCGGTCGAGCGGAAGAACAAGCCGATCCCAGCCCGCTCCCGCAAGGGGCGGGCTTTGGCGGTAGGAGGACAGGATCATGAGCACCACCGCCAAGACCACTCGCAAGCGCCCCCAGGGCGCCAGCTACCCCTCGGAGACGGACGCCGCCAGGCTCGCCAGGGGCAGCGTGCGCAGGGCCTTCAGCTTGCCCGTGGCGACCGACGCCGCCATCGACAAGATCGCTGCGCTGTCGGGCGAGTCCCGCTCCGCTGTGATCGTCAGGGCGATCGAGAATCTTTCGACCCCCCTCAAATAGCCCTGGCGCTCTGTCGCGACAGAGCGCATAGTAAGGACATGAACAGCGCGATCAAGACGGAAGAGCGGGGCGGGTTGACGGTTCACGTGTGCCTGGACTGCGGCAACTGGTGCCGCCCGGGCGGCTTCGTCCGCCACTCGAAGCGCTGCGACACCCCCAAGGCTCAGCCAGCCTACGTGGCCCCGGCTCCGGCCCCGGCCCCGGCCC
>SXGT01834279.1_pt1 | contig 24676 bp, 22 predicted proteins | sample 3176221 | NCBI WGS metagenome assembly SXGT01 (sample SAMN11356862, study PRJNA531348) | freshwater metagenome | isolation source: freshwater sample F1-120 | place: China: Fuxian Lake, Yuxi | collected 2017-12-25
ATCGACGAGATCGACGCCATCGGTCGCCATCGCGGCGGTTTCCCCGGCGGCGGGCAGGAAGAGCGCGACCAGACGCTCAACCAGCTTCTCGTGGAGATGGACGGCTTCGACACGCGCGAGACGATCATCCTCATGGCGGCTACCAACCACCCCGACGTGCTCGACCCCGCCCTCCTGCGGCCGGGTCGTTTCGACCGGCGGGTGATGGTGCCCGCCCCCGACCTGCGCGGTCGCCTCGGCATCTTGCAGGTGCACGCCCGGCGAACGCCGCTCTCGCCGACCGTCGATCTCGAACGCATTGCCCGGGGAACGCCCGGGTTCTCGGGTGCCGACCTCGAGAACCTCATCAACGAGGCGGCGCTGCTCGCCGCCCGCAAGGGGCAGACACAGGTCGAGACGAACGATCTCGAGCAGGCGAAAGACAAGGTGGCGATGGGCGCTGAGCGCCGCTCGATGGTGCTCTCCGAGGAGCAGCGCCGCCTGGTGGCCTACCACGAGACCGGCCACGCGCTGGTGGCGCGGATCATCCCCGAGTCCGATCCCGTCAACAAGATTACCATCGTCCCCCGCGGGCGGGCGCTTGGCGTCACCCAGTACCTGCCGAGTGAAGACCGCGTCACCACGCGCACGCGCCTGGTCGCGATGCTGGCGCACATGCTGGGCGGCCGGGCGGCCGAAGAAGTGGCCTTCGGCGAGATCAGCACCGGCGCCTACGACGACATCAAGAAGGCCACGCAGCTCGCGCGCGCCATGGTGTGCGACTACGGCATGAGCCGCCTCGGCGTCGTGTCGCTCGGCGAGACGAACGAGTCGCCCTTCCTCGGCGGCCAGGCGCGCAGTCGCGACTTTTCCGAGGCCACCGCCGAGCGCATCGACGGCGAGGTCAACGCCTTGCTCGACGAGGCCTACCGCCACGCCTGCCAGATCCTGCGCGAGAACCGCCACGTCCTCGACCGCGTGGCCCAGGTGCTCCTGGAGAAAGAAACGCTCGACGGGGCCGACTTCGAGGCGCTGGTCGAGGCGAACAACCCCGTCGTACCCCGCGTGGCCTAGGTGCCCTGGCTCCGGGCGGCGGCCGTCGTCGTCGCCCTGCTCGCTGGCCTCGGGTTCGTCGCGACAGGGGCGACGCCCGATGACTTCATGCTCGTCGATGGGCTCGGCTGGGCGGTGGCGGAGAACCTGCGCGACGGCGCCTCGCCGCTCGACGGCGGGCGTTTCTTGTCGGGCGGCGGCGCAGGCCTCGGCACCTTGTTCGGCAACGTGTCCTGGGCGCTCGTCGCCGCGCCGGTGCAGCTCGCTCTGGGCCCCGGTGTCGCGACACAGCTATTGATCGCCCTGGTCGTCATCGTCAACGTGCTCGCCCTCGCGCGCATGGGCGCGGGTGCCGGCATGCCGTGGATCGGCGCCCTGCTGGGCGCCAACGCACTCGCCCTTTTCTCCGCCACCGGGGGACGCCCCGCGGACGCGCTGGGCGGTCTCGCGGTGCTCGGGCTCTGCACCGAGCGGGCGTGGCCTCGCCGCCTGTGGTTCGTGCTCGGCGCTCTACTCGCCCCCTGGCCCACCGCGGGGGCTTGCCTTGCCAGTCGGCGGGTGCTCCCCGGCGTCGGGGCCCTGGCGGTCGGGCTGCTCGCGCCGCCCGTCGGGAGCGCGGCGCACCCGGCCAGCTCCGGTGATCTCGCGTTCGGCGTGCTTGCCGGGGGTTTCGCGCTCCTGCTCCTCGGCGAGCGGCGGTGGCGCGGGGCCGGGCTCCTGCTCGGTCTCGGCTTGCTGGTCGGTCTCGACCCGCCGCCAGTGCAGGGGCTCGACATCGCGCTCCTGCCCTTGCCGGCGGGTGAGGGGATCGCGGTGGCGGCCCTATGGGCGGCTCCGGTGCTGGTGATCCGGTACCTGCGCGCCGAGGGTCGTGTCGCGACACGCGCATTACTTGGCGCGGTGTTGCTGGTTGACCTGATCGCGGCGGGTGGATCCCTGTCGCGACCGGTGCGCCCGCCGCCGAGCGCCTTGCTCGTTGCCCTCGCGGTCGACCCGGGCACCACCGCGCTCTCGGTCTTGCCTGATGGCAGCGTCGCGACGGTGGGCCTCCTGCCTGATCACCGCCAGCTGGTGGTGGGCTTGCCGCGGGGGGGCCGGGTGGCCGACGACAACCCCCCGCCGATGGGGCTCAAGCGCGGCACCCTGCTCGTCGGTGCCAGCTCCGCCGAGGCCTCGGTGCTGGCCACCGCGCTCGGCGCCCCTCGTGGGGTGGGGCCCGGCCTCGCCTACTGGGCGGCGCCGTGAAGCTGATGGGCATCGTCAACGCCACGCCGGACAGCTTTGCGGACGGGGGGCGGTACCGTCCCCTCGACCAGGCCCTGCGGCTCTGCGATGAGGGCGCGGACATGATCGACATCGGTGGGGAGAGCACCCGACCCGGGGCTGCGGAGGTGGCGGTCGACGAGGAGTTCGCGCGCGTGGTGCCGGTCGTCGCGGGGCTGCGCGCCGCCCGGCCCTCGGTGACCATCAGCGTCGACACGCGACGTGCACGCGTGGCCGCCCTGGCCATCGACGCCGGCGCCAGCGTGATCAACGACGTGTCGGCGGGGGCCGACCCGGCGATGTTTCCGCTGTGCGCCGACCGGGCCTGCGCGATGGTACTGATGCACATGCGCGGGACCCCGGCCACCATGCGATCTCTCGTCGACTACGACGATGTCTGCGTGGATGTATGGCGCGCCCTCCAGGCCCGGGCCGAGGCCGCCCGCGCGGCCGGCGTCAAGACGCTCTGGCTCGATCCGGGCATCGGCTTTGCCAAGACCGCGTCGCAGTCCCTGGCGCTCCTGCGCGACCTGCCGAGTCGTCGTGACCTGCCGGTGCTGGTAGGCGCCTCGCGCAAGTCTTTCCTCGCGGGACACGGCCCGCAGGCTACCCCGGAGGAACGCCTGCCGGGCTCGCTCGCGGTTGCGCTCTGGTGTCGCGACGCGGGCGTGGATGTACTGCGGGTGCACGACGTGGCGGCCACCCGCGGGGCGCTCGCGACCTGGGGCGCGCTCCAGGGGGAAACGTCGTGATCGAGCTTGCCCAGCTCTACCTCGGCGACCTGCGCTTCACCGATGTCATCGACATCGTGCTGCTCTGGTTCGTGCTCTACCAGGCGCTCATCCTGGTGCGGGGCACGCGCGCCTTGCAGTCGCTGCTCGGCATCGGCGCTGCGGGCGCGCTCTACGTCATCGCCGGGCAGTTCGAGCTCTACGCGGTGCACTGGATCTTCGAGAAGTTCTTCGACATTGCCGTGCTCGCGGTCCTCATCCTCTTCCAGAACGACATTCGCCGCGGGCTCGCCGGCGCGGGCGGGCGCTTGTTTCCCACCCTCGGCCAGAAGACAGACCAGACCGCCTTCGAGGAGATCGTCCGCGCGAGCTTCCTCATGGCCAGCCGTCGCATCGGCGCGCTGATCGCCATCGAGCGGCAGGCCACCCTCCAGGAGTATGCCGACAGCGGCAATCGCCTGGACGCACGCTTGTCCGCCGAGCTCTTGATGTCGATCTTCCACCCGACGAGCCCGTTGCACGACGGCGCGGTGGTCGTGCGGCGTGGCCAGGTGCTGGCCGGCAAGGTGTTCCTGCCCCTGTCGCTCAGTCGCGAGATCAGTCGCTTCGTCGGCACGCGTCACCGGGCGGCGGTGGGGCTCACCGAGGAGACCGACGCCGTGGTGGTCATCGTGTCTGAGGAACGCGGCTCGGTGGCGGTGGTGGTCGCCGGCGAGGTGCGTCCCGTGGTGGACGCAAACGAGCTCCGGCAGCGGCTGGTCGAGGCCTTCGATCCCGCGACGAAGCCGCTGGGGGCGCACCCGTGAAGACCAAGCTCGCTGCGTTTCGAGATAGTATTACCAATAACCTTGGCTATAGACTGGTGGCGCTCTTCCTGGCGCTGGTGCTCTGGGTCTTTGTCCAGAGCGAACAGCGCGTGGAGACCCGCGCCCGGGCGGTCGTGAGGTGGGTGCTTCCCGAGGGCATGGCCCTGGTGGAGCCGCCGGTCGAGAGCGTGACTTTGACCGTGGAGGGCGTGCAGGCCATTGTCCGCACGCTCCGCCAGCGGGAGCTCGGCATCGAGATTGATCTCAGCAAGGCCCGCGAGGGCGACGTGGCGATCGACCTCGCGCAGAAGACCATCGAGGGACTGCCGCAACAGCTGCATGTCTTGTCCGTGGCTCCGTCGCAAGTTCGCGTCACCCTCGACCGTGTCTTGCGTCGTAAGGTGGGCGTGTCGCCCAACCCCGTCGGCAAGGTGGCGGACGGCTACCGGGTGATCGACGTGAGCGTGTCGCCGCAGCGTGGCGAGCTCGTCGGGCCGGTGTCGATCTTGAAGGACGTCGACAGCGTGACCACCGAGGAGGTCGACGTAGGCGGCCTGCGAGAAGACGCCGACTTCACCGTGGGGCTGGCGCTGCGGAAGGGCATCGCCGTGGCCGGGAAGGGGCAGGCGTTCACGGTGCACGTGGACGTGGAGCCCATCGTCACCGAGCGGCGCTTCGAGGGGGTGCCGGTCCTGGTGCGCGACGGCGCCTACGTGGCGTCGACCCAGTCGGTCGCCGTGCAGCTGGCGGGCCCGGAGGAGGAGCTGTCGAACATCGACGCGGGGGTGGTGAGCGTGATGGTGTACCTCCCCGAGGGCTACGCGGACGCAGCCGGGGAGGCGCGGCACGGCAAGGGCAACGGGCCGCGCTACGAGGTGGTTCATGGCGGCAGCGAGGCGGTGAAGGTGCAGGGAGTCGAGCCTGATCGCATCGCCATCATTCGCAAGGAGTAAAGCATGCAGTTCGGCACCGATGGTATCCGCGGTCGCGCGGGGATCGAGATCACCCCGGAGCTCGGCCGCAAGCTGGGCAACGCCGTGGCCCGGGTGATCGGCGCCCACGTGTGGGTTGCGCGTGACACGCGCCCTTCTTCGCCGGGGATCGCCGAGGCCGTTGCGCTCGGCGTCGTGGAAGGGGGGGGCTACGCCACCAGTCTCGGGGTCTTGCCCACGCCGGGGCTCTCCGCGCGGCTCGCGGAGGATCCGGGCAGCGCCGGGGTGATGGTCACCGCCTCGCACAACCCCGAGGCCGACAACGGCCTCAAGGTGCTGTTCGCCGACGGCAAGAAGCTCGGCAGTGGCGTGCTCGCCGCGCTCAGCCGCGAGATCGACAACCCGGTTCGCCGCCCCGGTGGCAGCCAGCGCACCCTCGACGACGGCGTGGATCGCTACGTGAAGTGGCTGCTCGCCCACCTGCCCCCCGGTCGATGGCTGGAGGGGAAGCGCATCCTGTTCGACCCCGCCATGGGCGCGTCCGCCCAGGCTGGGCGCAAGGTGCTGGAGCAGCTCGGCGCGGAGGTCGAGCTCTTCTCCGGCCGGGCCATCAACGATCGCTGCGGCTCGGTGCACCCGCAGTTCGCGGCGATGGCGCTCAGGAAAGGGGGGCACGACGCGGCGGTGGTGCTCGATGGCGATGGCGACCGCGTGGCGCTCGTGGCGAGCGACGGTCGCATCCTCGACGGCGATCACGTGTTGTGGATCCTGCGCGAGGGTCCGCTCATGGTGGGCACGGTGCTGACCAACCTCGGCCTCGAGCGCGCCCTTTCCCGCGAGGGCATCCGGCTGCATCGCACGCCGGTGGGCGACACCTACGTGGCCGCCTCGATGGACGACCTCGGCGCCAAGATCGGCGGCGAGCCCAGTGGACACGTCATCGTCAAGGGCGCCACCCCGACTGCCGACGGGATGCTGGTGGGGCTGTGCGCGCTGGCCCGGGCGCCGGGGCTGTCGACCGATGGCTATGCGCCCTGCCCGCAGGCCCACGCCTCGCTCAAGGACGTCTTCCGCACCGACATCGACACGAGCTTCGTCACCGAGCTGGGCGGTCGCGTGGTGGTCCGCAAGTCGGGCACCGAGGCCGTGGTGCGGGTGATGGTGGAACACGAGGACGTGACGCTGGCCAACACCCTCCGCGACCGGGTAGCGGCGCTCTTGCGAAAGGAAGTCTGATGCGACGTCTCGGTGTCAATGTCGACCACGTGGCCACGCTGCGGCAGGCGCGGCAGGCCCGCTACCCCGACCCACTGGCGGCGGCGCTGGTGGCCGAGCGAGCCGGCGCGGCGCAGATCACCGTGCACATCCGGGGGGATCGCCGGCACGTGCAGGATCACGATCTCTACCGGATGCGCCAGTCGGTGCAGACGCTGCTCAACGTCGAGGCGGCCACCACGCCGGAGATGGCGGCCATCCTGCTCGATGTGCGTCCCCACCGGGTGACGCTCGTGGCCGAGCGCCCGGGCGAGGTGACCACGGAGGGCGGCCTCGACGTGGCCGGGCAGCGGCAAGAAGTGGCGCGCTTCGCCGCCCGCATGCAAGACGCCGGGATCCACGTGGCCCTTTTCATCGACCCCATCACTGAACAGGTGCAGGCGAGCGCGCTCCCGGGGGTCGACATGGTGGAGCTCAACACCGCGAAGTGGAGCGAGACGGGCCACGCGCACGAGCTCGCACGGCTCGCCGCCGCCACGATGGAGGCGCGGGACTTCGGCCTCCAGGTGGCCGCGGGGCACGGGCTCACCCTGCACAACCTGCGCCCGGTGGTCGACGCCGCCCCCGACATCGAGGAGTACAACATCGGCCATGCCTTGATCGGTGACGCGGTCTTCCTCGGCCTCGAGGGCTCGGTGCGTCGCTACCTGGAGCTCTTGCGGTGACGCCGATCTCCCGGGCGGCCGCGATCCGCGCGCTCGACCGGACGGTGATCGACGGCCTCGGCTTGCCCTCGGCGGTCTTGATGGAGAACGCGGGGCGCGGCGTGGCCGAGGTGATCGCCCGACGCTACTCGTCGCGTCCCACGCTGGTTCTCTGCGGGCCGGGCAACAACGGGGGCGACGGCTACGTGATCGCGCGGCACCTCGCGCTCATGGGGTGGACGGTCCGCGCCCTGCCGCTGTTGCCGCCCGCCTCGCCGGACTGCGTTCTCAACTTTGGTGTCGCGACGAGATTGGGGCTGGTCGGCCCGCTCAACGCCCACGAACTGGTGGTCGACGCGGTTTTTGGCACCGGGCAGCGTGCCCCGTTGAACCTACCACCCTTCGATCCAGGCTCCTCGCCCGTTGTGGCGGTCGACGTGCCCACCGGGATCGATGCCGACACGGGCCAGCGCCTGGGTGACTTCCCCGCGCCGAGCTGCGTGGTGACGATCGGTCGGCTGAAGCCCTTCTTGTTCACCGCCGCCTACGAGTACGATCTCGTGGACATCGGTCTCGAGCGCGTGGCTTCGGAGGCGCCTGAGGCCGTGCTTGCCGACCGCCCCTGGTTGCCCCCGCTCGGTCGCGACGCCACCAAGTTCGACCGTGGGCACGTGGGCGTGCGTGCCGGGAGCCCCGAGAAGACCGGCGCCGCCGTGCTCGCCTGCCTCGGCGCGCTGCGAGCGGGTGCCGGCCTTGTGACGCTCTGCATCGCCCGGGAGGCATGGACTCGGCTGGGCGCGCTGCCGCCGGAGGTGATGGTGGTGGAGCCCGGCACGAGCATCTCGCCGAGCGCCTGGGTGGTCGGTCCTGGGCTCGGCCGCGCGGTAGACGAGGAGCTCCGTCGCCTGTGGCGCGAGTTCGCCGGGCCCGCGGTGTTCGACGCCGACGGGCTGAGAGCGCTGGACGGTTCGCCTCCGGCCGGCGTGCGGGTGATCACCCCGCACCCCGGCGAGGCGGCCGCGTTGCTCGGGGGGGACTGGCGGGTACTGCAGGCCGACCGCCTCGCGACGGCGCGCCGCCTGTCGGCCATCGCTCCCTCCATCTACAAGGGCGCGCACCCCATCGTGAGTGGCACTCCCCTGCGGGTCGTTCCTGGTGCGCACCCGGCGCTCGGTACCGGCGGCAGTGGCGACGTGCTCGCGGGCGTCTGTGGTGCGCTGCTCGCTCAGGCCCCTGGCGCCGACCCTGCCGACGTGGCGCTCGCCGCTTGCTGGCTGCACCAGCGCGCCGCCGCCGATCTCCCCGCCGGCGCCTTGCCCTCCGAGGTGGCCGCGCGTATCCCCGCCCTGCGATGACCCACGAGTTCGACGTCGCGACCGTGGAGCAAACCCAGGCCGTGGGCGCCTGGCTCGCCTCGCAGGTACAGGAGGGGACGGTGATCCTCCTCGAGGGCGGCCTCGGGGCCGGGAAGACCACGCTGGTGCAGGGCCTCGCCCTCGCCCTCGGCGTCACCCGGCCTGTCACGAGCCCCACCTACGCCATCGTCCATGAGTACCCCGAGGCCCGCGTCCCCCTCTTCCACGCCGACGTCTACCGGCTGGCGCACGCCGAGGAGCTCGTCCAGACCGGCATCGCCGAGCGTGTCGGCGAGTCCGGCTGCTGGGTGATCGAGTGGGCCTCTCGTTTTCCCGGCGCCTGGCCCCCGGCCATCCACGTCGAGTTCGACGAAAGGAGCCGGAGGTTAAGGGTTAAGACTTAGCTCTTGACGCGTCGAGGGTGTCGGCAGTTGTCGGGAGTCTACGACATCGACACCGATGACGACGACGACATCGTTCTCGCACTGGTTCGCCGACCCCAGTTGCCCGCTCACCGGCCTCGGGTCGCCTCCTGCAAGCCGCCGGCGGCGGAGACCGCCTCGAGGGCGCGTCGCGAGCGATTGCTGACTGAACCACCTCCGTCGCGAGCACAAGCTCGTCGAGATGTCACTCGGAGCCGAGCGGTCGGCCTGAGATCGTCCGGGGGCCACGGGCAAAGCTACATTCTCAGCGCCTCGACGGCTGGCGCGGTGGCCTCGGCGGCGCCCCCGTGCCAGCTCAGGCAGCTTCTGCTCACGACGGCTCCGCCTCGAACAGTAATCGCTTCCGACGCCCGGTTCACGCCCTCGTGCTCCGCCTCGCCGCAGCCGTCGCGACTGCAGTGTCCACGAAACCGCGAAACACTGCCAACCGTCAACACCCTCTTCGCTCTTGACGCGTCGAGAGCGCCTCAGTCCCAGTCCCAGTCGCCACCGCCCCCGGCGGACGACGGACTAGACGTGTCGACGTCGATGCCCCACCAGGTGTCGCTGCACACGTACTGGTGCACGAGCAAGCCCGTGGCCGCCTCGCTCGCCACCGCAGCGAGCACACCTGCACAGGCGATGGGTTCGAGCGCTTGCGCGAGCTCGGTCGAAGGCTGGCAGGTGGCCTCGACCGCGACGAGGCTCACCACCGTGCCGGTGAGGGGGTTCCAGCTCACCGGCACCACCTCGATCTCGGCGTCACTCACCACGGAGCACACCTGGTCGACGCGGCAGAGCTTCTGCACCACGTGCGGTCGCGACAGCAGGTCCGCGCGAATCGCCGCCGGCTCCACCTCGGGCCACAGCCCGAAGGTGGGCAGTCGCCCGCAGCAACAACCCGCGCACCCGGCAACGATGATGGCGAGGCAGCCGACGCGAGTCTGCATGCGAAAGGTGCCGGAGGTTAAGAGTTAAGACTTGGCTCTTGACGAGACAAGAGGACGTATCGTCCCGGCCGGTGGGCTGATGGGAAGTGGTTCTCGCCGCCGCGACATCTTCGACGGGACGACCACCCCGGCGCTTGACCCACGCCCGCCGGTGAGCATCCCTCCCGCGGTGTTCACGCCCGCCCACGACCCCTGGCTGCGGCGCGCCGAAGGCGTGGTGGATGCCACCCTCGAGGGCGCGCGCTGGCTCTACGACGACGAGGGGCGCCTCGCCGCGCTCCTGTCGCTGGCGCTCGCCTTGGCGCTCCTTCTCCCCGTGTCGCGTCCCGAGTTGCCCTCGGTGATCGTTCATCTCCCCGGCACCGGCTGGGTCGATGCCGCCACCGTGGAGGGCGTCCCCTCGGATGCTCGCGACGGAGATCGCCTCGTGCTCGTCACTGGGCGAGCTGTCCGTGCCGCCGCGCCGCCCCCCGCCGTAGATGGCGCGGGTGTGCCCGAGCGCGCTTTCAACCGGGCGATATCGCTGAACAACGCGTCGCCGGTCGAGCTCGAAACGCTCCCTGGAGTGGGACCGGCCCTCGCCGCGCGCATCGTCGCCGGGCGGCCCTACGACTCGGTCGATGCCCTCGACCGCGTGAAGGGGATCGGACCGAAGACCCTGTCGCGGCTACGGGGACGGGTGGAGCCCTAGCCGCACGGCCCCGTCGACGAGCTCACAACCACCGCTTCACCCTGAACCAAACCACCAGCGCGGCCGCGCTGGCCACCATCAACAGGATCGCCCCCCAGAATCCCAGCGGATCGTGCGTGGTGGGGATGACGTCGAAGTTCATACCGAACACGCCAGACACCACCGTCATCGGCAGCAACAAGGTGCTCACAATCGCGAGGTACTTCATCACGCGGTTGAGGTTCTCGTTGATGTGATCGGACCGGACCTGGAGGGCGCCCGAGCACACCTCGGCGAGCAGCGCCGCGGTGTCGATGACGGCGTCGATGTGGTCGAGCACGTCCTGGAAATAATGGCGCCCCGGGTCTTTCTCGTCGAGCCCGTCGCGAAGCCGGGTGATGATCTCGCGTTGCGGCAAGAGCGAGCGTCGGAGCAAACCGAGGTGGTTTCGCATGCTCACCAGCTGGGGCACCACTTGTCGATCCTCATCGGCCAACGCCAAGTCTGCGAGCTGATCGATCCGGTCCTCCCACCGGTCGAGCACGACGACGAACTCGTCGATGACCGCGTCGACCAGCGCATGGAGCACCCGCTCGGCCCCGAAGCCCACTCGATCACTGTCCGACAGCACCAGCTTGTCGACCCGGTCGATGGCGCTCACCGGACGGTCGTGCACCGAGACCACCAGCCCGGGACGCACAAACACCCGCACCGACACGGTGTCGATCTCGTCGGCCGTCCCCGTGTCGAGCGCTTGGAGGACGATAAACGAGTGCGCCGGGAAACGCTCGTACTTGGCGCGACGTTGCGGATGGATGCAATCTTCGAGCGCCAGGGGATGAAAGCGCCACTCGGGCGGGATCGCCGCGAGACCAAGCTCACTGCTCGCCACCACGTCGACCCACACGGTGCACCCCTCGGGGGCACAGCGCGCCAACGCGATGCCGTCGTCCACCTGGACGCGACCATCGGGGTACAGGATGTGGGTGCGCACCATCAGTAGTGGGGGGGCTTCTCGAAGTCCGTCCCGGCCACCGCGTCGTCTCTCATGGAGTCGAGCTCGCCGCGCAGGCGTCGCATCTCGTCGGCGGTGGCGCGCACCACCTCGTCGAGCTCGGCGAGGCTCTTCTCCAGCCAGGCCAGCCTGGCCTCGATGGCGTCGATCCGGTCCATGGCCTTACCTGCAGCGCTGGGTCTTGGAGCCGGACGACGTGGTGCAGCTCAGTGTGGACAGGTTGAACGAACAACCGGTGATGTAACTGCCACTCGTGCCACAGGACCTGACCGAGCCAGACCAGCCCTCGGTGACAGAGCACAACGAGGTGATCGCGCACTCGCCCGTGGTCTTGAAGTACTTCTCCTCGCTACCATCGCAGTTCCAGTCGTAGCTTCCGTCGCCACGGTCGGACGTGGAGTAGCTCGTGACACCCGGCGCTGCATTGGCGTCGAAGTCGAAACAATCCGTATCGTAGCTGGATGTGTAGTATCCGCTGGTGGAGCACTGGCAGCGACCGGACACGCTCTCGGAGCCGAAACCATCGCCGTCGTAGTCGTAGTAGTAGGTGGTGCACCCGTCCGCGTCGACCTCGTCGGTGCTGCCATCGCAGTCGTTGTCGGCGCTGTCGCACGCCTCCGTCCCATCTGGCGAGATGCTGTCGTCGCTGTCGTTGCAGTCCTCGCCGATCTCCACGCCCGTGGCGGGGGTGGCGTCGCCCCAGCCGTCGTCGTCAGCGTCGGCAAAGCACAACGTGGGGTCGCCCTCGCTCTCGGCCGCGCCAGGGTAGGCCCACTCGTCGCCGTCGTCGCAGTCGTCGCCACCGGTGCCCACGGAGAGGTAGCCGTCGCCGTCGAAGTCTTCCTCGGCCACGCCGTTGCAGTCCTGGTCGACGTAGTCGCTATAGTCTTCCGGCGCGCCCGGGTAGCTATCGAGGTCGCCATCGTCGCAGTCGCCGGCGTTCTCAGTGTAGCCGTCGCCGTCGTCGTCGTAGGCGGCGGTGCCCTCGTCGACCACGCCGTCGCAGTCGTTGTCGCGACCGTCCTCGATCTCGCCGGCCCCCGGGTAGCTCGCCACCGACCCGTCGTCGCAGTCGCCGGCCACCTCGGTGTAGCCGTCGCCATCGTCGTCGTACCAGCTGGTTTCCTCGTCGGTGATGCCGTCGCAGTCGTTGTCGGCCGCGTCGTACTCCTCGGTGGCGCCGGGGAAGGTGCCGGGGTCGGCGTCGTCGCAGTCGCCGTCGACCTCGGTGAAGCCGTCGCCATCGTCGTCGAAGCCGGTGGTGCCCTCGTCGATGAGATCGTCACAGTCGTCGTCGATGCCGTTGAACGACTCGGTGGCGGCCGGGCTCACCGCGTCGGCGGCGTCGTCGCAGTCGCCCTGGGTCTCACTCCAACCGTCGCCGTCGTCGTCGTGGTCGAGGTAGCTGTCGACCACCAGCGCGGCCTGGTCGGTGGCGGTGAGCTCGGTGCTGTCGGTGACGGTGAAGTCGAGGTAGTGCGTGCCCGCGCCCAGGCGGGCCGTGCAGGAAAAATCGCCGTTCTTATCGGCATAGCCACTGCAAACCTCGCCGCTCGCCTCGCTGACGATCGCGATCGACAAGAGGTCGTACTCGTCCTGGTTGTCGGACACCTTCGCCGCGAAGGTGAAGTCCTCGTCGTCGCGACCGACCTCGCCCGCCACCGGGTGGACGATCTCGATCTCCGGCGCGTCGGGCACCTCGAGGACCCCGAGGTCGATGCTGTACTCCGACCGATTGCCATCGGTGTCGGTGGCGGCGAGGGTGATCTCGTGCGTGCCGACGCTCAGCGTGGCGATGCTGAAAGCCACGCTGCCGTCGGGCTCTACCACGCTGTCTTCCGAGAGCATCCCGTCGATGGTGCTCGACCAGGTGATGACGAGCCCGGACGGGTCGGTTTCCCGGTCCTGGACCTTGCCCTCGAAGTCGACCGTGCTGCCCTCATTGGCCATCGTGCCGCTGGGCGGCGCCGTGATGCTCACCTCGGGGGGCGAGTTGTAAACGCTGACCTTGCTGTCGTTCTCGCAGGCCAGGAGCAGGACAAGGAGGCTCATGGCCTCATCCTAACCCGGTCAAACGCCGACCGAATCGCAAAAAACGATAAAGGGCCGTGGATCAATTGACGCACTCGGGATGGCGTGAGAGGCTGCGTCGCGATGCGCCTGAGTGAACTGCTCGCCGATCCACGAAAGGGCCGATGGGTCATCGGTGGGCTCGCGGTGGCGCTGGTGATCTACGCATCGCACTACGCAAAGTTGTACGCCGACATTGACGCCGGACGTGTGGCTGTTGCCACCCGCGTCGCGTGGACCGGCCGCGCGGGCGAGCTGGCGATGGCGGACGACGCGAGCTGGCGCCGCGTCGGCGAGGCGGCCACGGCCCTTGCCACCCTGGCCGACGAGATCGAGGCGGGCGAGGCGATGCCCATGCTGTCCCGTCCAGCCGATGCCGCCGCGGTGGCTGCGCTTCGGGAGGCCTCCCGGGCAGCGGCCGCGGGCGACAAAGAAACGGCTCGCGAGGCTGTGAGTACGGCCCTCCTCGGCATGCGAACGGGCACCGGTGCGTTGTCGTCCGACATCGGCGAGCTGGTCGAGGAAACCCGCCTGGCGGCGATCGGGGGGATGGCCTTCGGCGCGGTGGGGGTCGTGATCCTCGCGGCGCTGGTGGCGAGCCTCGGCGAGGCCCACCTGTGGCGCCGCCGCTGGACGCTCACCACGCGGGCCACCTCCGACGGGCTCTGGGACTGGGACCTCGACAAGGGCACGGTTGACTTTTCGGAGGCCTGCCGCGACGCGACTGGGCTGCAGCGCGGGAGCAAGCTGGACGACTGGTTCGACCGCATTCATCCTGAGGATTCCCCGGCAGTTCGTCGCGCCCTCGACGCGCACCTCGCCGGCAATACTCCGGTGTTCGAGGTGGAGTACCGCGTGGTCGATGGCTTCGGTGGTTACCGCACGATGCTGGCTCGGGGCCTTGCGGATCGCGACCCCTCGGGGCGCCCTCGACACGTGGCTTGCTGGCAGACCGACGTGACCGGCCGTCGCGACGCGGTCGTGCTCCAAGCGCAGAACGACACCGCGATGCGCGCCCAGGGCGAGCTGCGCGCGGTGATCGACGCGCTCCCCGAGTGTGTGCTCGTGCTCGCGGCGGGCGAGGTTGCCTACGCCAACGCCCGCGCGCGCGCCGCGTTCGGCGAGCCCGATGCGATGCACCTCGTCGCGATGCGCCTTCGCGCGGCGGCGGGCGGGGGCGCGCCGCTCACCGTCGGCACGCGCAACGGGATCGAGGCCACCTGGGAAGTGGCGCCTGCGGTGCCGATCCGCTGGGACGACATCCCCGCCGAGGTCGTGGCCGCGCGCGACCTCACCTCCCGCGTACGCATGGAGGGCCAGCTCCGAAACGCCGAGCGCGTCATCGCGCTGGGGGGACTCGCGGCCGGCCTTGCCCACGAGATCAACAACCCGCTCACTTACGTCATTGGCAACCTCGAGCTCGCCCAGCAAGGCGTCGGGGATGTCAACGAGCGCGTGTCGCGCGCGCTCGGCGGCGCGGTTCGTGTCCGCCAGGTGGTCGCCCAGCTCCGCGCGATGGCGAACCCCTCGGCGGGCGAGCTGGTGTCGACCCCGGTAGGTCCCGCCATCGATGGGGCCCTGACGCTGGCGGGTGGCATCGGGATGCCGGTGGCGATTGTCACCCGGGAGGTCGACGACTCGGCGCCGGCGCTCGCCAACCCCGTCTGGCTCGGCCAGCTGCTCGTCAACCTCGTCAACAACAGCCTCCAGGCGATGGGCGATCAAGCGGCAGACACACGACGCCTCGCGATCCGCGCCTTTCGCGTGGGCGACGGCACCGTGGCGCTCGAGGTGGAGGACACCGGCCCGGGGATCCCGTCGCACCTGCTCGCGCGGATCTTCGAGCCCTTCACCTCGTCCCGACTGCAAACGGGCGGCTCGGGACTGGGCCTCTACATCTGCCGCGAGCTGGCGGCGCGCATGGGCGGCAGCCTCGCGCTCCTGCGCTCGAGCCCGGCGGGCACCTGCTTCCGGCTCACCCTCCGGTCGGCAGTCCCGGCCCCCGTCGAGCGTCGTGAGTCGCGCGCCCCCGTGGCGGTGCGACGAGGCCGGGTCCTGGTCGTGGACGACGAGGCCGGCCTCGGCGAGCTGATGAAGACCTACCTTGCCCACCACGAGGTGCGGGTGGAGACCACCGGCGAGGGCGGGCAGGCAGCGCTCGCGGCGGGATGCTGGGACGCCATCGTGCTCGACATCGTCTTGCCCGACCGCTCGGGCATCGAGCTGTGGCGGGAACTCTCGCTGCGCGATCCGAACGCTGCGTCACGCGTGTGTTTCGTCACCGGCGGCTCGCTGGCCCCCGACGTGGCGCGCTTCCTCGTCGACAGCGTCAACCCGTCGCTGGTCAAACCCTTCGATTTCCGCGAGCTCGTCGCCCAGGTCGACAGTCTCGTGGCCCAGGGGGGTCGCGGGGTTGAAGCGAGCGCGTAAGATAGGGGCCGTGCTGTTCGCGATCGCCCACGCCCCGCTCCTGGTTGCCTGCAGCGCGCCCGAAGCGGCGCCCGAGGCCTTCTCCGACGCTGCCGTGGCCGCCATCGCCAGCTTCGACGGGGACGAGGCTGCACTCGGCGAGGCTTTTGCGGCGCTCGAGTCGCAAGTCGATGCTACCCTCGACCCGGCAGCCAGTAGCTACACCGAGCGCGACATGAGCCCGGAGCCGCTGCCGGCCGAGGCGGTGGCAGGCATCGTGCATCCCGACCGCGATCCCGAAGACGCACTGCCGGTGGCACTGGCGTGGTTGTCGCCCCACGCGCCCGAGGTGCACGACCGAATCTCGCTCCTGTCCGACCTCACGCCGGTCGAGCCCAACTCGCCGAACAACTATGATCGTCACTTCGACGAGGGTGGCGATTGTTACCCCGAGTGCGAGTTCCTCCGGACGACCAACGACGTCACGCGCGAGAACGTGCTGATGAGCGTGACACACGAGTTGAAGAAGGACTTTCGCGCGCTGTCCATGCCGGATGGCCGGGAGGCCCGGGCTTCCCGTGGCTGGATGGAGGTGCCCGGCTACGACGTGGATGGGCGGGCCACCATCCAGCAGAGCTACGCCATCGAGGCGTGGATCGAGCGCGACGGGGGTTCGCTCCGACTGCAGGTTTCATGGGTGGAAACCACGTTTGAGAGCGCCGAGTACGACGACGACATGGTGGCGGCCACGACGGTGTACGGCATCGACGCGCAGTTCGACGCCCACGATGCCTGGTTGGCGCAGTAGAGCCTGGTTGGCTCAGCCAGGGGGGCGACTCGCAGACTGGGGCCGCGAAGAGTAAGCTAGCCCCATGTTCCTCCTGCTCCTCGGATGCCCTGAGCCTGAAGCTATCAACCACCAGAAAGACACGGGCACCGGCGACACCGACACGGGCAACCCGCCCGACAGCACCGAGGCGATCGACGAGGACAAGGACGGCTTCGCCGTGGGCGAAGACTGCGACGATAACGACTACACGGTGTACCCCGGCGCGCCCGAGGCATGCGACGGCGCGGACAACGACTGCGACGGCAGCGCCGACGAGGATTTCGATGCCGACGCCGACGGTGCCTACCAGGAAGGGTGCGGGCCTTGCCAAGGCCTCGACTCGGGTTGCGAGGATCCAGTCGATTGCGATGACAGCGACGCCACCATCTACCAGGGCGCCGACGAGGTGCCCTACGACAACGTCGACCAGGACTGCGACGGCGAAGACCTGGTCGACGTGGATGGCGACCACTACGACTACGCCTTCGACTGCGACGACAACGACGCGAGCGTGAACCCAGGCGCCCTTGAGGTGGCCAAGAACGGGGTGGATGAGGACTGTGACGGTGCCGATGCCGCCGACGGCGACGGCGACGGCGTGGACGACGAGTCGCTCGGGGGCGAGGACTGCGACGACGCCGACGCCTCGGTCCACCCCGGCGCTCGGGATTTCTGGGACGATGGCATCGACCGCGATTGCGATGGCCTCGACAATCGGGTGCAACCTCTGGCCGACGCCACGGTCAGTGTCGTGGGCGAGGACGGGGCGCAGAGCCTCGTGGGGGAGAGCGTCGCCTTCTGCGACCTCGACGACGACGGTCTCGACGACCTGGTGGTCACCGCCCCCTTTGCCAGTGGCTACGCCGGGCAGGTCGGCATCTGGTACGGCGACGGCAGCGCCAGTTGGACGGCCGGCATGCTCATGTCCGACGCCGACAGCCTACTCACGAGCACCGACCTTTTCCTTGGTTTCGGCGTGGAGTGCGCCGACGTGGATGGCGATGGTGTGCGCGACCTCGTCACCAGCCGTGGCGAGATCAACGCGGGGAGCTACGGCTACGACACCGAGTATGAGCTCCTGGTGTTCTTCGGCCCGGGTGGAAAGTGGGACGCGACATTCGACGAGTCCGACGCGGGCGCCCGGCTGCAACGCGAGCTGGGCGTGGAGTACGACCTGCTCACCGTCTTCTCCGCCGGCTTCCTCGCGGCCGATCTCGACGGCGACGGGGCCGCCGAGATCATCATGCACGACGCGAAGGACAGCCGTGAGTCCGAGCCCACCGGCATGATCTACGTGGTGGCCGGGGGGGCGATGTCCGGCACCCTGGAGCTCATCGACGAGGCGGCGGCGGTGATCGACCCTGGGCTCGACGCCGGACTCGGGCGCATCCGGGTGCTCGATGATGTTGATGGCGACGGCGTGATCGACTGGTTCTTGGGGGCCACCGCCTTTGGCGACACGGGGGACAGCGCCGACAGCGGCACCAATCCGCCCGGGCGGGCCTTCTGGGCATCGACGACGATGGTCGACGCGGCGATCGAGGAGCTCGCGTGGGCCACCTGGGACGGGCGCAGCGGCGATATCTACGGCTGGGACGGCGTGACGCTCGACGACGGCACCGGACAGCTCGACGCTGCCGTGGTGGCCGTTGGTTACGACGATGGGCGCGGGGCCATCTACTTCTTCGACGGGATTCCCGGCGACGGTGGACCGGACGCAGCGGCCGCGAGCGTGGTGGGCAACGAGGCCGAGGGCTACCTCGGCTGGGCGCTCGACCCGTTGCCCGACCTCGATGGCGACGGCGTGGCCGACCTCATGGCCACCGAGATTTTCGCGGGCAGCGACGACGCCGGAAAGGTGTACGTCTTTGGCGGCGCTCAGGCTCGCGCGGGCGATGGCAGCACCGACAGCGCGACCATCCTCGCCTGGGGGGGCGAGGAGAGCACGGCCTACACCGGCAACGCGCTCGGCCATGGCGACGTCGATGGCGACGGCGCCTTGGATCTCGGCGTGGGCGCCTACGTGTTTCCCGACAGCAGCGGCAACACGGCGGGCAAGGCCTACGTGCTCCTGGGACGTTAGGCGCGCCCTATGCCCCGCACTTCCATCGACGGCGCCCCGGCGCTCCTCGCCCTCGCAGGCGCCGACCTCGGCGCCACCGAGTTCCGTCCCCTCGAATTCGCCCAGATCACCACCTTCGCCGAGGCGACGGGTGATCACCAGTGGATCCATGTCGACCGCGAGCGCATCGCGAAGGAGTCGCCGTTTGGCGCCCCCATCGCGCACGGCTACCTCACGCTGGCGCTGGTGGCCGGCCAGTTCTTCGAGCTGCTCGAGCTGTCCGGCTTCCGAATGGTCATCAACTACGGCTGCAACAAGGTGCGCTTCCCTTCGCCGTTGAAGGACGGGGCGAGCTGGCGCTTGGCGATGAAGCTCGGCACCGTCACCCAGCAGGGCGACTGGCTCGAGGCCCAGTTCATCGCCACCATCGAGATCCAGGGCTCGGCCAAGCCAGCTTGCGTCGCTGAGTGTATCTACCGCTTTCTCCCGGCCTAGTCCTTGCTCTTGCCGTCGCTCGGCGCCTGCATCTTCATCGACGACGCCGAGCACGCGGCGTTCGTCGGCACGCTCGGCGGCGACGCCGACGCGGACACCGACGCCGATAGCGATACTGATACCGACCCTGACTCGGGCGACACGGGCTCGGACTCGGGCGACAGCGGCGACAGCGGCGACACCGGCGACGTCCAATCACCCTGCCCGCCGGCCAGCCCCTGCCACGTCGCGTCGACGGGCACCGGCTACTGGTCGGGCACCTGGGAGGGGGCGTTCGGCAGCATGGTGGCTGCGGTCGATGTCGATGGCGACGGGCGGGCCGAGCTCTTCACGTCGGCCGCCTCGCCCGGCGTGGAGCTCTACGCGGTCACCGTCACGGCAGGCGGCGTGGGCGGGTACCGTCGGCTCGGCGACATCGACTATGCGCGCCTGGACGCCTCGGGGGGCTACGGCCTGGCCACCCTGGCCGTGACGGCCACCGGTCCCGCGCTCGATCCGCTCGTCCTCGTGGGCGACGCCTTCTCCGCCGGCTCGGGCGTGGCGGCTGGGGGCGCGTGGCTTTTCGATGACTTCGACGCCGGCGCGAACCTCGACGCGGGCTTCGTCGCCGGCGAGGCCGTGGGCGACCTCGCGGGGACGGTGCTCGCCTCCGCCACGGTCGGCTCGGCGGAGGTGGTGGCGCTCGGGGCCCCGGGCTTCGATGGCGCCTGCGGCAGCGCCTACGTGGGCAGCTGGGGGCTGACGGAGGGCGCACCGGGCGCGGTCGTGGGCGATCTCGGCACGTTGTGGTCGAGTGGCGGTTGGCACAAGCTCGTGTCGGACTGCGTGTCGGGCGACGCCGACGCGCGACTCGGCAGCGCCCTGGCGGTGGGCGACTTCGACGGCAACGGCGTGGCCGACCTCGCCACCAGCGCGCCCTACCGGGAGGTCTCAGGGCAATCGCGGGCCGGCTACGTGTACATCCTGCCCGACTTCGCCTACACCGACAGCGTGCCCTACATCGACACCATGGTGTCGAGCGGCACGGCGGTGGGGCTGCCGGGCGCCATCGCGAACGACTACTTCGGCGTGTCGCTGGTCGCCCTCGACACCGACAACAACGGCGATACTGACCTTGCCGTCGGCGCCTCCGGTGTCGATGATCTCGGGAGTAACGTGGGGATGGTCTACCTTTTCATGGATCTCGCCAACCCCGACGAGTACAGGGCGGCCAACGACGCAAACTCGAAGTTCACCGGGGCCAACGACGAGGACGGGCTCGGCGAGCGCATGGCCGCCGCCGGTGATTCCAACACGCCGGGTCTCGCGGTGTCAGACGTGTCCGGCGTCTGGTTCCTCCCGGGGGGCGAGGGGCTACAGAGCAGTCCCGTCGACGAGGTGGCGGGGGCGCAGCGCTTCCTCCTGGGCGAGCTCGGTTCCCTCGTCGCGCTGGCCGGGGGCGACTTCGATGGCGACGGCGTGATCGACGTGACACTCGGCACGCCGTACGATCTGGGTCCCGACGGCGACGCCACGGGCGCGGGCAGTGCCTGGGTGATCCTCCTGGGTCAATAGATCCCGGGGATCACCTTGTACGGCACTCGTCGGCGGTACTCGTCCCAGGAGGCGCCGTACTTCGCGGCGCAGCGCGCGTCGTCGCGCCGAGCGCGGTCAAACAGCAGGATCGTCAGGAAGATCACGTAGAACCACGGGAGCGCGTGGCCGAAGCCCACGGGCAGGGTCCAGAAGGAGGCGCCGGCGATCTCGGGCAGGTAGTGGAAGTGGCGCGCGATGCCCCACCAGCCGGACACGAGCAGGAGGTTCTCCTTCTTCTCTCCGCCCTCGGTGGTGTAGGGCGCCACGATGAGCTCCGGGGCGCGGCCCCACACGGTGGTCTGCCCGCCGGTGGCGCGCACCCTCTGCCGGTCGGCGTCGGCGAGGTAGTTCATCGTGACACACGCGATGCCCAGGAGCAAGAACGTCGCGGCGAGGGGCAGGCCGTAGTTGACGGGGTGTGTCACCAGGAACATGGTGGATTGGGTGTACACACTTGGCACCCACACCAGGCAGCCCCAGCAAATGTAGAAGCCGGCGCGGTCGTGCATGATGTCGAGCGAACGCAGGTAGCCGGTTTCCCACCAGAAGAACTTGGCCACGTAGAAGAGCTGTACGCCCACGGCCACCACCATCCCGTCGGACAAACCACTGCGGGCTGCCTGGGCGGCGGCGTAGTCCAGGCAGAGGATCGGCCAGATCATCATGCCGAAGCGGCAGTTGGTGAACTGCTTGAGGTCGAAGCCGAGAACTCGGGGGTAGAGCTCCGTGCCCCAGTAGTAGTCGAACATCGGGTTTCCCGTGTGTCCGCTATCGGTGGACGAGGGAAACCAGCGGCCCTTGGCATAGAGGAAGGCGCAGAAAACGAGGGCGAAGAGGTTGAGCGCGCCGAGGACGTCGCCGAGGTTGTCGTAGAGCAGCCCCATCGACAACACACCGCTGACCGTGAGCCCAAACCAGAGGGCCACGGTGACCGCGAAGGCGAAAGGACCGTTGGCCTTGTACACGGGGACGTTCCCCGCCGGGGTGACCGGACCCTCCCACCGGGCGCCCGGCAATAGGCGCATGAAGGCCAGCTGCACGGCGGCGAAGGCGCCGAGGATGCCCCAGGCGGTCGAGGAGCCGAGCACGTGGGGCAGCCAGATGGTGGCGAGGGTGGCGGCCACCCCCTCGGTGGCGAACATCTGGCCCAGCGTGAGCAGGGAGCCGTCGAGCTCGGTGTGGGTGTACCAGAGCAAGAGCACGAAGGGCGGACAGGTGGCCATGAGGCCCAGCGGGCCCAGCGTGTGACGAGCGAAGCGCAGCGAGGTGGACATCGCCGCGAGTCTACCGGAACTCAGCTCCCGCGGTAGGTCGAGTAACCGAAGGGCGACACCAGCAAGGGGACGTGGTGGTGTCGCGACAGGTCGGCAACGTCGAACACGATCTCCGCGTAGGGGAAGAAACAAGCTTGCCCCCTCGCGGCAAAATACGGTGACACGTCGAAGCGGATGCGCCAGCGCCCGGGACCGAATCGCCCCTCGGGCACGAGCCCAGGGCAGCGACCGTCGGCGTTGGTGCGGCCCACGGCCACGGTTTCCCACTCGCGCTCGAGCACCTGCACCTCGACGGGAACCCCCTCGGCGGGGAGGCCGTTGGCGGTGTCGAGGACGTGGGTGCTGAGGGAAGGGGGCATGGGGACTGCTATCCGCGGCGACTCAGTCTTCACATCCGAATACTGTGGTGCTGCTGGAGTCGCAGCTGCCATCGGCGTGCTCGTCGCTGCAGGTGCCGGTGGAGCGACCAAGCTCGTCGAGCGTCATGGTGTAGATGGTGTCCACCACGCCGTCGTAGTTGAAATCGGTGCGGTAGACGTACGCGAGGGGATCGATGTCGACGCGCTGCACCCAGTCCCAGAACCCGTCGCCGTCGTTGTCGCGGACCATGCGCGTGATCTGCCCGTCGGCGTTGTAGTCGCCCTCGTAGACGGTCTCCTCCACGCCGTCGCCGTCGGCGTCGATGCCGCCGGCAAACGTTCCGGTGGCGTCGTCGTAGGCCAGCCGTTCGACATAGTCGGGGGCCCCGTCGCCATCGTAGTCGCTCACCTGCTCGATGACGCGGCCCGCCGCGTCGTAGGCCAGCGTCATGGAGTAGTCGCTGATGCCGTCGCCGTTGGAGTCGCTGCTGTAGGCGAGCAGGTAGCCGTTGGCGTCCCAGGTGTAGCTGGACGAGTACTCGTCGGTGTCGTCGGCGTCGTAGTCGTAGCCGGCATAGGTCTGGAAGCCGTTGGCGTCGAAGCTGTAGGTGTAGATGCTGTCGAGCTTACCGTCGGCGTCGTCGTCGCGGTTCCACTCGGTCATGTTGCCGAGCGAGTCCCAGGCGAAGCTGTGGATGTAGTCGATGGTGCCATCGGTGTAGTAGTCCGCCTCTTCCAGGAGGACGTGCCCGGCCTCGTCGAGCACCTGGGCGAAGGTGTCTTCCTCGTCGATGCTGCCGTCGGCGTCGACGTCGCGTGCCTCGTAGTTCCACCAGCCGTGCTGGTCGTAGTTCCGGTACACGATGTAGTCGGCGAGCCCGTCGCTATCGTCGTCGTAGTCGGCCTCGATCGGATTGCCCCACTCGTCGAGGGTGCGCCACTCAGCGTACTCCCATGCGCCGTTGCCGTCGTAGTCGTACTTCACCACGTCAGTGTAGTTCTCGGCCGTGAAGTGCGAGTAGTAGGCCGACTCGGGCGCACCATCACCATCGTAGTCGCTCGACATCTGGTACCAGTTTGCCAGTGCGTCGTCGCCGAAGCCGTTGCAGTCGTTGTCCACCAGGTCGCAGACCTCCGCGTTGCCGGGGAACATCTCGGCGTTCGCGTCGTCGCAGTCGTCGCCGGGCGTCTCGCTTCCGAGCGCGGTGTCGCACGCGGCAATCGGGTTCGCGGAGGCGAAGTGCCCGTCGCCGTCGCTGTCGGGGTAGAGCGTGAGCGCGACCCCCTCGTCCACCTCGCCGTTGCAGTCGTTGTCGAGGCCGTCGCAGCTTTCGGGCTGCCCGGGGAAGACGCTGGCGTCATCGTCGTCACAGTCCTTGGCGGCGGCCACGCCGTCGCCGTCCGCGTCGAGGGGCCAGCCTCCGCCGGTTGGGTCGTTCTCACCCTCAGGGGTCTGGGGACAGCCGACGGCGGCGAGCAAGAACAGGGGCAGGAAGGAGCGGAGCACATGATCCTCGGGTTGGCGGAACGGTGAAGCAAGGGGCATGCCGTGCTGGCTTGCGGGCGTAGCATCGGCACTGCACGACGATGCGGAAGGCCCACCGCGACGACGGTGTCGTGCTCCTCGGTTAGTTGACGGAGGTGCCCGGCCCCTCCCGCAACGCCCCCTGTCCCTGCGGCTCGGGTCGCAGGGCCAAGGGTTGCTGCGGTCGGTACCTCGACGGCGAGCCAGCGCCCACGCCGGAGGCGCTGATGCGCTCGCGGTACACGGCCTACGCCACGGGCGCCTGCGCCTACCTCGTCGATTCCACGCTCCGTGGCGGCGCCCAGTGGCGGGAGGACCGCGCCGCCTGGTTGGCCGAGCTGCGTGCGTACATCGGCGAGGTCCGGTTCGAAGGACTCCTGGTGCACTCGGCCGCGGCAGACGGCGACACCGGGCGCGTGGCGTTCACTGCGCGCCTGCGGCAGGGCGACCGCGCCGCCGAGCAGCATGGCGACAGTCGGTTCCAGCGCGTGGGCGGGCGCTGGTACTACGTGGGCGAAGAGGGCAACCGCTAGCGAGCCTCGGCCGCCACCGTGGCCAGCGTCCCCCGCAGCACGGTGTCCGGGTTGAGCGAGATGGAGTCGATCCCCGCCTCGACAAGAAACTGAAGGAACTCGGGGTGGTCGCTCGGCGCCTGGCCGCAGATGCCGATCTTCTTGCCGCTCTGGTGCGCGGCGCGGATCACGCGCGCGATGGCGCGGGTGACGGCCGGGTTGCGCTCGTCGAACAGCCGGGCCACAAGCTCGGAGTCGCGGTCGACGCCGAGGATGAGCTGCGTGAGGTCGTTACTGCCAATCGAGAAACCGTCGAAGACCTCCGCGAAATCCTCCGCCAGCTCCACGTTCGACGGGAGCTCGCACATCACGTACACCAAGAGTCCGTCGCGCCCGCGAACGAGCCCATGCTTGGCCATCTCCGCGAGTACGAGGCGCCCCTCCTCGGGCGTGCGGCAGAAGGGCACCATG
>SXGT01107331.1_pt1 | contig 24670 bp, 14 predicted proteins | sample 3176221 | NCBI WGS metagenome assembly SXGT01 (sample SAMN11356862, study PRJNA531348) | freshwater metagenome | isolation source: freshwater sample F1-120 | place: China: Fuxian Lake, Yuxi | collected 2017-12-25
GGCGAGCTGGCGGAGCCGCAAACGGCTCGGAGGGAGCCGGCGCCAGCGAGGGCTGGCGGCTCCCGAGAGCCTGGCCCGGAGGCGCACGCGCAGCGTGCGACCGGAGGGGCCGCGTGTCGTTGTTGCCTCCGCCCTCGCTCCGCTCGGAGGCGAGCCGTCGTGGGGGAGGGTCCGCCTCCCCCACCAGCAGAAACGAGCAGCAGACTTGAGATGGTCCTCCTCTGTCCATTTGGAATGTCTCACATGTGGGCGCGCGAGGTATAGAATGGGCTCATTACACTCCACCTCAAAGCTGAAAGAGAAGTAGCCCATGCCTCTACTTGGCGGAATTGAAGCCGGAGGAACGAAGTTTGTTTGCGCCGTTGGAACTGGTCCAGAGGACATTCGATCCGAGGCCCGCTTCCCGACCAGCTCCCCCGGGGAAAACCTTGGCCAGGCCATCGACTTTTTTCGACAACAACAAAGCCGGGAGCCACTCGCCGCCCTTGGCATCGCCTCTTTTGGCCCGATCGATCCCAACCCACGCTCACCCACCTTTGGCAAGATCACGACGACCCCCAAGCCAGGGTGGGCCCACACCGATATTGTCGCTCCTCTGCGGCAAGCGCTCGGCATTCCCATGGGCTTTGATACCGATGTCAACGGGGCCGCGCTGGGCGAGCATCGGTGGGGAGCAGCGCAGGGCCTGGACACCTTCGTCTACTTGACGGTTGGCACTGGCCTGGGTGGCGGCGGCATGGTCAACGGCAAGCTAATGCACGGCCTGATGCATCCCGAGATGGGTCACATGCGGGTTCCCCACGACTGGAATGCCGACCCCTACGCAGGCTTCTGCCCCTATCACGGCGACTGCTGGGGAGGATTGACGGCGGGACCAGCACTCCAGGCGCGTTGGGGGACCCGCGCGGAGAAATTGCCGGTTGACCATCCAGCGTGGGATCTGCAAGCCCATTATCTATCTCTGGGCTTGGCCAACATTGTCTGTCTCTTGTCCCCTCAGCGAATCGTCATGGGCGGCGGAATAATGGATCAAAGACACCTCTTTCCGCTAATTCACAACCAACTGAAGAAGATACTCAACGGATACATTCAGGCCAAGCCCATCATTGAGGAGATGGATAGCTATATAGTCCCGCCCAGCCTCGGCAGCCGTGCCGGAGTGCTCGGTGCCCTTGTGCTGGCACAAGAAGCGATGGCACAGCAACTGTGGTGATCAGCGTCTTGATTGCGACCTGAATGGCCCACGAACTCCATCCGCAAGGAGTCTCGGATGTGTCGACCAAACCACCATCAAAGGAGCTCGCGGACAGGCTCACGGAAGTCCAACAATGTAGTTGGGCGTCCAGTCAGATCATTGAAGACCGTCTTTTCCAGGTCAATCTGCATGTTGTGGTAGAGTGTCGCGAAAACTTCCTGGAAGTGAATGGGGCGAGACTTGGCACTGTCGCCATTGCGATCCGTCGAACCGATCACCTGCCCCATCGGCATGCCTCCGCCTGCAAGGACAGCGCTCATGACATTCGGATGGTGGTCACGACCCCCATTCACATTCACCTTCGGTGTGCGCCCAAACTCTCCCCACACGATCACAGTAACATCCTTGTCCATCCCGCGGTCGTGAAGATCCTTGACTAGTGCTGCCACGCCACGGTCGAGCAGTGGGAATACACGTTTCGCTTCACGGAAGTTGTCGACATGCCAGTCGTACTTGCCAAAGCTCATGGTCACGCAGCGAACCCCAGCCTCCACAAGCCGCCTCGCAAGAAGAAAGTGCTCGAGCCCACCGCCCGAGGGGTAATCGTCGTTGCTACCCGGCGCAAGCCTCATCCCCTGCTCTCCGTAGCTCTCGCGGACCCGAGGATCCTCACGCGACAAGTCCAGGGCTTCGACGAGCCTCGTGGAGGAGAGGACACCCAGCGCTTGCTCCGTAAACTTGTCCATGCCAGCCATCATGCCGGTTGAATCGACATCGCGTCGAAACCGATCAAGGCTTGCGAGCAAGGTGCGTCGATCCTTCAAGCGGTTGGCTGTGATTCCCTTGAGGACCATCTCGTTGAGACCTTGCCCCGTCGGACGAAACGCGGAATAGGCAGGGCCCAGGAAGCCGGGAGAACCTGGGTCCGCCCACTCCTTGAGGATCGTATCCGGCACCAAGGTTACAAACGGAGGGATGTCGGGTGCCGTGGGTCCGTGGACCCGCGACAAAACGGATCCTAGCGACGGCCAACCGCCCGCAGGCTGCGGTCCTGGCTGCGCTTGAATGTTTCTCGGGCGACCCGTGAGACAATGGAAAGATGCGTGGTCGTGAGGCGTCCCCACGATCGATCGAATGATCGCAAGCTTGTCCATGATCGCGGCCATGCGTGGGAACAACTCGGTCATCTGAATCCCCGGGACCGACGTCTCAATGGGATCGAATTCGCCACGGATCTCGGCCGGCGCTTCAGTCTTCGGGTCAAAGCTATCAATGTGGGACGGTCCGCCCGCCAGAAACACCATGATGATTGACTTTCGCGAAGACTTGACACCTGCCTCAGCCTCAGCACGAATAATCTGAGGCAGCGAAAGGCCTCCCATCGCAAGCCCGCCAATCTGAAGAAAGTCTCGCCGAGACATTCCATCGCAAAAACGTCCTGGCGCTCCGAGGATTTTTAGCATGGCGGAAAAGCTCCTTGAGTTGAGAGTTGAGACAGTGGAGACTATGCGAGGTCTGCAAGTCTCAGTCAACATTTTTTTAAGGCCCGGCAGGCAAACAAGGCGCGCTCGCAGCCTCCGGCAAGACCCCCTGAAGACAAGGAAGGGCTGATAACAGTTCCGGTGCCAGGTGAAGGGCCGCTCGTGGAGCAAGAGCGAGCTGGCCCGCCTCCATGAAGAACAGCCCCAATCAAGCACGAACATGTGTGAGCGCACTCTAGCCCTGCCAGGACTCTTCTCCCTGCTCTTCGTTGCTCCTGCGCCGGGAGCCGAGAAGCAGGATGCTTCCTGGGTCTATGACTTCACATCGAGATCCCGGACCCCCTCCCTCTCCTGGGCACGCCCAGGAGACTACCGGCGCGTGGAGGCCCTGGTTGTCCAGGTGGTGAAGACCTCAGCGCACTACAATGGTCCCAATCCTGCGCGGGACTGGGCCGAGTTGGAGGAGCGGATGGATCTGGAGGCCTCGGTCGCTCTACTCTTCCCGGAGCACCCGTACTGGCCCAGCAACAAGGACGTGGGGGTTCACACTCGCGGTGTCTCTTTGGGCGAATCCATCCAGCGCCTGGTCTCGTTCCTCGAAAAGTCGCCCCCCGTCATCGTGCTCTGTCATGGAGCACTCAGCTTCCTCGAGAAAACTGGCCGACTCGACTTGATTGAGGACGTTCTCACCCGCGTTCGTGAGGGCCGCACGAACTTGATCCTGACCTCCAGTGAAAAGGAAGGGGAGACCGCCCAGAAGCTATGGGCGCTGCCGGCAGTGGCAGGAGCCGGCGAGCTATTGACGCGCGCGCTCCCGGTTCCGTCGACACGCGAGCTTTCCTGTTCGGTGGCCCCACTGGGACAGGGCCGTATCTTTCGCATTTCGCATGGCGAATGGCTCGATTTTCAACCCCATTTTGAGTTCGCCGCAATGCCCTTCTACGCCAGGGTCTTCATTGCCGCCAGCGGCCAGAGCCTGGAGCCCATCATCAGGGCCACAGCGCCCCTCGAGCTATCTGGCGGCGAAGGATTCATGGGTCCCCGAATTATAGAGAAGCTCGGGCTGAAGTTGGATCCCGGAATTGGCAGCATTGCTGTGACAGTGATTCCCGATCGCGCGTTCCAGCTTGGATTCGCAGATCCGTATGCGGAGGCTGTTCGTGGACCGCAGGCCCAGGCGGGCAACTACTGGGTTGCCCTCCAGGTCCTGAGCCCCGAGGGGAAAATCAAGGACTGGGCAGCCACCACGCTCGCCATCACCACGCCCGCAAGAGTAGTGGTCGCAGTCGATGGCGAGGTCCATCTCCCAGGATCCCTTCTCATGGGAACGGTCACCGTGACAGGGGCGCAACCGGACGCCAGGGTAACTCTGCGCCTGAAAGACAACCACGAGCGCACCAGATCCGTCGCCATCGGCAAGGGGAATGGGGCTTCACCCTTTCAGCTTCAACTCCCCGTTGATTCCTCGAGGCTCATGCGCGTGGACGCGGAGTTGTCCGCGCCGGGCGTGCTGGCCTGGGCCGAGTTCCCTGTGAGGCGGCCAACGCTGCTCGAGGACTATCCCTCCGCCTGCTGGAGTGAGCACCCATCCAGACTTGGACCGAGGGCTCAAATCCCAGCCCCGGCTTTCCCTCTCTATTACCTGTGGCAAAACTTCCGGAGAATCTCGGCCGCCGATTGGGGCAGCATAGCGTACTTCAATCACCGCAAAGACAGCTCCTTGTCGATCGATAGTGTGGCACGCTGGGCGGCGCGAGCCGACTGGACGCCGGCGTTCTATGCAACGCACATCTGGAATCACTCCATTGAATTGCTTGGCATGATTCGCGAACGCGACGGGGACTGGTTGGCCAAACTGGGCAAGGAAGGGCGCAAGTGGGGTGCGATCTACAGCCTGGGCGACGAGATCGACATGGATCGCAATCCAGGGCTGATTCCAATTCCTTACTTCCAGAACTGGGTTCGGCAATCGTATGGAACCCTGGAAAAACTCAATCAGTCCTGGGGACGAGAGTACCGGAACTGGACCCAGGTAACGGCAATCGAAGAATCCCAGGCACGTGAGGAAAACCGCGGTGCGCAGTGGGTGGATCAAGAGACGTGCATGGACGATGTATGGGTAGAGACCATCGGTTATCTCTGTGGGCGAGTGCGAGAATTTGACCCAGAGGCGATCATCGGCTACGAAGGCTCATCGCTTCTCGACATCGCAAAGACCCTTCGAGTGATCACGCTCACAGTTCCGTACGACAACCGCACGCTTTCGCGCCTCGTTCCCTCTCTGGCGCGCCCTGGAGCCATGGTTGGCCACTGGTGGGGAGGCGGCTACGGATACTGTCATCAGCCGCATCTTCTAGGTAGATTGGCCTGGCAGTGGCTCCTGGAGGGCAAGAACAGCCCCTGGTGGTTCACGGACAACCCTGGGAGCCTGTTGGGCCACGACCTTTCCGAGTCACCCACCTTGAGCATCGGGCTGAGATCCCTGGCAGAGTTGCACAGGGGCCTCGCCCGTGTCATCTCGGGGGAAAGTCGAAGGCAGGAGAAAATTGCCATCTACTATTCCCGTCCCAGCGAGCTTCTTTCCATCTTTCGCAAGGACTTGCAGGACCAAGTTTCAAGAGGCGAACCTTTTTATAGCGAAGGATTGGGCCCCGGTGGCCGTAATCAAGCACGCCATGTCTCGGTGGATTCAGCCGTGGGGTTCGAACACATCCTGGAAGACCTCGGTCTCTCCTACCGCTACGTGAGCTATCTCGACGTCAGGGACAAGGGGCTCAGTGCGTCGGACTGCGAGGTCCTTGTGCTTCCATACACTGCCTGCCTCTCGGATGTGGAAGCGCAGGCGATCTCGAAATTCACCAGGGAAGGGGGAATGCTGATGGCCGACGTGCGGCCGGGCACGCGAGATGAGCACGGCAGACTCCGTACCGTGGGCGCGCTCGACTCTCTACTGGGGGTGAACCACGACATGAACACAGAACGCACGGTCGAGGAAACACTCCGCGTGGCCGCCATTGATGAAACTGGCATGAAAGTCCACTCGGACGCGGCAATCACACTGGCAGGGGGAAAGCCTCGCGCGCGCATTGGCAATCTGCCAGGCTGCATCGAGCACAAGGCCGGAAGCGGCAAGGCTATTCTGCTGAACTTCTTTGCCGGGAGCTACTCCCGGCAGCGTCACCAGGGCAAGGATGGTGGCCAGGAGATCCGCGCGATTCTTCGAAGGCTCCTGTTCGATGACAAGCTACAGAGCGATTTCAAGCTCACCGATGCCACCGGCAACTGGCCAGGCCACGTGCGCTCCTTTCGATTCGATCTCAAGGAAGGTCACGGCCGTCTTCTGGGAATCCTTCAGACGGAGGGGAGACAAACCCTGACCGTCGACTTTGGCGCGAAAGGCTTCGTCCATGAGTGCCGTGAAGGTCGACTCCTTGGCGAGGAGGGCCGAGCAACCCTGGATCTTGCCGAGGACACCCCGAGGATCCTTGCGTGGCTTCCGTTCAAGATCAGCCGACTTTCGCTCAGGACCCCCGAACCTGCAACGCAGGGCGACACCGTAACCATCGAGATGGATGCCTCGTTCACCGGCGAACCCGGCCCCCTGTTCTGGCACTACGAGCTGTTGGCTCCAGACGGCAAACCGTGTGCCTGGGTGAGGAACTCAGCGGCGAGAACACCGCCTCAGATCCGTTTCGCCCATGACGATCCGCCAGGCACCTACACCCTCCGCGTTCGCGAAGTGCTGACGGGTGCGATGTGCAGCGCGCAGGTCATCTTGAGAAAAAGACCTTGATGGGTGTGGGCGCCAGGGAACGTCTGCCGCGGAGTGAACCTGGGTACGTCGAGGTTTCCCCCCCCCATCCTTCCGGGGGTCGATGCGATTGCGCACACGGTGCGCGGCGCGGATTGCCGGTGGCTCGAACGCGCCCGGGCTGCAAGGGGCCATTCAAGAGGCTTCCACTGAACTGGCCACGAGAGCTTTCAGGGAGTGCCTTCAGGGCCACAGCCCAACGAAAGAATCAGGAGACTCCCGTTCAAACTTGACTCGGCCAGCCTTGCTTGCAGATCTTCGGCGAAAACAACAGAACCAGGACCGCCCATGCAATTGGCGCCACCTTGGAACGAGAAGAACGCAAGGCAGCGAAAGCTCGAGGCTGTGCGCAGACTGCTGCTCTACCTCGCGCGCTGGCCGCGACACGCGGCCTCTCCCTCCTCGGCGCCTCTGGCGCGAGCAGCGGCAACCTTTCGCAGGCCGCGAAAGGTCCCATCACTGCCCGCGTGCGGGACAGTACTATCCCCACATCTCCATTACCGGAGAATCCTCGGTGATCCAGAATGGACGACCCTGCCAGGTCTGGACCGATAGCCCTGGGTCGATACCCAACGCATGGTAGATCGTTGCTGCAAGCTGGCCTGTGCTCACGGGGCAGTCGATCGGACTTGCTCCGTATCTATCCGACGCACCGACTACACGGCCACCCGGGATGCCAGCACCTGCAAGGAGAGCCGAAAAGCAAGCAGGCCAGTGATCTCGACCCGCTTGCGCATTGACCCGGGGGGAGCGTCCAAACTCGCCCAGAACCACCACGAGGGTGGAATCCAGGAGCCCCGTAGCCGCGAGATCCTCCAGCAGCGAAGCGACAGCGGAGTCCATCTTCGGCAAGAGCCGTTCCTTCAGGGTAGTGAAGTTATTGTAGTGGGTATCCCAGCTATGCGAACTGTCCAGGATGGTCGACATGCAGTTCACCTGTACCAACCGGACCCCAGCCTCCACGAGTCGCCTTGCAAGCAAACTCGACTCGCCGAGATCGTTTTTCCCGTATCGTTCGAGGTTCTTCTGTGGCTCAGTTTCAATGTCCAAGGCTTTCCGCACGGTACCTTTTTCGAGGAGCGAAAAGGCCCTCTGGTTAAAGCCGTCCATCTCGGCAAAGACAGGGCTTTTCAGATGCTCACTAAATTTCGCGTCCAGAGCCGAGAGGAGTTTGCCTCGATGGCGCAATCGGGGCACCTCGATTTGCGGGGCAAAGGTCGATTGCATCAGCTTCCAGGTGGGGCCACCCGGACCACCTCCCGGGACGAAGGGATCGTGCCGAGCCCCCAGCATTCCAGCATTTTGCCCTCCCCGAAGGTCGCCATTGACAATGAAGTAGCTTGGAAGCATGGCGAAGGGCATGACCGATTGGCCCCCATCCACCGCCGAGACAACAGAACCATAGTGAGGGAAGTCCGTTGGGGAATAAACGGATTCACCAGGGCGTGGATACCGATGCCCCGTGGTCACCTCGTACGCTCCAGTTCCGTGGGTTGCGTCCCCCCGAAGTCTCATGGACCGAAGCAGCGCGAATTTATCTGCGTTCTTTGCCAGCCTCGGCAGGTGCTCACAGACTTGAATCCCCGACGCGTTGGTCGAAATGGGTCGGAACTCCCCCCGGATTTCTGAAGGCGCATCGGGCTTCATATCGAAGGTGTCGATATGGGATGGACCTCCCTTCAACAGGACAATGATGCAGGACTTGGCCTTCCCAAACGTTGGAGACCCAAGCTTGGTGCTCTGAGAGGTGACTTCAGCACTCTGTGCCTTCAGAAGCCCGGACAGCTGCAATCCAATAAAAGGCAATCCACCCGCGACAAGAAATTCACGTCGGCTGGGATCACGCTTTGAGGTGCCAGTTTCAGGCAAGTCTAGGCTGAGCATGGTATTCACCCTTCTGAAAAAATAGAGAAGTCCACGGACATACGATTGACCAAGGCACCGTCCCAGTCAAGGACAAAAAGCAGGGTCGACCGGTGTTGCCCCAACAATTACCGGCCCTTTGCATTCAGGCCCGGGGCTCGCCTCCATTCTCCACCGGAGTCCTCAGCGAGAGATTCCTGATCCCCATTGGACCCTCCTGCCGTTCCACCCGAGACGGGTGACGGGTACGGCGGCCCAGCCTGGAGGGATCCCCTCGAAGCCCCGCGAAGGGTCTGCCTGGAGCAGGCAGGTACGCACAACCACCCCTGGAGGAGTTGGGGATCTTGGCAGGGCCAGTGAGTGACAGACCCGGACGCATACGGTATCCTCCCCTTCTCCCCCCCCCCAGCACTTAACCAATGGAGCCAACGTACCATGATCACACGACGAAACTTCCTCGGGACCGTGGGCTGCGGAATAGTTGGGGCTTCTCTTGGGCTCCCTGGCGCACCGCCTGCCGCTCCAGGGAAGAGAGTGGCGCTCTTGACGACTGAATGGCGAGAGCCCTGTCATGCATGGCACACTGCAGAGAGATTCATTGTCGGCTACCCGCTCAAGGGCAAGTGGCACATACCTGAGTTTCGACTGGTGACGGCCTATGTCCAGCAGCTGGCCCAGAAGGATCTGAGCCGTGCGCGTGCCAAGGAGTACGGCTTCACCATCTATCCCACCATCCGGGAGACATTGCGCGCAGGCGGCGACAAGCTTGCCGTCGATGCCGTGCTTCTCATTGGGGAACACGGCAACTATCCGCTCGACGAGCTGGGGCAGACGAAATACCCCCGATATGAGTTTTTCAAGGAAATGGTGGAAGTCTTCCGACAAGACGGACGCTCGGTTCCGGTCTTCAGCGACAAGCACCTGTCCTGGAAGTGGGAATGGGCCAAGGAGATGGTCGAGACTTCCCGTGAGCTGCGCTTTCCCTTCATGGCAGGGTCCTCTCTTCCGGTGACCTGGAGGATGCCAAGCATCGATATGCCCCACGGCGCCGAGGTGGAGGAGATGCTCAGTGTGGCCGTGGGTGAACACGACAGCTACGCGATCCATTCGCTCGAGATGATTCAGTGCATGGCGGAACGTCGAAGGGGAGGGGAGACGGGCGTCGTGGCCCTCCAGGCCTATAGCGGTGACGAATTTTGGAAGGCAATGGATGCGGGGTCGTGGAAGGCAGGCGGCTGGAATCCGCGACTTCTGGAGGCTTGCCTCTCAAGAAGCCAAAGGTTGGCCCAGATTCCAACCTATAATCACCGATATCCAACCCGTGAGCAGATTCGCAAGTGGGCGAAGAAACCACTTGCCTACCGCTTCGAATATGCTGACGGTGTGAAGGCGACCATGCTGCTGATCGAAGGGATTGTCGAGGACTTCACCTTCGCGGCTCAGCTCAAGGGGCAGAGTGAGCCACTGTCCACCCTGTTTTACCTGCCACCGACGCCCAACTTCATTTCCACCGCTGCGCAGATGGCCATGGTGGAAGAGATGTTCGTGACCGGCAAAGCTACCTATCCCGTGGAACGGACGCTCCTGACCTCGGGTTTGAGCATCGCGGGCTCGGTATCGCTGGCCCAGGGGGGAAAACGCGTGGAGACTCCTCACCTTGCCATCCGCTACGAAGTGCCGCAGAAGTCGACCTTTTGGAACACATGATCCGTCACTTCAAGGGCGTGCCAGCGGCGCGTCTCAGGGCCGACCTCCCTCCCGGACGAGCCCCAGCACGCTGCAGCGTTGGAAGCACGAGCGCCCCTCCCTGGAGTCGTGACCCCATTGAGACAGAGTGGAGATACACTCGCACCCATCCGCCCGACCCATCGCGATACTGCCGGAGCTTCAAACGATTCTTCGAGAAGACATCCATGATGCACACCTCTTTTTCGTTTCCATGGCTCGTCACGGCGGCCCTTCTCTCCCTCCCCGGGACAGCAACACTTTCCCTGGATATCGGGGCGGAGCAAGCCGCCAAGGGAAGGTTCCGTTCAGGACCCATCGGGGCCGAGGCGGAGATCGAGGAGGAGCATCGGCTCTCGATGGGGTACGCAACACCTCATACGGATTGGGCGCAGCCCTATGCGCAGGGCACCACGGAAGTCCTCTTTTTCACGGCCATGAGCCGGCGGGACACTTACGCCCGAGAGATCATAGAGCTCATGCAGAGATTCGATCTCGCGGCCCAGGCCGTGTACTACGCCACGGGCTTTGACGATCCTCCAAATATTTGGGTCGGCGGCAAACTGGGCGAGGCTCGCATGCTGCGATTGCTCGAAAAACCTCGCGCTGTCTATCTAGTACAGCACCTGACACTGGAACAATTCCCTCCGGAGGCACGTGCCAGGCTCGTCTCGGCGCTCAAGGCGGGAGCGGGTCTTGTCTTGATTGGCGGAGACGACAGCGGCCTCTTGAAGGCCGAGGGACAGCCGCAAAGCCCGCCAGAGAGCTTGAGCAGTCTTCCGCAGTGCGAAGTGTATGGACTGGGGATGGGGCGGGTTGCTCGGCTGCCAGCCCGGCCCGTGTTGGGATATCAGCCGGGTTGGGAAGTCGAGTACGACCACTGGCAGGAGCGTCTCGGTCGTGCTCTCCTTTGGGCCGCGAACAAGCCTCCGAAGTACCGCCTGCAAGTCTCCGTCGAGCCCGCCTCCATATCCTGGGGAGATTTACCGAGCAAGGCCGTCCAGGTGAGCTGGGAAGGTCGTGCGGAAGGGCCGTTCCGATTGGAAGTTCGGCTGCGCCGTGCAGATGGAATGCACTTGAACCTCGGCACGCGAGGGGTCAGTGGCCCCCGCGGGCAGGAGAAATTTGAGCTCCCACGCCTCCGGGCTGACCACTACTACCTAGAAGTCTGGGCAAAAGTAGCCAAGGAGGTCGAGACCTGGGCCGTTCAGCCCTTCGAGGTCAACACGTCACGATCTGTAGCACTCTCGATAAATCCGCAGTGGGGTGAGACCGGAGACAGGATTCGCGGCACCGTGGATTTGAAGGGAACGGAGCTGCCCGGAGAGATGATCCATGTGGAGGTTCTGGACACCGCTGGACGCATCATCGCCCGGCAGCCCCCAGAAGCCGCCACGAAAGACAGGGCCTCCTTTGAAGTTGTCCTCGAGTCTTGGTTTCCCATGTTGATCCGAGTCGAGGCCATTGTCACAAGCGATGGTCGAGAAGTCCGCACGGCCTCTCAGCTCTGCAGGGTGACGCATCGTCGGCACGATTCCTACAACACGGTTATCTGGGGCTGCCCGTACGGCACCCTCGCACCCCACTTTCAGCGGCGGATGATGGACCTGGGCGTAACCTGCGTCCTGGAGGTCGGCCGAGCGCAACTGGAGCAAGCAGCCTTTGATGCTCCCTGGGTTCCGACCGCAGGCGATGGCCTCGATGTGGCGCCCCAGGGGCTTGATGCAAACGGAGTGAGAGTCGGCGGCGACTGGAATGATCCCGAGAGGCAAAAACTCCGCCGCAAGGCCCTCATGGAATTGCGGCGTGATGATCGCCAGCACGGCGTATTCGTGTACAACTTGGGAGACGAGATCCTCACCTTTGGATCCTCTCTTGGCGCCCATGACACGGAAGCCTATCGCTGCTACTTGAAGGAGACCTACGGCACGATTGCAGCCCTCAACGAGTCGTGGAACACCACGCACCACGATTTCTCGGAGGTGGGGCCGGAGTTGACACCTGCCGGATTTCAACGGGGACTGCGGGATAAATTCGACAACATTTCCAAACTCAACGACGCCTGGAAGTCAAACCATGAGGATTTTCAGCGCATCCCGCTCCCCACTTCCCCGTCGGAACCTGGGTGGATGGTGGCTCTCGAAGCAAGGAACAATGAGATCTCCGCACTGGAGGGCAAGAATTACGCGCGTTGGTACGACCGCAGGGCTTTCCAGGCCCACAATTTCGTGGAACAGGCCAGGCGCTTGCAACAGGACTTCCGCACGCTCGATCCGCAGGCGCGAACGGGATTTGAGGGACAGTTCACCTTTGAATCGACATTCGGCCATGGACGCGTGGAAGATCTGGATCTCATCGTGCGCACAATGGATTTTTGGGTGACCTACTCGGGCACCAAGGACGAGGTAATTCGCTCCATCGCGCCGCGGGGACTTATCCGATCCTCCTGGATCGGTTACAGCAAGACACCTGGCGAGGAGCAAAGGCGCTTCTGGAAGACCATTTTGAACGGCGCAAACAGCACTTGGTGGTGGGAGTGCCAGGGAACAGGGAACTGGCATGGCTTCCTTGCACCCGATTTCTCGCCCTACGAACACAACCGCGAATTTCTGGACGACTTGCGCATGGCGCAAGAGGGACTGGTGGAAGAGCTCAACCATTCTGAAATCCTGGACGACCAGATCGCGATTCTTTATTCCATGCCCTCCAACCTTGGCCGAAACCTCGAGAAGGGACCGACCTTTGGTGCTTCCGATCGGCGCATCTATGACGACTTGAGCTGGATTCAACTGATTCGTGACCTGGGGCTGCAATTTCGATACGTCACCGACCGAATGCTGCGCCAGGGCGAGTTTGAAAAGGGGCGGTTCAAGGTCCTGATCCTGCCCAGGGTTGAGGCCCTCGGGCCCAAGGAAACGGAGGTAATTCGCGAATTCGCCCAGGCGGGTGGAATGGTCATCGCCGATTTGCGGCCTGGACTTTACGACGGGCACTGCAAACCGCTCGAACGGGGAGCGCTCGATGATCTCTTCGGAGTGAGGCGAGAGGGAAATCGGGAAGCCGTCATCTCCCCCTTCCGCATCGATGGTGCCGTCGCTGGCCAGGGAGTCACTCTGTCCTGGGACGAAGACAACGCCAGGGAAGCCTTCCAGAGAGATGGCCTCTACGACGTGGATAAACAGTTCGGCCCGCGGATCGATCCGGCGATCCTGCTTGCCGGAGGAAAGGCTCAGGGTCATGCCGCTGGATCGCCGGTCTGTATCACCCATGACGTGGGAAAGGGCCAGACCCTGCTGTTGAACTTTTCGATGATCTCCAGCTTTCCAACTCGCTATTTCGGCTCATCCATCGGCGGCCCCTGGAACTCGGAAAACGCCCTCGAGTCACCGCGTGAGTGGCTGGAATTCGCCGGCACGTTGTTCCGGGCCGCCGGAGTCGCTCCCGCAGTGGGCGTGGCCGATGTAGTGGGTGGCCCGGTGGGCAACCTGGAAGTTTTTCGCTGGAAAAAAGGGGAGAGTCAAATGCTCGCTCTCTATCGCGGGTACGGCACATTTGAGCCGGTGCGCGTGAAGATGGCGAAAGAGATGTATGTTCATGATCTCATGGAGGGACGCTCCCTGGGCATGGTCTCTGGCTTCACGACTGCGCTGCTACCCAATCGGGCGCGCTTCTTCGTGCTAAGCCCTGCACCTGAACTTCAAATCCAGCTCTCCCTCGACAGAGGCCAACTAACGGCCGGGCAGAGAGTCTCCGTGCGCCTCTCAGTTCCCCACTCGGAAGGCGAGCACGCATTACGCGTGAGGATTCTCAATCCGCGCGGAGCAGACGCGTTCCGCCTGGCCAAGAAGGTCTGGGTCGTTGGCCAGAAACCCATCGAGGTTGTGATTGCGACAGCCTTCAACGATGCCCCGGGGGCCTATACCGTCAAGGCGACGGGGATTGCTGGAAACATGGCATCCGAAGTCTTCGAGCTCACCGCCCCACCGCCGAACAAATAAGAGCTCCGACGATCCGTTCCGGAGTTCGCCGCCATGGCACAGCCCCAAGCTGTCTTCCGAGGACCTTGCTTGCGGCGCGCGGACGATACTCCGCGCGGTCATGATTGGGACACCCTGGTCAACGCTCCCCCAACATCAGCGCCGGAGGCGCCAGGCGCTTGTCGAGCGCCGAGTAAGGGGGGTGAAGGCGACCGAGGAGGGAGCCTGAACGGCCCGAGGAGCCGAGTACCGGCCGCAGGCCGGTCGGCTCCGAGGCCTGGCCCGGAGCGAGCGCGAAGCGCAAGACGAAGGGGCGCCGCCAGGAGGCCAGTGCGGGGGAGGTCTTTCTCCCCCCCCCCCCGAGGAGAATGTTCCGCAGACTGCAATCTCTAGCGGGCGGGGCCATCAGCTTGCTCCGTCTCGGGCGAGACGAACGCAACACGAAAGCCGTAGTCGGGATAGAGTCGAAAAGGCTTGTCGTAATATCTGTCGGCAGAACGGCAGAACAGGCTGATCGAGTTCCAACTCCCGCCCCGAAGCACACGGTGTTGCCCCTGCTCGGGCCCCTGAGGGTCCGACAACGGCGCGGTCTTGTAAGCTTCCTTGTCGTACCAGTCGGCGCACCACTCAAAGAGGTTACCATGCATATCGTACAGGCCGAAGGCGTTCGGCTTGTAACTCCCGACAGGAGCAGCGCGCCTCAGACTCATTCCCTTCGGCGCTCCGCCGTAAGGATGCTCACCATCGAAGTTGGCTTCGGCAGAGGAACAAGCATCCCCAAAGGAGAATGCTGAAGTGGTACCGCCGCGGCAAGCGTATTCCCACTGGGCTTCCGTGGGCAGCCGGTACTCCCTGCCGAACGCGACTTCCTCCGCAATTGTCGAAAGCTTGTTGACGAAGGCGAAGGCGTCGAGCCAGCTCACACTTTCGACCGGAAGGCGCTTCGCGTCCTCTGCATTAAGGGCCTTGTAGTAGCTTGGGTTCTTGCCCGTGACGCTTTCGTACCCACTCTGCGTCACCTCATGGACTCCCAGATAAAAACTCTTGCTGATCTTCACGCGGTGCTGAGGCCTCTCGGGAGCAGTCGAGCCCTTCTCACTCGAGAGACTTCCCATGTCGAAGCTGCCCGCCGGAATCAGCACGAACTTCATGCCGATGGAGTTCACAAGAGTTCTCAGGGCTGGGCTTTTCGACGGATCCGCTTCCTGCATGGTCAACCTCCCAGGACGGGCTTCAGGGTCGCAAGGCTTGTACGCATGGTTTCAAGGTCGCGCATGCGTTGCGGGGCAAATGACTCCATGTTATCGCTTCTCTGCCTGTTCAGGGGGAGGCAAAGGCTCCGCGGACCTCTCCGGTCGCAAAATCCCAGAGGTGAACTACACCCGAGAAACCTCCAGCAATCACGTGACGGCCGTTGTTCGCTATCGCCGAGGAATAGATATAATCGGTAGCTCCCTCGAGAATCCGCACTTTACCGTCGGCCGTGTTGTGGATTCGGACTTTGAGGTCGGCGCAAGATGTTACCAACTCCTGAGAGAAAGGCAGGAAGTGAACCGACGTCACCTCTTTTTCAAAAGCGCTCATCGTCGAGATCTGCTCGCCCAGTGTGACATTCCAGAGCTTTACCGAGTTGTCTGCTCCGGCGCTTGCGAGCACCTCACCATTACTGCTCCATGTGACGCCGAGCACGTGATTCGTGTGTCCATCAAGGCTGGCGAGGACCCGACCGTCAGACGCATCGAAAATCCGCACAGTCCTGTCGGCGCTTCCCGTGGCGATCCGGCGTCCGTCGGGAGAGAAGGCGAGCCCAAGCACCCCATCGCTCAGCGCCTTGCTATTCGACATCACCAAGCTGCCATCGGCCACCTTCCACACCTTGATCTCACCGGAACGCGATGGCTCTCCGCTGCCCGTCGCAAGGAGCGCGCCGTCCGGGCTGAACTCAAGCGCCATCACCCTGTCGATGAGCACGGAGGGGTCGTCCGGAGAACCCATCGAGCCCGCCAAGGGCCAGTCAGTGCTCTTGTTCCACAAGGCAACCGTCTTGTCGGCTCCAACGCTTGCCCACCCGCGACCCTTGACGTAAACAATAGCGGAAACCCGGCCGGAATGACCCTGGAACTCGTCGATGCTTGCGCCGTCTTTCTCGCGCCAAATACGCAAGAGACCGTCCTCCGACGCAGTCGCAAGCTCAAGTCCATCCTCCGAAAAGGCCAGGCTACAAACGGGTGACTCACTATCCAGAAGAGCCTTCTTCGAGGCTTCGTGCGCCGTCTTGACGGGTTCCAGATCCTTCCTGGCTCCTTCGAGGCGAACCTTGACGATCGACTCCAGGGTCAAGGAATGCTTCAACTCATTCTCGGTAGTCCGCAAGGCAGCTTCCGCTTTCATCCTCGCTACAGCTGCAGCTTCGGCGGTTGCCTTGTTTGCTTCAGACGAATCAGTTTTTAGAGCTGCTTGCTCTGCAACATCAGTTTGAATGAGCTTGTCGAGGGCCGCCTTCGCCTCCGCGATTGCTTTCTGACGATCCACGATCTCCTTCGTAACCGTGGCAAGCTCGGTTTCTATCTTCTTTGCGATCGCTCCGCGATACTCCTCCTCGCGTGCTCGCAGCTCGGCAATGTCTCTGGCACGCGAATCACCCTTGATTTCCAGGATGGGCTTCAAGTCGACGGCGTTCCAGATCATCGTGCGGCGGTCAGCTCCCCCGCTGGCAAGGGTCTTGCCATCGGGACGAACACCGATGGCACTGACGGGGCCCCCATGGCTCACCTGACGGACCTCCTTGCCCGAGGTGAGATCCCAAAACCGCACCATGCCATCCTCCCCACCGGAGACAATCTGGTTGTCGACCCCTGGCCATGCTGCGAGCGCAAGGACGGGTTTCGTGTGGCCGGCGAGCACCATCGGGGCAGAGGGAACATTTCCTGGCGAGGGGAGCGTCCAGACCCGGACGGCACCATCAGCACATGCAGCCGCAAGCTGAGTGTCTTTACCCGCAAGCAGGATCGCATGAACTGCAGCTTGCGCCCCAATTCGCAGCGCTGGCAAGCCATCGGTTGAGCTCCAGGCGGCAATTGTGCCATCTTGCGACCCGGAATAGACTCGAGCTCCGTCCGCTGAGAACTGGAGACCCCGCACCGGAGCCACGTGAGCGGGAAACGACTTCAGGGCCCCTCCCTGGGACGCCACCCAGAGGAGCGCCCTTCCATCGGCAAGACCCAGAGCCAGGCGCGCCCCGTCTGGAGAGGCGGCCGCGGAAGTCACCTCGGCGCCGAGGTCTGTCAAGGCAGTGCCGCGTTCCGCCTTGGGCCGCCTCCACAGCTTCACGGACCGAAATCCACCGGAAGCCAGGATCTGACCCCTGGGATCAAATGCGAGTGAAAAAACGCCGTCAGGATCAGCAGTGCCCCCGCGAGCGGGGTCGCCGGGACGCCCCACTACCTGGCCAGTCAGAAGGTTATGGACATAGAGCCGGTTTCCACGACCACAGGCGGCAAGACGACCATCAGGTGTCAAGCTCAAGGCATAAATCGGGTGGAGCCTCTCGTGAAGGGGATACCACTCGACCTTTTGGGTAGATTTGCCTTCAGCTTTCGCGCCCTGATCAATCCAAAGCTTGAGAAGTCCGAGTTGCTCGGAGGACAAGGGGCCAACGTTGAGTTTATTCTGCTTGGGCGGCATGAACGGCTTCTTCGCATGGCGCGTCGTGAGCAGAAGGAGGCTCTCGTCGCTCTTGCCAGGAATCACAGCTGGGCCGCGCTTTCCGCCCTCGCGGATCGACTCGGGGTTTTCAAGGACGAGATCCCCCTTGGAATCCGACCGGCTATGGCAGGATATGCACGAGTGCTTGAGTATCGGCAAGATCTCTCGCTCGAACTCGACAGGCCTCTCGCGTTTCAAGTCTGCAACCGGGATGGTGTCCGCCTCGGTCCCAAGCGCCTCGTTCGTGGAAGGCGAGAGGCTGCAGAACAAGAATAGCCCCAGATGTATATATCGGATATCAAATCGCAAGGTTGCACCTCGTCAAAGAAACAAACTCAGGCTTCCGCGCATTTCATGGCTTTCCCACAGTTACCGTCAGCGGCTCTTCCACCTTAACGTCCTGTCCGGCAAACTTTGTAGTTGCGGTCGCCATGAGCTTGTGTTGTCCCACGGCAGCACTGGCGTCAGCCAGAATGGATAGCACGCCGACGCCTTGCCCTGCCGGCAGAGTCAAGGCGGGAATACTCAAGCCGACGACTTCCTTCGGAACGTTGATCGAGATCTGGACTGCATCCGCAAAGCCAGCGAGGCGAGTCACAATTACGGGGAAATGGACACTCCCCCCCGGCCGAAGCGGTTCCGCCGGGGCGACCACCTGGAGCGAGATGGGCGCCGCCAGGATGCGAATCGTCCCCGGGGCAGACTCGCATGCGAAGCTCAACTTCTGCGGCTTGGCAGCTTCTGCGACGTCGGCCGCAACCTTTGCCGCCGCTGCCTGGGCCTCTGCCGCCATCTTGGCTCGCTTTTCTGCATTGGAGGCCAGCTTCTCAGCCACAGCCTTGAGCGTATCTGCCGCCCGAGTCAGCTCGGAAAGTGACACTCTGAGTGGCTCCGAGGCAAGACTCTTTTCGCTGGCCGACGCAGCCGGAGCCGGGGCGGCATTCTTCACCGCAAAGGCGGCTTCGCTCGACGCCCTCTCAGCTTCAGCCCGTGCTTCGACAGCAGCCTTCGCCGCTTCCTGCGCCAAACTCAGGAGCACATCAAGCTCCGCCTTCCGGGCCATGGATTTCTTGACGGCGTCAGGGTTCCTGGAATAAGACCCTCGCCCCCCGGCACGCAAGTAAAACGAGGATATCCCTGGCGTGGCGCCCGGATCCACAACAAGCTCCAGGAAGCCCCTGGAAGTATTGGAATCCAGAGTCACGCTCTTTGCACTCACATTGGCAGGCAGCCCCATGGCCCGAATCTCAACCGGGCCGTTGAAATCACCGCGCCGAACCAGGGTGACCGGCACCTGAAGCTTTCCGCCCTTCGGCGTCTCAAATACACCTCCCGGCCCAATTTCAAGGGAAAGAGGCGACGGTTCACTCGAAACCCCAAGAACAATTTTTTTTGTGACACGCGATCGAGCCCCGACGGAAAATTGGGGAATCCCAGTCGGATTGGGAATTGCAGGCCAAAGAAGGGTACCAGCAACTGCGCTCCGGACGATCTCAGCCTTGTCGACATGGGCACGCCCCAGCACGTCAATCTCTCCCACCCAGTCCGAAGCATCCGCTGTGGCATTGAAAATAAGCGCTGCCGAGTTGGCTCCAGAAGCAATTACCGCCCCCGGGCAAGTCACAAAGGGGGGCAAACCACCCACGGTCACCTTGATTTCACCCGAGAAACCGTCCTGGCGTAAAGCCAACACGTCAAAACTCACCGCCCCTCCACGCCTCAGGAGCGGATTCCAGATCGAGACCGGTTTCACTTCGTCGTTGGGCGCAGAGGCAGCGCCAGAGAAGACCGGCAAGACGACCAGACGAAATTCGGGCAACTCACGCCGAATCAGGAGACGGTAGATCCTGCGTGGGTCCGCATTCGTGGCCACGCCATGATCCCGCACGACCACCCGGCAGCGCCCGTCTGCGGGGGCGCTGATTCGCAACCGGGGGTCCTCGGAATCCGTGACGAAGTGTTGACCGCCAACGTTGCCTCCCGCGTCATCTGTCGAGCTGAGCTCCCGCACCTGCTCCTCGCCCTTCTCATTCTTTTGAACGAACTCAACCACGAGGAAGGCATCGGTCATTACACCAAGATTCCTCGAAATCACCTCGGCGACACAAACCTCGCCAGCCTTCATGTCGAAAGTAAACCAGTCCGCATCCTGCCCTGGATAGAACTGGGCCGAGACGTCACAGGGTAAAGTCAACTTCTGCGCCTGGGCAGCCGTATTGTTCGGCTCGGCCTCGACGACAACCGGTCCCACTGCAATTCCCAGGGCCAACGGATCGAGGACACCAAGACTGGGCGGCAAGCGGCACACGGAGAAGTCAAGGCCCGCCGCGAAGGCGTCCCTGAGGAGCACGGGAGCAGGCGAATGCGGAACGGAATCGGAAGGAAGCTCCAGCTCCACTGGAAGCTGAACCAGGGGGATCCCGCCCAGCGCGACGCCCGGGACTGGCTCCCCCCCCGGCAGCCCCCTTCCCACCAAGGTCACCCGGGACTTCGACCCGGGCAATAGTGCGGCCGGCAGCACGAAATCAACGCGGGGCGCAATGGAAAACGTGAGCCGGTAAAAGTGGCCTGGGGACCCGCCATAGATTAGATCGTAAACCTTGACTTGGTACTCACCGTCCGCTGGAGCCGTAAAATCGATGACGGGATCGAGGGGGCTCGCTTCCCGTGCGAACAATAAATCCTGCCCTGTGGGGTCCGAAAGAACGAGAACCGCAGAGAGCCGTGAATCGATGCTCCGCGCAGAGCATTCCGCGAAAATCCTCTGGCCGGCCTTGAGCCGAATCTTGAATGTATCCACGTCGGCCTCGCCATCTATGCTGCCGTTGACTGTGGTTCCAATCTCGACGGGATTGCCTTGGCCAGGCAAGCTGTTGGGCTCCGTCTCCATGGCTTCGACAAGGGTACCTATCTTGAACGCCCGGGGGTTCGTGACCCCGTACAGCCCGACAACCCGAACTTCGCTGGTCCCTGGCAAGGCGTTGGAGTCCACGGTCACAGTAAAAATGGTTGGGCCAGGCCCAATTGTCCCTTCGAGCAGTCCAGAAGGACCCGTCTTGCGAACGGCTCTTACACCTTCTTGGGAAAAATAGAGGCCGCGGGCCTCATCGAGGTCCACCCCGTGCACCGTGACGTCAAACGTCGTGCCTGCTTTGCCGCCGGGAGGAAAACAGGCAAGGAGCTGTCCGTTGGGAAGCTGTGCTTCAGCCCACCCCGAAAGGCTGACTGCGGCGACAAGTATCAAGCAGAATTTGTAAGATCCGAACATGATTAGACTACTGTTGAGCCCTCCATTGGTCACGAAATGCATGGCTCGAACCGGAAACGAGTGAGAAGAAGCCCGAAAGCCCCTCATCAATGATTGAACAAGAACTCTTTCGTATTCAGTAAGGCCCAGAGTAGATCCTCGTAGGCGCTGGCCTTTTCCCCAGCCGCATTGATGTATCCCGACGCCTTTTCCATGTCCTCCGGCGAAGGCTCGCGGGAATAAAGTGCCAAGTAAAGCTCACGGATCTTCTCCGCGTCAGAACGCCGAGAGTCGGCCACAAGTCGGGCGACCCGACCCTGGGCGGCGCCCAGCTTCTCCTGCACCTCGGTGGAGTTGAGGAGATAGAGACTCTGCGAAAGAGTAGCTTCTCCCGACCGTTCACACTCACAGGCGCTATTGCCCTTCGGCTTGCCGAATGCCGTGAGAAAATAATTGCTCGTGCTCGAGTCGGGGATTTGTACGGCACGAGTGCCTGCAGGAAACCCGGGCAACTTGATAGGCACATCGGTGGCGGCGCTGATCGCATCGTAGAGCACCTCGGCCTGGAGTCGCCTTGCGTAATAACGAGCGAAACTCTGTTTGTCGGATCCGTTGTGCTCGTTGGGAACCGAAGAGAGTTGGTAGACCGTTGACTGGCAGATCAACCGGATCAAGGCCCGAAGGTCGAAGCCGCTCTTCACAAACGATTTCGCAAGGGCATCCAGAAGCTCGGGGTTGGTCGGTGGATTCGTGACCCGCATGTCATCTTCAGGCTCAACAATGCCTCGGTTGAAAAAATGCTTCCAGTAACGATTGACCAGGGCCTTGGTAAAAAACGGATTCTCGGGATTCGAATACCAGTTGGCCAGAGCGAGGCGCGGATCCTGCTCGACAGGGACATCGAGGGGTTTGTCACCGAGGCCAGCCGGCTTCAAGTCCTTCTTCGTTCTTGGATTCTTGCCAGAAGCAGCCCCCCGCTGGTGGTAGAACCTCGGCTCCTCGGCGCGACCTTCAGCTCCAGGCTTCTTCTCAAGCCGGGAGAAGAAAGCTGCGTAACTGTAGTAGTCGTCCTCGCTCCATCGCTCAAAGGGGTGGTGATGGCACTTGGCGCACTGCAGCCTCATCCCCAGAAAAAGCTGTGCAGAGTCCTCAACCTTGAGGTCCAGGGTGGGCAGGGAGCGGTACCACACCACTGCCGGATTCTGGCTTGTCTCTCCCGTAGCTGCGAGGAGTTCCTTGACGAACTGGTCGTACGGCTTGTTCGTGCGGACGCTCTCGCGGATCCACTGGTAAAAAGCGTACGCTCCGCGCGTGTAGTTCAAGTCGAGCTTCTGATTCCGAAGAATAGCGCTCCACTTGTTGGCAAAGAAATCAGCGTGCTCGTTGCTCACAAGAAGGCGATCAATGAGCTTGTCTCGCTTGGCTGGATCCTTGTCAGCGTGAAACATCTGGGTCTCACCAAGAGTGGGGATCTTCCCAGCCAGGTCAACCGTGACTCTGCGTAGAAAGGTCGCGTCGTCACAAACGTCGGAGGGAGGCAGGCCCAAGGCTTCGAGATTTCCCAGGACAAGATCGTCAATAAAGTTGCGTTTGGGCGGAAGCTTCTCGATCTTGGCGCCCATTGGGATGGTTGCCCTGAAAACGTCCACTTGTCCCTGAAACCTCGCCATGATCGCGACTTGCCCCGACTGATCCGAGACTTTCACGAGCCCAGTGGCAGTCACTTCCGCCATCCCCTTGTCATTGGCCTCGTACTGGCTCATGCGCGTCACATCCTCCACCGCGCCGTCCGAGTAGCGGGCAAAGACCGCAAGCTGCTGCGAACTGTTCAGAGCCATCTTCTGTGATCCGGGAACGACAAAGATCCGCTCCAGGCGTGGGTCGTTCGGACCGCTGTAGGGCATGCCCTGGAGCATCCAGCGCCGGAGCCGAAGATACTCGGGCGAATCCTCCTCGATACGAAGCCCACCGCCGTGCGGCGCCGCATTCGTCACCTTCCTGAGAAGCAGGCTCTGCTCTGGCGCAGCGGCGGAAAGCCTCCGTCCACGCGCCTCCTTCGTGAGATAGGCATAATCATCCTCCGGGTAGAACCCAAGGAGCGACAATCGAAATCCGTTTTGACCCCCTGACTTCCCATGACAGCCGCCCGAATTGCAAGTGTACTTGGTGAAAATTGGGACAATCTGATTGGGAAAACTCACCTGGGGTGCCGCCTCAAACCTCACCACCTGGATCTCCGTCGTGGCCGTTGGGCCCTCGCCGCTTACCACGCTGATTCTCGCCTTGCCGTCGGCAAGGGGAGTCACAAATCCTGACGCATCCACACTCGCAACCGTCGCGGGCGTCACCTCGTAAGTCACATCCCGCGTGACGTCCCGGGGGTGACCCGTGGCACCTTTCAAAGTGACAACGAGCTGCAACCTCGCGTCTGCTCCAGCGAGAACAGCCCCGGCCGGAGTGTCGATCGACAACGCAATCGTTGGCTCCACCGCATAAAGTTGGCCGGACCCAAAGCATTGTAGTGCGAACAAGATGGCGAGCTGCAAGCCCCAAGGGTACCGCAAGCTCACCTGCGACCAAACTGCAGAGTTTTTCCCAGAAGGGTTGCAACCCACGGATCGAAATCTGTTCTTGATCTGCATGCGGCAAGTTCTCCGTGCCTTCTATTACCGTTCAAACGAACCATTCAAGCTATGCCCCCATCGATCTTCCGAGATTTTTATTCTTATGTTATGTCCCGGCCACCCAAGATCCAGATTTTTTATTGGAAATAAAGGACTGTCTCACGAACATCTCGGGCAACATTTCCGGATGATTCGCCCTGTCGTTCTTGCGCCATGTTTTTTCTCTCGCTCCCCGCCAGGGATGGATACCTGGGTCCAAGACCACGAGGTGCAGGAAGGCTCGTGCATGGCCCCCCGATCATTGCACGGTCACGGCCAAGAAATCACCGCTCTGTCAGCTTCCCCCTCTGGGGTGGGCCCGGCCGGTTAGCCCGGGATACCGAACGATCTCACAACGGAGCCCTGCCTCCCCCCGCACCATGAGATCCACAAGAAAGGTCACCCGATGTCTTCCTCGTGACAGGGCAGGTGTGTGTAGAAGCTCCTGGGTGTCCACGCGCACATCGTCGATCCAGATCTGGAGCCCTGATCTCGGCTGGACGCAGAGGCCCACCCGACCAGGTGTCGTCACGTCGAGCTGAAACTCGACCCATGACTGGGGTGCTTTCAGGTCTCTTGCTGGCAGAATTCCTGAAACCTCGCTGTAGGCCTTTTCCCAGGTGACGACCTCCTCCCCGGGAGGGCTCTGCTGAGAGGTTGCCGGCGCGTCGCCCATGATGCGCCAACGTCGCACCACAGGCACGTCGGCAATGGCATGGGCGCCGGGTCTTCCGAGTTGAGCGAGAAAACTGACGAGATCGAGGAGCTCTTGCTCTGTGAAGAGGTCCGCCAGTCCCTCCGGCATGAGCGATCCGCCCTCGGACTTTTCCGCCATCTTCGATAGCGGCAACTTCAACTCGCCTCGAGTCGCTTCACGTAGATATATATCCTTGTCCGTCTCGCGTACCTTTGTGCCCGTAACGACCTCGCCCAACTTCGTCACCAGGGTGATCGCCACGTAATTCTCCTTGACGTTCCTGCCGGGCCTTAGCACCGAATCGAC
>SXGT01380535.1_pt1 | contig 24659 bp, 21 predicted proteins | sample 3176221 | NCBI WGS metagenome assembly SXGT01 (sample SAMN11356862, study PRJNA531348) | freshwater metagenome | isolation source: freshwater sample F1-120 | place: China: Fuxian Lake, Yuxi | collected 2017-12-25
AATTGGGCGAGCGACTTTGCGGCTCCAGCAATTTCTTCCGCTGATAACTGACCATTCGCGTCGGTGTCAAGCACGGCCAGCAAGGGTCCTGGGCCCGGCGGCCCGGGGAGGAATCCTTCCAATCCGAGTCGTCCCAGAGCGCCATTTCCAAAGGGGCCCGGCGCTCCTGGCGCATCTCCGGTGCCTGCGGCCCCGTTGGGTCCGGGGCGTGACGCCTGAAGTCGTTGAAACAGTTGACGGAACTGATCGCGGGTGATTTCGCCTTCTTGAGGCAATTGGGCGAGCAGTCGACGCATCGGGCCTTTGCTGTCTTCCGGCCGTTCTCCGGCAGTCAACCGGTTGTCCTTATCTTGATCGAGACGGTCGAAGATCCGATCGGGATCCAAACGCAGGCCACCGGCGCCACCACGGTCGCCAACGATGCCTTCGCGTAGTAGGCCGGGGATATTCGTTGGCTCGTCATCCTGGGTGCCCGTGTCAAACTCGTTGGCGGTGAGTTTACCGTCTTGATCGGCATCCCCCCGTTTCAGCACGCGTTCGAAAAGGCGACGATCTTCCTCGGACACTTCATCGGCAGCGATGACGCCGTCTTGGTCCGAATCCAAGCGAGAGAACAAATCCTCTTCGGCCTCGGCCCCGACCGAGAGCGGGCAGGCCAAGCACAACCATCCTAGGACAAGAAACGTTGGCCGAAACCAGGGTCTCAACGCCAACGACCCCGCGGATGGAGGTAGCCGCCGTTCCTTCGAGATACGAGGGTGCATCGAGTGTTGCTCCTAAAAAATTGAGAAATGTCGCTTGTGCCGGTCGCCCAGGCGCTGTGGCAATTCCGAGTGAACGGCTGTAGCAAGTTACTTCTATCCTATAGGTATAACCGATGAGGGACGGGAAAGTTTCGCGCTGTCCGATAGGATCTTGGGCATGTGTGTGCGGCGAGTCCTATTTTTCACGCGTTGGGGGGCCCGTTGAAAGTAAGAGGTATGGTGGTGCTAGCAGGACTTTACCCCCTAGGTCCTGCAGACTACCCCCCGCCGCACAGACGGCATTGCCCGTATTCTCCCTGTCTTCTGAGGATGTAAGTTGCCCGCCGTCTCGGCGCAGGCAACGATATTGCCGTCCATTCGGGGTAGGCCTATACTTTGGCGGGCCGCCAGCAGGGGATCCCGCTGGCCGGCGGCAAGTTTTTTTCATGCCGATCGAACCACGGATGCGGGGCATGCGTAGTGAAGGGTGTTGCTTATCATGAACGTGGGTGCCGCGAACGCATCCCAGCCGTCACGATGACGCAGGAACTCAACATAGGGCCAATCGGATGGCCGGTCCGATCCGGCAAAGCTGATACAGAAGTCGGGAAGGCGCAGAACGTTACAAGGAGGCCGTGGCAAGGAATCGTCGACTCGCGTGGGTGCCGAGACGATAAGAGTGTTACACTGGAAGAGTGTTACACTGGCGCAAGAGCACGCAAAGTCAGCCCTCGTCTGTCACGGACTGCCGCCCACGACACGGAACGCGTTGCCGCCGCACAAGAGTACGATCGTTAAGAAATAGTGGGACCGGTAGAACTTTCAACTTATCGCTGCTGTTCCAGCAACGTTTCGTTGTTACTTGAGATCCAATACCTAAGATCGAATACGGGGATCCGACGCACGAGTCGAGGGTCACAAAGGTTGTGGCCAAGAGCATCGTGTGGCAGTGTTCCTCATAGTGACGGGGGAGAGATACCATGCAGATTTACGGCTCCAGCCATGTACATGGCCCTCAGGGCATCAACCCGCCGCATCGGACGGCCTCGCGACCGACAGGTGCAGCGGATCGTGTTGCGGCCTCCGATCAATTGGACATCTCGCGCGAGGCCGAGTTGGTGAGCCAAGTGCGCGACTTGCCGGACGTTCGCGCCGAGCGTGTGGCCCAGGTGCGTGCTCAGATTCAAGCTGGAAACTACGAAACAAGCGATAAATTGGACATTGCACTCGGCCGTTTGTTGGACGAGTTCAGCGCCTAGTGCATCCCCCGCGCATGATGGGGTCCCACGAGACGATTCCGTGGGGCCTTTCGGGGTGCGGCCGGCTGCGGTTGAGTTCTCATCGTATGACACCAGTTTGCCAGTGGGCCCGCAGGAGCCACACATGTCGGCCCGAGGCAGGCCCCGAACGGGGGCACGGCATCATGGGTCGGCCAACGGGAAGCACCTGGGCGAAACGACGATCGGGTTCACACAGCCTGTTATCTCGTGGCCGATCGGTTAGAATGGAGGGGATGTGGTCCTTGTACGCCGCTCCTCTCCGTTCGAAAGCCCCGCTTCATGGCCGATAGTTTTACTTTGGGAACCGTCGAGGTCTCGTTATCGCCCCAGGAGCGATTCGAAGAGTTTCTGCAGAGCCGGGGCAAGCGAATTACCCAGCAGCGGCGCGTATTGGTGGAGCACATTTTTCGTCGACACGAGCATTTCGATGCGGATGAGCTGACCGATGAATTGGGCCGCCGGGACATTTCTCCGCGCGTGAGCCGTCCCACGGTTTACCGTACCCTGAGTGAACTGGTCGATGCCGGATTGCTCCGTAAGTTCGAAATTGGTGGTCGTTCCGTCTACGAACACGATTACGGTTATCCTCAGCACGACCACATGCACTGCCAGACGTGCAACAAGCTCTACGAGTTCAGCAATGATGAATTGGCCCAATTGCGTGATCGCGTGGCGCGCGAGTACGGGTTTCGTGTGACGGGGCACCGATTCATCATTACCGGAATCTGTCAGAAGTGCCGTGCGGCGCAGCAGCAGCGGCGCAAGCGCCCGGTGGACTTGGTCTAGCCGGCTCGACAGGGATCCGACTAGACGTTGATTTCCACATGGGATTTTAGGGCGTCTGGGAATTGGGCTCGGAGGGGCTGGACGACGTCCGCGACGAAGCGATCCACCTGTTCTGGGGCGCGTCCGATCAGGCCACGGGGATCGAGGGTAGCATCGAGCGGGACGTTGGCGAAGCGTGGATCGCGTCGGAGCCGTTCCAGCAAGTCGTTGGGGAGGCCCTCAACCTTCATCACGTGCGCTGCGGCCTGACTGTGTTGCCGAATGGCCTCGTGCAATTCTTGGCGATCGCCACCGGCCGCGACGCCGGCCATGAGGATGTTTTCGGTCGCCATGAAGGGGAGATGCTCGCGCAGATTGCGGGAGATGACGCCCGGATAAACCACCAGGCCGGTGACCACGTTCTGATAGAGACGCAGGACGGCGTCGATGGCCAAAAAGGCCTGGGGGATCACCAGCCGGCGGTTGGCGCTATCGTCGAGCGTGCGCTCCATCCACTGAGTTGCGAAAGTATTTCCTGCGCTGGACTGGAGGCTCATCGCGAACCGAGCCAAGGAGCAGATGCGCTCGCTACGCATGGGATTGCGCTTGTAAGCCATGGCGGACGAGCCGATCTGGTGTTGTTCAAAAGGTTCTTCGAGCTCCTGTCGGCTGGCGAGTAAACGCAGATCGGTGGCTGCCTTGTGGGCGCTTTGGCCAATGCCGGACAGGACATCGATAATCTGGACGTCGACCTTGCGGGAATAGGTTTGTCCCGTCACTTTGTAGGGTTCTGAAAATCCCATTTTTCGGGCGATGGTCTGTTGCAGTTGCTCCACACGCTGATGGTCCCCTTGAAACATTTCCAAAAAACTGGCTTGCGTGCCCGTTGTTCCTTGTACGCCGCGGCAGCGTAGTTGATCCAGACGGTGCAAGACCTCGTCCATATCCAGCGCCAGGTCGTAGGCCCACAAGCAGGCACGCTTGCCGACCGTCGTTGGTTGCGCCGGTTGTAAATGGGTCAATCCCAAACAAGGGAGGTCACGTTGCTCGGTCGCGAAGCTACCCAGGCGGTCAATGACCGCGACCAGGCGATCGCGAACCATCTCCAGCGCCCGGCGCATCAGGATGAGATCCGTGTTGTCGGTCACGTAGCAACTCGTGGCCCCCCAGTGAATGATCGGACGGGCCTGCGGACAAAGATCGCCATAGGCATGCACATGAGCCATAACGTCATGACGAAATTGTCGTTCGTAACGGGCCACGGCCGCGAAGTCGATGTCCTCGATATGGGCACGCATCTCTTGCAATTGGGCATCGCTAATGGCCAGCCCCAATTCTTGCTGGCTTTCAGCCAGAAAGATCCACAGCCGGCGCCAGGTTGCATGCCGATTCTGGGCCCCCCATAAACGACTCATTTCCGGCGAGGCATAGCGGGAAATCAGCGGGTTATCGTACATTTCCATGGAGCTCATTGTCAGTATTCCCAAGTTGTCCTCGTCGGGACTCTAAACTTCTTGGCATGATCCCAATCAGGATGTGATCACTACAGGTTCACATATTGGTTAGCGCATCCACCGGCTGTTCCCCCAGCAACTGATCGAGGGCCGCGGCCAGCTCCCGCGCGTGGTCTTGTGATTGAGCATAGATGCGGCAAATTCGCTGACTCACCGGCAGATAGCGAAACAACTGATGATCGGTCAGCGGTCGAATACGATCCTGGGCTGAATCATAAAGGAAATTTTGGTCTTTGGCCGGTCCCCGAGTATGCGGTCGATACAGATGGTGGGCGATGTCGACTCGCAAGGGCTCTTGCGCCACGTTTCGAGGGAGTTGCTTTCTCAGTCGCTGCACGACCAGGTCCGCGTCGCTGAAGATGCTGCTGGTCTCCACATCGCTGGATCCAAAGGCAAGAGGCCGTTGGCAGACCATCTTCCACGAAATCTGCCGTGACAAAAACCGCTGCCAACGCTCCCCTAGTTCGCGAAACGGCGGCTCATCTTGGGTTGCCCAGCGGCTTACGTCGACGAGGAATGACGATTCCGTGAACCGCTGGTAGGCGCGCAGATCGTCGAGCGGGTTTCCGGCGAGCAGATGCTGCTTGCTGTCGGCAAACAGGTCGGTCAATTCCAGGTCGATGGCGCGGACCGTCCGGTGGAAGTAGACGGTTCGAAACAACTCGGCGCGGACATTCAAGAACCGGAGCAGGGCGTCCATTCCTCGATCATGAATTGTCAGGCCACGCTCGCTAAAGAAGCTGTAGTGCAACAAGCGGTCCAAGTCGAAAGCACGTTGACTGTAGCCCGTCATGTACGCATCGCGCAGCACGAAATCCATATTGTCGATCGTGTAGATGCCGCAGAGGAGGCTCCGCAGAAACTTGAGCCAGCGAGGTTGGACAGCCCCCTCGCCGTCGCGAGGCCGCGTGATCAAAAAGGCGATCCAATCGGGATCGAGTACCTCGTCGCTGGACAATTCGCCTTGAGGCGTGCGCCGCAAGCGGCTCAGCAACGGCGCCAGGTCCTGCCGTATGATGGCCGCGCCGACCGTTTCATGCGTCAAACCATATTCCTGCAGGAACTGCGCGTCGAAGAAATGGCCGAAGGGCCCGTGCCCCACGTCGTGTAACAAGCCGGCCATCCGCATCAGAGCGTCCACGCAACCGCGGCTGGGCACATCCGGGCAGACCTGCCGCAGGCTATCGTACAGCCGTTGTACCGCCAGGCTGGCCAGGTGCATCACCCCCACCACGTGCTGGAAGCGAGAATGCTCGGCTGACGGAAAAACCATCCAGGCGGTTTGCAGTTGATGAATGTGCCGCAGACGCTGGACCCATCCATGGTCCAGCAAATGCCGCTCCGTCAGCTCGTCGGCCCGTCCTGTGACGGGCGTGGTGAAGGGAATGTAACCGTGTAGGGGATCATAGCTGAGACTGACCGAGTTTATCCGATCCATGGGCCCATTATGGGCGATGCTAGCGAGCTGGCCAAGCCGGCTTGGTCTGGGCACGGGGGCGGGTATGCCAGCAAAACTTGCAACGGCGAGTCTTGTACAGCAGGGCAATTGCCGATAGATATAAGGCTAGCGTTTGAGGGGGCCTGATTCCGGGGTGCGCGCTGCGTCGGTGGTTGACGCACTCAGGGCAGCCATAGCCACAGCGTTCCTGGGTGTCCTGGTTCCTGGGTGTCCTGTTAGTCCTGCGTCGGCTGGATGCCGCGGCCGCTGGGATCCCTGCCGCCCCCATGCAGTGTCCGCGAAACGGTGAACTGAAACCGCCCCGCCTAAAATATAGCTAACCCCATTTTCAAATTACCAACAGAGGGAGACAGCCGGTGTCTCGATTCTCCACATATTGGAACGCGCCGGCGGCTTTCGCCGTCGTTTGGCTGTGTGTCGGCTCGCTGCATGCGGCGCCCACCACGGCCGAATTACTGCCCCAAACCACCAAAGCTTGCGTCGTGGTTACCAGCGTGACTCAGCTACGCGAAAATTGGGAAAAGACGCAATTGGGCCAGTTGTGCAACGACCCGTCGATGAAGCCATTTGTTGAGGACATTCGTCAACAGCTGAAGGATCGCTTCAGCCGGACCGGCGTCCGTTTGGGCCTCTCCTATAGTGATGTGCGGGAAGTGTGTACCGGCCATTTCTGCCTAGCCGCCATCCAGCCGGATGGAGTTGCGAGTCGTCATGCGTTGGTCGTCTTGGCCGACATCTCCGGACATGAGGCAGCGCACCAGAAGTTGCGCGAGAAGGTCCAAGCCAGTCTGACGGGGCAGGGGGCCACCCACGCAACGCGCACGGTCAGCGATACGGAATTGACCATCTACCAAATTTCGGCCAAGGGGAAGGGCAACACGACGGAGACCCATGAGGTCGTGATCTTTGTCCGGGACGGGCAATTGGTAGCGTGTGACGACGAAAAAACCGCCTTGGCAATCCTGGAACGATTCGGCAGCGCGACGCCGGCTGCCGACAGCTTGGCTCAACTGAAGTCCTACCAGCAAGTGGTCCAGCACTGCAGTGAGGCGGCCGGTTCGCTGCAGCCGCTCGTGCATTGGTTTGTGGAGCCCCTTGGCTACGCCCGCGTGATGCGGGCTGCGGCCGGAGGACGCAAGCGACGAGGCACGGACTACCTGAAGGTGCTCGAGAATCAGGGATTCGGTGCCGTGCAGGCCGTGGGTGGTTACGTGAATTTGATGACCGAATCGCACGAGATCCTCCACCGCACCTTTGTCTATGCCCCAGCGGTGGAAGCGGTTCCCGGGGAAAAGAACGCGTCAGGAGACACCGATAAATATCGATTGGCTGCCCGCATGCTGAATTTCCCCAACGCCACCGATGCGGCGGCCATGCATCCGCAGAACTGGATTCCACGGCAACTCTCCACGTACTTGACATTCAATTGCAAGCTACAAAACGCCTTTGACTACTCCGAGACGCTCGTCGATGAGGTGGCGGGTGACCGTGGGTTATTCCGCGCCACACTGGATGGTTTGCGCACCGATCCCAGTGGCCCACAGATCGACATTCGCAATGAAATTGTCGCCCACCTCGGTGAACGGGCAACCATGTTCTCCGTGCAAGAATTGCCGGCTAATACGCAAAGCGAACGGCTGGTGTTGGCGATTGAGTTGATCAATGCCGATGCAGTGGCCCAGAGTCTCAACCGGATGATGGAATCGGATCCCGACGCGCAGAAGCGCGAGGTTTCCGGAAAAACCATCTGGGAAATCGTGAGCGAGCCGGAAGAGGAGACGCCCGCCGTCGTCATTGATGGCCTCGGCCCCCCGGGACTGCCTGCGGCGGCGGCTGACGAGGAGGAGGAGGAAGAGCGAAAACTGCTCGAAAATGCCGCTCTGGCCGTGCTCAATGGTCACCTGATGGTCGCCTCAAATGTCGATTCGCTGGTCCGGTTGATTGAGTCCCCACCGGCGGAGGGAGATCGGCTGGCCGACGCGGAGGATTATCTTACCATCAGCCAATCTTTGACCGATTTGGGCTGTGACCAACACTCGATGCGATTCTTCACACGCACCGATGAAGAGCATCGAACGACCTACGAATTGATTCGCCAAGGCAAGATGCCGGAGGGAGAAACCCTATTGGCTCGGATCCTCAATCGGCTGATGGGTCCCGAGGAAAAAGGCGTGTTGCGCCAACAGCAGATTGATGGCCACCAATTGCCTGAGTATCAGGTCGTACGTCGATATCTGGGGCCAGCGGGCATGTTTCTATCGTCCCATGATGACGGGTGGATGCTCACCGGCTGCCTGTTGACCAAAAACGAACCGACCGACGAAACGGTACCCGCTCTGAGCACGGCTTCGGCCGAGTAAGCAAGTGACGCTTGCAAGTTGGCCGGAATACGCCCCGCAGGGCAACGCCATGACGGATTTATGACGCTCGCTCCCAGGCTCACGCCTGGGAGCGAGATAAAACTACAAGCACGAAGCGCAAGCGAGTGAGTCCCACGCAACGGCGGGTTATGCGGCGATTGTCAGGACTGCGGACGCATCCCGATGTCTAGGGAGTGCGCTGATCGATAGGTCCCTGGCCCCGTTGGACGCTCGTGCTTGTAGTGCAAAAGCCGCCGCATTTGCTGGTCGGAGATGGCGGCCTCGATTTGCGATGCCGCTTTCCCGCCAAAAAATCCGTCACGGCGCCGTCCGTTGGGGCCGGCTAGAAAAGACATCAATTCACTTGTTCCCGTTCCCAAACACCTTTTTGGCCCAAAACGGATGTTGGCGATCGCCTCGCGTGCGCACGTCTTCGAGCAATACGCCAACGTTGGGAGTCAGCTGTTCTCGTGTCGACTGGCCATTGATCCGAAACTCCAGCTGTTGACTGAAGTCGACCAGGTCGGGTGACAGGCAGACAGTTGTCTGCTGCGCCCCGGATCTTAGGTAGATGCTCTTGCGGTTGCGGATCTTGCCTTCGATCACGGCCGCACGAGTCTGCGGCGGGGCAGGCCAGCTATCGGGGAGTACCATCGTGCGTTTCGGCAGCCCTTCAACTTCGGCCCACCAGAAGAAGTTGTCCCAAGGACGTAAGGAAACGGAGTTGAATTCAGCACGTGGGAAGATCCGCTGTTGTAGGCCCATCCAGGTGAACAGTCGATGGATTTCATCGGAAAAGTGCTCGTGGCCACGTCCGATGAACTCCGCGTAGACCACATCGTAGCCGGTGCGTGTCAGGTAGCGGTCGAATTGCGTGCCATTGATCTCCAACTTGCGTCCATCGAGTTCCCCCCCCACAAAGTACCACGGCGAGAACTTTGCATTGTCCGTATAGTGGGTCACGTACAAGGGAGAGTTCCGCTGACCATATTGCGACACGGCCACAATCGGCATGACTCCAGCCCATAAATCCGGATGGGCTAGGCCGATATCCCAAGCCGCCGTTCCCCCCATGGCATGTCCCGATAGAAACACGCGATCCACATCGATGGAAAATCGCCGACAGGCATCACGCACGCTGTAAAGCACTCTTGCATGTTCACGCGCGGAATACTCATAGGTCTTTTGGTTTTTTTGGCCCCAATGCGGCGAGATCACAATATAGCCGCGACGCGTAGCCTGCCCCAAACGCAGCTTGCGTTGAGGATCCAACGCGCCGGCCCACCAATCCAATTGCATGGCGGGAGTCGATCCTTCTCCATGCAAGGTTACGACCGTCGGATATCGTCGATAGGGATTGTACTCCGGGGGGAGCTGCACGTCGTATTCCACATCAGGTTCTTCTGGCAACCCTGGAATTCGCACGTGTCGTTGACCAGGCGCTTCTGCGGCCGGCTCCGCGCCGTCATCCCCTTCCGCAGGGGGGCGCAGGTGAAGCACCATGCGGGCCACGTTCTCTGGCGTGGCACCTTCCAAACTCTGCAGAAGATCCAGCACCTCGCGGCGCTCCGCAGCGTCGGCGGAGCGTAAATAGCGCAAGACCAAATCGCGAACTTGGATCAGCGAGAGGGATACGGCCATGCTTTCCGTTCCCGCGCCGCTCCCCAGAAGCCAGCCCGAGACGGCCAACGAGATTTGTTGCTCAGCTCCCGTCTGGGAGTCCTGCGCCAAACGCAATAGGTCGGCCATACGTGGTAGGGAATGGGCGTTGAGATCCTGTTTGATCTCGGCTGCGATGCGCTCGGCCTGTTGACGAAGGACTCCCGCTGGCAATTGCGACAAGGCCTGGTCGAGCAGCGTCAGGACCTTGGCTGATTGTTGTTGGCGAGACTGATCCTCGACGACAAGTTCCTTAACTTCCTGCAGGATGGGCCCCGCGATGCCTTCGCTGGGAAACTGCTCCGCCAACTGTCGGGCCAGCTCGTACTGGCCGGCCTGGGCACGCAGACGGATCTCAGCGATCACCTGGCGAGCCTGTAACTGGCGTAGTTCCTTCTCCTGTTGCTGCAAGTTCTCCAGCTCCGGAAAGGCCTGGATCGCTTCACTCAAGGTCCCCAATGCGTCCTCGTACCGCTCGGATTCGATGAACAACCGTACCACTTTCAAACGCTCATCGGCATTGGCCGTAGATTTTTGCGTGAGAATATCGTTGAGTATTTCGCGGGGAATCGAGCTGGTGGCGATCCGCATGTCCAACTGGTAGGAATGTTGCGCCGCGAGCCCCTCAACCTGCGTGTACACGGGGGTGATCTTCGTGATGCCCACGATGACATCGATCACCCCGCGACTGGTGCGCAGAGTTAGCGTTTGGCGTCCCCAGGCATCAAATGGAGTTTGAGCGAGCAATTGGCCGACCATCGCCACACGTTGGCCGCCCGTGGCCACCCGCTGCGGAATGCCGATTTCCTCCAGTCGTCGTGCCGCTTGTTCCTGCACCTGATTTATCTGATAACTAGACACGAACATGCGGCGCAGTCCGTCGTCGATCAATCCGATTAGCTTCGGCTTGGGCGTTGTGGCGGCTCCCCCCGCCCCCTTGGGTGCTGCGTTGACGCTGGATAACTCGGCGAAGCCGCCGACCAATGTCATGCCCCGTTTAAGCGTGACCTCCGCCCCGGCAACGGTGCGCCCAACACAAACGCCCAGTCCATGCAGGGCCAGCCATAGGCCGCCGATCCGGAGACAAGTCCGCCACATTCCACACCGTAGTCGACGCGTCAGCCGACCGTGATCGGCCACGAGCGGACTTGGGCTGGGCCTAGCAAGTGCGATTCTTGAGCCGTCCATGGACTACACCGCCCCCTCCACCTCACGAGTCGCTCCGGGCCGCCCCGCAATAATGCCCTAGCACTGAGAGTCGTGTCCGCGTTTTGTCCGCCGTCATCGTAAATTGTAGGCCGCGCTCCGTGTCCCGTCCACGGCCCGCGCGGCTACTCAGTGGCGGCCGGTGTGGTCGTAGGAGCGGCCACCGGTACATCAAGGTCGATAGGAATCGCGGATGCGTTATGGTGCAAAAATTCCACCCCCACCGCCAGGCCGATTCCCAATAGTAGTGCCGCCGAGAGTCGACCTCGGTCATGCGAGTGAAAGGTGACCTCAGGGAGTAAATCGCTCAAGGCAATACAGATAAAAAATCCAGCCGAAAAGGCCAAGGCCCAGCCAATCGATTCGTCGGAGCCAAGTTCCAAACGGGCCGCCCCGCCCCAAAACAGCAGGGCACCCAAGGGGCACACCAGTGAGAAAACCAAATTGACCAGCATCTGATTGCGGGCTGACCAGTGGCTGGAACGCATGAGCATCGCGATCGACAGCGAATCCAATGGTTTGTGCAACGCCACGGCCAGAAATGTGCCAAGACCCGGTGCGAATCGCAGGTGACCGGTTGACGACTCGGCGATCATGCTCGCACCCAATGCCAAACCATCCAGTAGCGAATGCACCGCCAGGCCCGTGAAAAGTCCCACCCAATTGAACTGATGAGGCCCCGCGTGGGGATGCGGATGGTCCGGCTCGTCTGCGTGATGGTGCGCCAAAACCGGCAGAGACCCCTGATCCCCATGCGTGCATCGGCCTTGATCCGCGGATACTTCGTGATGATGAAAATGAAGCAGCCGCAACACGAAAAACATCACCAAGAGCCCCGCCAACATGGCCCCCGTCGCATGCTGGGCCGATGGCAATTGCTGAATCGCATGTGGAAGTAGATGTAAGGACGCGATGCCCAGCATGACGCCGGAGATCAGGCTGATCAGCGCTTGCATGCGAAAGTGGGTCAGCGCTACCAGCTGGGGCAGCCGGCCTCCGAGCAGTGAGGCGAAAAAAATCGCCAGACAATACAGTGTCAGTAGTAGCGGAGTTGCCGGCATCATCACCCGTTATTCCGCCCCCATTTGGCCTACCGGCGCCCCTTGCGCCGCCGTTTCAAGCGATGTGCGCTGCGGGCCGAACCTACAAGTTGAATGCATTGGCAATGAATGTGCAAGTCGACCTGGCCCGGGCCGCCGAGCCGAGTTCGACGCGCCTGGCGTCGCGATTTGCCCCGATTCTCGTTGACGATTGCCACACGGCTAGTTATAATTACATTCATGCGATTGATTGATTGTCCAGATCGGCAACGGGCCACTAGCGCCGATCGTAGGAGGGGTAACGTGCCAACTGCCGTGCAACGCGAGGAGACCGCATGTCAGCGGACGGCGGACCTTTTTGCCGCGTTGGGTGATCCCCAGCGGTTGCGAATTGTGATGTTGTTGGGCAATCGGGAGTTATGCGTATCCGAGATTACGGCTGAGCTGGCCGATAATCTACCAGCCGTCTCGCAACGACTGCGTTGGCTGAAGCGAGAGCGATTGGTTCGCGCCCGACGTGACGGCAAGCACATATATTACGCGCTGGCCGACCACCATGTCGCCGAATTGGTTCGAAACGCATTCGACCATACGTCGGAGATGGTGTAGCCATTGTCGTTAACCGGAAACGTTCTACTACAAACAAGGGAGATACGAGTCATGTCCGATTTGCATGTAAATCACGAACATCGTCATGGAGAGGGCTGTGGTCACACGCCGGTTCGTCACGGGGATCATCAAGACTTTCTGCACGATGGTCATCTCCATCATCAGCGGGCCGATGGCACGGTTGAGGAGCATGCCTTGTCGGTCAGTGATGTGAATCCGGACGGTTGCACGCCCCAGCATCGCTGCAATGGGCATGCCCTTGGCCATGTGCACGGCCCCACCTGTGGCCACGAAGCGGTCCCGCACGGTGACCACGTGGACTATCTTGTGGACGGCCATTTGCACCATCCACACGGTGATCATTGCGACAATCATGGCCCTGTGTCGTTGGGCTGAGCGACCTAGGCCCCATCAAGGTGCACGCGGGTTGTGTCGCGTCCGCCTTCGGCGGCCGACATTGCCGCTAAGGATGATCCATAACACGCTGCCATATCCGCTTGGTTCTGGCACGATGCTTGCGATCGGTTCCCCGCCTATCACTCCCCCGGCGATCGGTAGCGAATTCGGTCCCGGAGAGAGCACACCGCTGGTGTTCATGACATTTCCGCCAATCGTGCCGACGCCGGACAACACGCCATCGAGCAGCTGCACCGAGCCGCCATTGCTGGTTGGCGATCCATTCCATATCAGCGTGCCGGGCCCCGTCTTGGTCAGCGAGTGACCCGACAATTGGGTCGTGGATGCCAGCAACAGACTCGCATCGGCCGCCACGATCAATTGGGTGGTGTCGGCCAGGTTCACACCGGCCGCGATGGTGTGCTCGCCTTGTTGAACCTCAAGGCGAGCATCGCCGGTGGCTGCCTGGAGCGTGATCCATCCGCCGCCACTGATCGTGTAGGCGTGTGGGCTATCAAACTCCAACGTACGTAAGGTGCGCGTCTGTGTATTGGTAATACTGCGCGGCGCGGTGATCTTGTTGCCAAGAATGGCCGTTTCCTGATTGGTATCCGGAATGAGCCGTGCGAGCCAATTGGCATCTTGGCCCCAATCACCTCCGGCGTCCACATTCCAAATGGACGGAACAAGAAAGCTCTGCCGCTGTTCGACCCATTGGCGTGCCAGCGATTCCAGAGCGGTGGGCGAAACGCCAGGTGTCCCCCAAACCAAATAGAACGGAGGGGAACTGTTGACGCCCGCCATGCGCAACTGCATGGCGATCAAATAAATGCCATCATTCGGTGTGGTGCCGAAGTTGCCATCGCCATCATCGAGAAAAAAGAAACGATGCTCGTGTATGAATCCGTTGGATCCTGTCGTGGCGATCGTGGCCCCGGGAATGAATTGATCACTACCATCGGCGGCAGCTTCCACGTTGTTCTTGCCGAATAGTGACAAACGATATTGAGGCGTCGGCGTAGCGGCGAAGGCCACATCCGAGACCATCGATCCAACGCCGTTCCAATAGAGCAGATTGGAGACCAGGCCCTCCTGGGCCATCGGCAGAAAGTCCCAATCAAGGTCCGCACTTCCGGGCAAGGCCGTAGCGCCTGGCGGCATGAACGGACTGCCATTCGCCAGCGAATTGAACCCCGGATCGTTCACGGCATACAAATTATCAAACGACCGCGTGAAAACACGTTGTCCAAGCGCGTACGTGGCATTGTCGAAATCGGCGGTGCCAGTCGTCAATTGGCCAGCAACACTTTGCACCAGCAGATCAGCATGCTGTGCTCGCGCCGTGGAGGTGGCCAAAGCCAGGCATCCCAGGGCCGCACAGAAGCCAGGCCAGCGCACGACCAATCCAATTCGCAGAGACGCATGAAGGCGGAACATGTCGAATGACCCTTTCTCAAATCTTAAATCTCAAATCTCTGCGGCGCTTCGCCCAAGGAGGCCGAGGGGAGTAAATGGGAAAACCGCCTCGCGCCCGGCCCGTTCCCAGATACGCATCTGGGAACGGGCAGACTCCGGAGTTCATCTTCCAGGCAGTCCTGGCACGCCACTACGCTCGGCGGAGCCGTAACCCGCGCAACCCGCTCAAGAGCATCGAGCACATCAGGCCCAATCCCGTTGGCTCAGGGATTGATTCAGCGACGAATTCCACGCCTTCCTCGTAGAAGGCAAAGTTCTTGCCGCCGAAAACAGGCTCGTCCCCACCCCCTTCAAAGGCTTCCAACAATCCTTCCAACTCCTCCGCGGCATCGTCGTCAACAAGCAGTTGGTCCACGAGCCAAACGATCGCAAACGGAGTCGAATCCGTGAGTCCTGCGACCGACGCGCTCAAGCCCATCACATACACGCCATCGGCAGGAATCGATATGCCAGGTGTGTTTATGGCAAACAGCGGATGTTCGTCCATGCCACCACTGCCTCCAGTTGTTCCAAAATTGGGGTTATCCACCGCGGGCACCGGGGGTGAGATCACGGGCTGAAAGTCCACGGCACCGGTGCCGTCCCAATAGAACAGCTGAGACGACTGGCCCGCCAACGTGACCGGCGCGAATGCCAGGGAAGCGGCGGCGTTGGCTGGGAGTGGATTCGAACCCGCCACGACACTCGTCGGTGCCGCATTAAATCCCGGCTCGGCTCGCTGGTAGTCGAAGAAAAACGGCGGCGTTCCACCAGCCACCATCACGCCTTCAAAGACTCGCGTCTCCAGATCGTAGAACGGGCCCCCCTCCAAGCCGTCCAAGTCCGCAGCGGCACCGACCGCGACCTGCCCGCCGACTTCAGCCAAGAAGATATCGCTGTGTTGTGCGGATGCTGGCCCTAGCTTGCCAAGTAGGCATGCGAAGGCCATCGTCGCAACTCGGGTCCACTGTGGGAACGCAGATTTCAGAAATCGAAAACTCATGAGACACCTCCCGAAATTAAGGACGAAAATGACGTAACGGACAAAAGGGATACAAAAAATTCTCAGACACCTCATGCGGCTATTGTGGCGGCATGGCAAAGTTAAATCCTTCGGTACACCACCGCGCGATCTGATCGGCGGATAGGGACCCCACATGACCATCGGCATACAGATAGTTTGCCGATGTGCCGTGGTGACGATCCACGGCAATTTCATCGCTCACCGTCTTCCACACCGCGTTGGTGCTGGCATTGTTACGCAGATTCTGCTCGCTAAACCAACTATAGGAATGGACATGGTCAAACAACGCCGCCAAACGACTGGCCGAGCCTTCGAAGAGCACCAAGGTGTCATGCGTCTTGGGGAGCTTGTAAAGGCTATCGATCAGTCCACGTTGTTCACGCTCCATGGCCAGACGTACGGGGGGGGGCAGATGGGGGGAAATGGGCTCTGGCTTACGCAGATAACCGTTGAGTGCGTAGGTGGTCAGCGTGGATGACTTCACGGATCGGTCATCCGGACAGAGACGAATCTCGTCGACGCTTTCCAAAAACGGACTGAGCTGGTAGATCCACGACTCGTCGGTGGCATGCCCGTGGGCGATCAGGGGGAATCGACCGTTGTTGACGCCAGCGAATTGATGGATGGCCAAGCCAATCTGACGCATGTTGTTGGCACACTGAGCGGTGCGGGCCGCCGATCGGGCTGCCTGGACCGCGGGCAACAACAGAGCGAGCAGCACGCCGATAATGGCGATGACCACCAGCAATTCCACCAAGGTAAACGCTAGTCGATTACGCACTTTATAACCCACGAGAAGGGCGCAGCCGCGCTGGCGAGAAATCCGCCAACCGTGCACTACGCCATTGCCTGAGCACACATCGTTCCCAAATGTCGCCTAGCCCCGCAGGCTAACGACGGAATCGATGAACAAGGATCAGGCGCACTGCGGAGGTCCACGGGCCTCGGCGACGTGCTGAGGCAGAAGCCTCTTGGCAGGTGAAGAAGTGCGGGAAATTTCGGTTCGCACGTGGGGCAACCATAACGTGCATCCGTTTTTCGATATGCCGTGTCGCAACAGGGCCAGGGCCGAACACACCGGGCAATGGTCCGCATCATGCCCGGGCGTACTGGCTGCCGGGTGCCCCGCCACGCGGGTTGCATGGGGCGTGGTGGTCTGGTTAGCGTGCGCATGACCTTTGCCGTGTCGACAGCCGCAGCCGGCATGTGTCGCCAGACCATGGTTCGACAAGTGGTGGCAACTCGGCAGACCGTGCCAACACGGCGTGCCCTCATGTTGACACGGCAGCAATCCGTGCAGGCCGTGCCCGAACAGGCCGACCACGGTAAAGACCGTCGTCAGCAGCAGTGATACAACGGGCTTCAGCGAACGCCACACGACGTCTCTCCCCGAGCTCGACCGGATGATTTCAACGACGGCCGCGAGCTAAACCGATAGCCCCCATTGTAGGCGATGTTTCGCTAGGTGCAAGTGGTTTGCAAAAAGTTTCCTGGGTGAGGAGGGGTGACCGGGCGATGGACCCATTCAGCGGCCAGGGCGAGTGGTGCCGGCAGGCAGGAATTCAACAAGCGGGGAGACGACTAGCAGATCCACACAGACCTCCGGATCGGTTCCCGAGCGTTCCGACCAGGCGGCAACAAGTTCCGGAGTGAGTGATTGAACCTGGCCCGCATGATCCACAATGGACACACGGCTGCGGTCGACCAAGGATCTTAAGTAGTCCCCAACATCCCAGCCCATGCGTTGAAAAAACGCCGTGTTAAATTCTAGCAAACCAAGCCAACGAGGGCAGTTCTGCAAGAGCTGCCGCATACCGGCCATCACCATGGGCTCGTAGCCCTCGACATCAATCTTGAAAAGAAGAGTATCTTGCGATAGGTTACGGTCCGCTACGAGATCATCAACGGCCAAAGTGGGAATCTGACATTCGTTAACCTGGGCATCGCGGTCGGGCTGCACGGCGGAGGAGGACCCCGACCAGCGACGGTTTATGAAGAAACTCCGTGCCCCCTCGGTCTTGTCAGCCGCCAAGGCATGATAAAACTCCATTTGACGACCGTTGGGATGATCGTGGCGCGAACGCTCCAGCCAACTCATCAACTCAGGATTGGCTTCGATTCCCAGAATGCGCGTCTCCGGAGCATACGACTCGGCCAGGACAAATTCCCCATAGTTGAGTCCGACATCCAATACGAGTGTTGGCTGCAGTTGTGCATTTGCCTGATGCCAGAGAGTCTTCAAGCCGGGTTGCCCTTCGGCGCGGCAGCGCAGGATGGCTCGGCCCCGATTCTCACGGGGATCCACGTACATGCGATGTTGGGTGCCGGGGAGCAGCAGGTGGGTTGGGCGCAGACGGCCATACAGACGCCAGATGGCCCAATCCTCTCGTAGACGGCGCAACCACGGAAGTCGGTTTAGAGCTCGCCAAGCGGGGAGAATCAAAGGCACCTGTCGCAATGAATCCGCTACCTGCCCCATGCCGACAACCTATTCTCTACTTCCCATGAAGTCATTCCCATGCAGTCAGACGACCGACAGGACCATCCTTGTTTCGTCCAAATGGCGCGCATCAAAACATCCGAAACGGATTCGCACGCAAACTCCAATGAATCGCGAAGCGTTCCTTTCCTGGCTGGCCTCGCAGACGCCGATGGTATCCGCATGTATTGGCAATCACCAACGTGTTTTTGGGAACCGCGAGAACGGTCTCCTCAAATCCCAATCGGCGCATTTCCTCAAGCGTAATTCGGCGTGATCCCTGATTCGTCCCACAACTCTCGGCATAAACGTAGCCGAGCTGCGACGCGCTAAGTAGGTGCGATCTCTTCACTGCCACGAGTGGCCCATGCTCCAGCCCGACATCTTCCAAGTATAACCAGGCCTTATGTGTGTGAAAAAAGATATCGCTGTGCAGATGTGTTTCCGGATCTGTCAGTTCACTCTCCGGGCCCTGTACCAAGTGCTCGAACGCTCGATGGCCCGTGGATAGGCCTAGCGGGCGCCTTTCGCCAGCCTGCATCAGACCGACAAGCCTGGGATCTTCGTAAAAATCTCGTATCGCCGGAAAACGATGCCAGCACTTGTCCGATAACACAACCAGTTGCAATCGGTTGGGTCCGTGATGCAGCGCGTTTTGCGGCAAATCGTCGGGAAATTGACACGCGGCAGCCTCCAATGACATGGCTTCGCGATGTACTTCGCCAAATGCGTCGGCGGACAGAAAGTCAGGCCAAATCACTAGGCCGTCCCCAAGCAAATCGCCAATGCGGGCCTGCCAATCGGCCCCCCCCGGCGTCCCTTTACCCAGTACCGGTCGCATCCGATAAACGGCCCGTGCCATCACCGTGCGAAACACCTGGGCTCCGCACCGGTTCAACAGGGAACTGGAGATCGACTTGTCGGCAGAAAACAATCGAATGACCGATCGAACCATGGGAATCACCAACCCATACAACAATAAAAGGCGGACCCTAGATACTGACCAAGCGAAAGAGAAGGCTTTTATTCCACAGCAGTCGCGAGGCCGTCGGCGGTCAGGCCTCACGAGTTCGCCGCATGAGAATCCCTCTAGCCTCTTGGTCATCCTAAATGGATGATGGACCACCGTCAAGCAATTACCCCGGCCCAATCATCTGAGCCAGCTGCCGATGTCACGGAATTGCCAAATTCCGACGGATGTCCGACCCACTCGGTGTCTCCGACACGGCAATGGTCCCCAGTTGTGTGGGCTTGGCCTAGGGGCGATTCCACTTGACCTATAGGTCGGCTCGCCCCTAGACTGACGTACTGCGGGGCTGGAGGTCTATTTCGAGGCCAACGGGTGCCGATCTTGCCTCAGTTTGAGATCCGCGCCAAAAGGCTTGGAGTGGTCTTTCGCCCCTGAGGGACCGCTCCTTACGGACCAAGACACCGCCGCCTGGGGCAGGCGGCGGTGCCAAGTGATGGGGACCCCGCGCTAGAAGGAGCTAGTGATCATGGCCGGTTTGATGCAAGTGGATCTTTCTCAACGGGCCCAACAAGCTCTTCGTTTGAGCCCAGTCCACGCGCTCCGCGACTTGCGGGTCGATCAGCAAGGGGAATCTCTGCTGATCTCAGGTTCGGTCTCGTCGTTCTACTTCAAGCAGCTTGCGCAAGAAGCGGTGCGAACCGTGGACCGAACCGTGGACATCGTCAACGCCGTGTGTGTTGACTAACGACCAATGCTTGCGCGGGTCAGGCGATTTTGTCACGCCTGACTCGCTGCACGAGTTGCTCAAGCAATCGGTCAAGTTCCGTTTGGCCTTCGCGCACAACCATCGATACTCGCAGGGACCACAGTGGTACTGATCCCAATGTGCCCAGGCGAATCTTGACCAGGTCCTTCACCGTACACACAACGGCCGCAGCGCCACACGACTCGGCCCACTCCGCGAGCTCGTCCAATTCCGCGCGGCCGTAGGCATGATGATCCGGAAACTCGCGAAATCCCACGAGTTGGTAGCCCAGTTGTTCTAGGGTCCGGCGAAAGGCATCGGGGTTGCCGATGCCGCAGAATGCCACTACGTTTTGCTGGGCCAGCGCTGCGACAGGGCAGGGGGCCTGCGATGTGGACTCCAGGCACTGTGGCCCATGGGCCAGTTCCAACCAGAGGGCTTGGGGCGCCCAAGCGGCCACACGTTGACGAATGGCCGCGCGTGCTTCACCGGATACAAGGTCGCTGCGCGAAAGCCCCACGACATCTGCCCGACACAATCCGGCAGGTGGCTCACGCAACAAACCCCGCGGTAACAAATGGCCCCCGCCGAACGGATCGAGCGCGTCTAAGAGTACGATATCCAAGTCGCGGGCCAAACGCCGGTGTTGGAACCCATCGTCCAACAGAATCAACTGGCTGGCATGTTGCTGAATGGCAGCCCGCACGCCGGCAACCCGATCCGGATTCTGCACGTGGGGCACATGCGGAAGTGCGGCGGCTAATTCTAAGGCCTCGTCATTCGGGCCCCCGGCCGGCGCCCGATAACCGCGACTCAGTATGGCCACTCGAATCGGCGGCTGAACCCGGCCCAATCGGCCAGCGAGCCAGGCGATCATGGGGGTCTTGCCCGTGCCTCCGGCCGTGAGGTTACCCACACTAATCACCGGTATCGCAGCAGTGGCTTGCGTGCACCGACAGTGGTCGTACCACCGATTGCGGATGCCGACGACAGGGGCGTAGGCGAACGAGGCCACTCGCAACAGGGCTCGGACCAGCAGGGACCCGGGGCCACAGTTACGACCCCGGATCACGTCCGAAAGATAGGCGTGTAGGCTGGTCCGCTGCGACCTATTGGAGCCGCTGGCAGATGGCATGGGCCATCTCCCGCGTACCGACAGCTGTCGGATCGTCACGATGAGGCTTCAGGTCGTAGGTCACCGCCTTCCCCTCCGCGATCACATCCGCCACCGCTTGCTCCAGCCGCCGCGCCGCGTCGGCTTCCCCAAGATGTTCGAGCATGAGCTTAGCGGACAGGATGACTGCGGTTGGATTAACCTTGTTCAACCCCTTGTACTTGGGCGCGCTGCCGTGCGTGGCCTCAAAGACAGCGCCATTGGGGCCGATGTTGGCCCCCGGCGCTACGCCCAATCCGCCCACCAGTCCCGCCGCCAAATCGCTCAGGATGTCGCCATACAAGTTCGGCAACACCAACACGTCGTACTGCTCGGGCTTCTGGACCAGTTGCATGCACATGTTGTCGACAATCCGGTCTTCGAACTCGATGTCCTGGTACTCCCCCGCCACGCGTCGAGCCGTTTCCAAGTACAGCCCATCGGAGTACTTCATGATGTTCGCCTTATGCACCGCCGTGACCTTGCGACGGCCATGTTGGCGGGCGTAATCGAAGGCACAGCGCACAATCCGCTCCGTTCCACTCACACTGATGGGCTTGATGGAAATGCCGGTCTCGCTAGCCCCCGTCTTGATCTTGCGGTCCGCCGGCAGACTGTTGATGAATTCGATGAGCTTTCCTGTTTCCGGTTTGCCCGCTTCGAATTCGACGCCGGCGTACAAGTCCTCCGTATTCTCGCGGACGATGACCAAGTCCAAGGGTACATTCTCGAAAAACGTCCGCACGCCTCGGTATTGCTTGCACGGCCGAATGCAGGCATAGAGGCCCAGTTCCTGACGGAGGTAGACGTTGATGCTGCGGAACCCTGTGCCAACAGGTGTTGTGATGGGCGCCTTCAACGCACAGCGAGTGCGGCGAACGCTGGCAATTGTCTCATCCGGTAATGGCGTCCCTTTACGCGCCATCACATCCACGCCGGCTTCTTGAACATCCCAGCGAATGTCCACACCCGTGGCGTCCACGCACCGACGTGCCGCCTCGGCCAATTCCGGCCCGGTACCATCTCCAGTAATCAACGTCACTTCATGCTGAGCCATGATTGATTTCTTTCTCCACAAATCGGTGAAATTGGCTTGTCAGGGTGTGACGCTATCACATCCCCCGCCCACCGTCAACGTGATCCGCCGACGGCGGGTGAGTGCCTCACCGTGGGAAGAAAAGTGCGCTGTCGAACGCGCGGCACGCAACCCGCACCGCACTCGAGCTGGCCAGCGGAACACCTTCTCCTAGTACGATTCCACGCAATACTGAGATTGCTGCGTGGCAATTAGGGAGGCCAGATTACCGACCGTGCGAAAGCTGTCGGGCGTCATCTCGGCATAGTCTAGGGCAATGCCATAGCTCCCCTCGACTTGGGCCAGCAGGTCCATGACCAATAGCGAGTCCAGAATGCTCGACTCAATCAAGTCGGTCTCCGGACCAGCCACCGGGCCGTACTCGGTGTGAGCCCGCAGAAAGTCCATCAACTCGGTTTCGATCGATCGTAGGTTTACCATACGCTCCGCCCCCCCTCACAACAGGAAACAGGATAGGTTGCGCCCCTTCGGTCACGATCGTGGCAGTCAAGGACTAAAAGGACATACGGGACTAAAAGGACAAGCTGCCCCTGGCACCCCAGTAGGAAGGCAGTAGGCCCGTAGCACCCCCACCTCGCCGAGACATGCCGAATGCACCAGTTTCGCCGAGAAGGAGGGTTATGCTGTGCATCGTCCAGGTCCCCCCGCCGACTTCAACGAATCTGTCGCTGCCAGTGCTGACAGCTGCGGCCCCCCCGATGGCGACTCGGGATCCACCCGGGGACGAAACGACCGTTATCCAGGCAGATGTCGATAAGGACTATAATGAAGGAAGTAGCCGCGGAGCCCGGTTCGACACACCCTGGGGAGTCGGCGCGAGTCGACGGAACTTGTGGAACACCTTTCACCCTCACCACCAGCCGCAAGCGTGGTGCGGCCCGACCCGCCGTCGTCAGCGGGCCCTCAGGATCCGGGTGCGTCCGCTGGCCTCCGTACCCAATTCATTGACCAACAGCTCGCGAGAACGCGCCGTCATGTCAAATTGGTCGATCTGACAGTGGCCTTGTTGCAATTGACAACGGGCCTTCTTGGATACGTGATGGCCATGATCATCGTCGATCATTGGCTGATTGGCTTGAACGACACGACGCGTTTTGTTGCATGGATGGTGCTGTGGACCGGGGTCATCGCCTGGCTGGCCCTGCGACTGCCCCCCATTCTGTTCCGACGCGTGAATCCGGTCTACGCCGCACTGGCGATTGAGCGCAGCCAACACTCGCTGAAAAATAGTCTCGTCAATTATTTGATGCTGCGCGGCCTACGCGATCACCTGCGCCCGGCGGTTTTCGATGCCGTGGAGAATCGAGCATCCGCAGACCTGAAAGCCGTCGATATGGATGGCGTTGTGGATCGTACTCAGGTGATCCAGTTGGGGTATGCACTCGCCTTCGTGGTCGCCGTCTTGGGACTGTACAAAATCTTATCGCCTAAGGACCCGTTTCAGACCGTGGCCCGTGTTGCCGCGCCCTGGCAAGATATCGCAACACCTGCTGTTGTCCAGATCTCCGAAATCATCCCAGGAGACACGGATGTCTACTTTGGACAAGAGTTGGCAATGTCGGTTGTCACGCAGGGCCTGAAGGACGATCAACCGGTCAACGTCGAATGGACTTCCGAAGATGGACAACTGTTTGACCAGCGATTGCTCATGACTCGTGAGCCTAACTACCCTCGCTATCGTGGCACATTGTCCCCGGCGCACCAAGGCATTCGACAGAACATGACCTATCGCATTGTAGCCGGCGACGCCATCACTCGATGGTATCGCATCGCGGTGCGCTCCGCCCCTAGCATTCAAGTCGATGAAGTGACCTACGAGTACCCGTCGTACACTCGGCAGGTTCCCGCCACCGTCAAGGGAGATGGAAACCTTCGGGCTGTGGAAGGAACTCGCGTCACGGTTCGTGCATCAGCCAACGTCCCTATGCAAACGGCCTTCGTGGAATTTGATCCACGGGGAGAGGGGCCCCAGATGCCGGCTGCGGCATTGGGGACCAATGGCTCCACACGAGCGAAACGCTGGACGCCGATGCTGGTTTCCAGCCAAGATCCCCAACGGGCCGACGTCAAGTTCATGTTGGAACTGGCCGCGGATCAGCGAACTTCTGCCATGTCGCACTATCAATTGCGATTCATGGGAAACGATGGCACTCGCAATCCAATGCCAATCGTCTATGGCATCGAGGTGATCCGCGATTTAGCGCCCTTGATCGAAATCGTCGCACCACGCCAGGCGGAAATATCCTTGGCTTGGGATGACCAGGTGGTATTGGAAACGAGGGCCCACGATCCAGACTTCGGATTGACAAAGATCCACCTGGCACTTGCTGCCGATGATGTGGAAATTCGCACGCCCGAATTTCGTGAGGTGTGGGAGCCGGCCGAGACAGGCCAGCACACGGCAAGTTTTCGCATCCGTCCAGCCGACCTGCGTACGATCGATGGCTCGCCCATACGCGTTGGTCAATCCGTGCGTGTGACGGGCGTGGCTACCGATAATCGGCGCAGCCCGGACGGAACACTCCATGCCAATACAGCTCAAAGTCAACCGCTTGTCATTCATATCGGTCCGCCTCGCCAACGGTCGGTGAAGTCGGACCCTGGCGATGATCCGAACGGCACTGGGACAAATGGTGGCTTAGGTGAGTCTGCGGGGCAGGGACAAGCAGGACAGGGGCAAGAAGGGCAGGGACAAGAAGGGCAGGG
>SXGT01632470.1_pt1 | contig 24659 bp, 22 predicted proteins | sample 3176221 | NCBI WGS metagenome assembly SXGT01 (sample SAMN11356862, study PRJNA531348) | freshwater metagenome | isolation source: freshwater sample F1-120 | place: China: Fuxian Lake, Yuxi | collected 2017-12-25
ATGAAGAGCGATGATCACTGGCTTTCCTCCTCAATCTGGCGAGGTTCAAGCGTCGACATCAGATCTCGAAGGAACCCCCGGCTAATAAAGAGTGGCATACGTCGAGGATCTATGCAATCATCCGGTATGGAACAATTAGGGACAACTTGGGCAGGGATCTATTTTTTTGAAAAAACAAAAATAAGATCCTGGGTTCACGGACATGAACGCACCGCACGCAATCTCGGTCAAACATTTTCAAATTTTTTCGTGCTCTTTGGCCTGCTTGTCGGCCTACTCGTTGTCTCCGCTTATGAACGCTTTAACGAAGCTGGCGATAATGTGGACAAGGAAGCGACGCTATTGATTTCATTATATCATGATTTCAAAATGTATCCAGAACCATTTTCTGATAAAATCAGACAAGACATATTTAAATATGCAAAAGCAACAATCGAAAAAGATTGGACCATTCAAAATAAGGGCGGCTTTCCAACTGCCGGATCAGACGTCATTAATGATATGCGTAGGACGATCCTTTCATTTGAACCCAAAAACAAGCGGCAGGAACTTTTACTGGCTGAAGACATCAAGCAATTTAATTTATTAGTTGAAACAAGAAGACTTCGTCTGGCATCTGTCGACCAAGGCCTACCAAATATTTTATGGTGGATTCTTTTATTTGGCGTTTTTATCAACTCAATTCTTTTATCTTTACAGGATATGGAGCTCGTCCCGCATATGCTTATCGGCGGCGTCCTAGCACTCGCACTTGGCTCAATTGTCTTTTTGATCGCAGAACTTGATTATCCATTCTTGGGACAGGTCAGCATAGGCCCCGATCCAATAATAAGAATTTATCAACAAATTAACAAACATCTAGAGCAAGAGTAATAAATATAATTGACCCTTTAAATGTTAGATTGGTATTTTTCATTTTTTAATGATAGAAATCTTTTTTTCGGAAATTACAAACATATGCAACTTATTTCTATTGTTTTTGCTTTAACATAAAGCTCGCTTCTAGACAGCTAGAAAAAGACCCTCTAATGTTTTTTGCGGCGTGATTAAGAATGAGCTGAAAAAATGCTTAGAGTAAGCTTTATTTTAATACTTTTTACCTCCTTAGCCCAGGCCCAGGATGGTCGCCCCTACGACTATACGCAAGAAGAAAACCCCCTTCTCCCCCACGGACTTCAAACCCCAGGGTCTTTAACTTATCCAGCGCCAAAAATTTCAGAAATGTGCTCACGCGAATTTAGAAAAAAAATCCCAGAAATTTCCCAAGAGTTAAAACAAAAAGTTTTTGAAGCCTATGGAATCGATCCAAACAAATCGAGCCTCTACCAAATCGATCATCTCATTACCCCTGAGGTTGGCGGCGGGAATGATATAAAAAATCTCTGGCCTCAAAGCCTAACCTCAAGACCCTGGAACGCTCATATGAAGGATAGACTTGAAAATCATCTGCATCGAGAAATTTGCCAGGGCAGAATGAGTCCTAACCATGCTCAAACGCTTCTCACTTTAGACTGGATAGATTCATATTGTATTATTTTTGAGGATATGACCAAAGAATGCTTAGATTATCGCAAAAAAAGAAAATAAAGAGACCTTCTCTCTTAATTTTTTAAAAAACAAAAAATCATTCAGATTCATGATAATAATGAAAAAATTCAAATGAATAGAAACAGTTTAGCAAACGCTCAAGACGAATACTTTATGAATATCGCCCTTGAAGAAGCCGAAAAAGGCGATTTTCCCTTTGGCGCCGTAATTGAAAAAAATGGCGAGTTATTATCCAAAGGACATAATCTTGGCATTAAACTCAATGACCCAACCGCGCATGCAGAGATGATGGCGATCAGAAATTATACCGCCGATCATCCTGCAGAAAACCTATATGATGCAACAATCTATACGACTGGAGAACCTTGTCCTATGTGCGCCGCCGCTCTAATTTGGTGCGGTATTGGACGCATTGTCTATGCCGCCTCAATACATGAATTATCGTCACATATTAATCAGATTATGATTCCTTGCGAAACCGTTTTAGATGCGGCCAGATTCAGACAAAAAAACATTACACATGGAGTTTTAAGAGACAAAGCAATAAGCCTCTTCAAAAAATAGCTCATTCTAATATTTTAGGAAACTCTCAAATCATCAACTTTTTCTTTCGGAATACATAAAGGATACTGGTTTCAGATTATTTGTCTCTATATTTGACCTTGTGCGTCTCAACAAAGCTTTTAGCGACATCCTAACAGCATCGACTTAAAAAAAAATCACTTTATATCCCATAAAAAATCATAGATAATTTTTAAAATGATCCCGATCTTGGGATTTATCTTAAGACTATCTTTCCGGGCAAAATCGAGAGGGCCTTTTAGAGTCTTTTGAGGATTTCTCATTATATTTTTACTCAAAGCTGCGGGAAGAACCCATCGTGAAAATATGCAGCCTAGGTCACAAAATACTCCTCATCGTTTTTATACAGATCATTATTGGCGCACCTGCCTACGCCACAGACACCGTTTTAAACCATCCCACTTTCTCCAAAGAGCCACTGATTTCACTTCCCAAAACCCGGCCTTGGATTGGCGATCTCGACGGCATGCTGAAAAGACGCACTATCCGGATACTTGTTCCCTATAGCAAGACGCTTTTTTTCATAGATAAAGGCAGGCAATACGGCGTAGAAGCCGAACTTGGACGACAATTAGAATTATGGATTAATACAAGACATAAATTTCATACCCTTGGATTTCATATCGCATTCGATCCAATCCAGCGCGATGAGATGATCAATGCTTTAACAACAGGCAAGGGCGATATTATTGCCGCCAATCTCACGGTTACGCCTGAGCGAATGGATAAGGTCGATTTTCTCAAACCCTGGCTCACAGGCGTAAATGAATACCTCATACAGGGCCCAACATCACCAAAACTCGATAAGCTTGAGGATCTTGCCGGTCAGGAATTTTACGTCAGAAAATCGAGTAGTTACTTTACCCACTTGCAAATTTTGAACGAAAAACTCGCCGCAAAAGGGTTCAAACCCATATTCTTACGCTCTGCTGACGAGAATCTTGAAGATGAAGATTTGATTGAGATGGTCAACGCTGGAGCCCTGCCCTATGCTGTAGTTGATCAACATAAGGCTCAGGTTTGGGCCAAAATTTTCCCAAACATAAGACTAAGATCCGATTTAGTTATTGGCGAGGAAGGCAATGTCGGATGGGCGATACGTAAAGGATCCCCTTTACTCACAAAAGAATTAAATGAATTTGTTAAAGCGCACACAATCGGCACTGCTTTTGGCAACCGCGTTTCTCACCGCTATTTCTCAGAGACGAGAATTATTAAAAATGCGATCTCAAATAATGAAATACGTAAATTCACAGATCTCGTAGAAATCTTCAAGCGCTATGGCGATGAATATAACTTTGATTACCTTATGCTGGCTGCGCAGGGCTATCAGGAATCGCAGCTCAATCAGCACAAGCGCAGCCCAAAAGGCGCGGTTGGCGTCATGAAGCTTTTGCCTTCCACAGCAGCCAGTCAACCAATCGGAATAATCGGCGTAGAGAAAAACCCTGAACTCAATATTAAAGCAGGCGCGCGAAACCTAAAATATTTGCGTGACGCATATATCAATCAACCAGAGGTTAGTGAACGCAATAGGACGTTAATGGCCTTTGCTGCCTATAACGCTGGACCCGGCAATCTTCACGCCTTTCGTCAATATGCCAAAGAGCACGGAGTTAATCCAAACATATGGTTCAATAATGTTGAGCTGGGTGCAGCACGAAAGGTTGGACGCGAGACCGTTCAATATGTCAGCAATATTTACAAATATTATATCTCTTATCAGCTCATATCTCAGCGATCTAAAGCGCAAGAGCGCGCGCGCGACACACCAATTCAGAAATAGCCACGAAATTTAACCCTTTGAGTTATGCTTAGCAAATATTTTCAAGCTATAGTTGCGCGACCTTCAGCATCACTCGCAGCGACAATCACTTGTTGGACTTCCGCCCGTAAGCGCGCATTAATTTCAGAGCACGGAACAAGTTCAGGCCCATCAATACACTGAAGATGCAAAGTTTTTGTGGATTCATGATACGCCCAAGAAAAACTAAATCCTTGACGCGAGGCCTGGCCACTATCTCCACCGCTTATCCCATAGGCGGCAGCCGCATGTTTAATTGCTGACCACGCCGCACGACTCACGCCATGAAATGTTAAGCCCTCACAACCAGCCATGCCTAACTCCGCGCAGTCTAGATTAAAAGATTTGATAATCTTGCATCTGAAAATTTATGTGGCAAGCACTCTCAGATAGAAGAAGCTAATTATTTCTTAAAACCAAAAGTCGATTTATTTTTAAAATGCTTATAAAGGAGACTGAAGAAGATCTAGATTGACCCATAAACTCGTTGGCACGCTGACGGGTTAGTCCGGCTTTCTCAAGTCAACCACTTGAGCGCGCCACGGATTAAATTATCCTAATAACCACTCATCCCTTCTCACTATCTAAATGAGCCATTTGTGGCGCAGCATAGCGCGTGCCTTGAACCAAGTCAGCGATCAAATCTAATTGTGCGATATCTTGCGACCCCAAGCTAATTTCCAATGCGCCTAAGACGTCCTGGAGCTGGTCCAATCGACGCGCGCCGATGAGTGGAAAAATATCCTCCCCCTTTGATAAGGTCCAAGCGATCGAAATTTGCGAAACAGAAGCATTATGAGCCATCGCGATCACACGAATACGCTCAACCAGCTCAAGGTTTTGTAGAAGATTCTCGCGCTGAAAGCGCGGGATAATCGCGCGAATATCTCCCGCTCTCGCCGGCTGGTCTTGCCGCCATTTCCCACTCAACAGACCGCGTCCCAATACGCCATAGGCCGTTATGCCAATGCCCAACTCTCGACACGTCGGCAGGATCGATCGCTCGAGACTTCTTGAGGTAATAGCGTACTCAATTTGAAGATCTGCAATCGGGTGAATTTTTGCCGCACGCCGAATAGTTTCTGACCCCACTTCTGACAGGCCAATCGCTCGTACATAGCCAGCCTTCACAAGATCAGAAATCGCTCCAATGGTCTCTTCAATCGGCACACGCGGATCAAGCCGCGCCGGTCGGTAAATATCGATGTAATCAGTTTTGAGACGCCTCAAACTATAGGCGATAAAATTCCGCACCGCCTCCGGACGACCGTCAAATCCAATCCAATTTCCAGCTGGATCTCGTAGCGCGCCAAATTTGACGCTCAGTACCGCCTGGTCTCGAGGAAATTCTTTCAAAGCGCGAGCAATCAACAGCTCATTGTGTCCCATGCCATAGAAATCGCCAGTGTCTAATAAGTTTATCCCAGCTTCTAGGGCTAACCGAATTGTCTCTTTTGCCTCCTTTTCATCTACCGCCCCATAAAGGTCCGACATTCCCATGCACCCAAGGCCGATCCTTGAGGCGCGAAGACCAGACCTACCTAAGTTGCGGATTGACGGCATTTTTTCAGTCCTCACGAAGTTTCCATCATGAAATAGCGCACATGAAAGACGAGCCGAAGTGAAAAAAAACCGGAGACGCATGCTGCGCCTCCGGTTTCTCTATCACCTAGATGTATAACTCGAATTATTCAGCCGCAGCAGCTGCCTTGCGACGACCACGCTTTTTAGCTGGCGCGCGCTTAGCGGTAGCCTTTTTAGCGGTAGCTTTTTTAGCAGAAGCCTTACGAACGCTCTTGCGCGCTGTTGTCTTCTTAGCTGCGCCACGACGCTTTTTGGCCGCAGTCTTTTTAGTTGCTACGCGGCGACCACGCTTGGCGGGAGCTGCCTTCTTAGCAGCTGCTTTACGCTTCTTCGTAGCAGCCTTCTTTGCTGCCGGACGACCGCGTTTTGCTGTAGCCTTACGGGTGGACTTCTTGGCCGCACCCTTGCGCGTGGTTTTCTTAGTAGCTCTAGCCATAATTAACTCCAGTATACGCACACATCCTTTGCGTGCGCTTCAATAACGTCACGCTAAATAAGCGCGACTCAATGTGCTATGCACATTAATTGATTAACAAACAATTCTTTTAATGCCAAATTGTTACGCGAATTTGGGTAAATTTTGCTCTATCAGCTAACTATTTTTGGACGCAGAACGAAATAGATCGACCCCTTTCGCAATGCAAAATTAGGGTGGGCTTATGCCTCATCTAGGAAATGAAACTCTCCCAACAAAGAAAAAGACTCAAGATTGACGATCTCGTGTCGATGCAAATGAAACATCGATCAGATCAAAATATCTGCGCACAAGGAAAAATAGGCGGCTGATTATACCGTCACAGACTTTGCGCAAAGATCCACTTCTCGCTTTACGCCTGCCCTGGAGCAAAGCGCTTTAATGCCAAAAAATCTAAGCGCGCAAGTCATGGCCGATAGACAAGAAACTCGTCGTCTCCGTCGAGATGGATCGTTATATTTCTTTAAAATTCAATATAGTTATCACATCCCCCCAACCGTGCACTCAAAAAAAGCACCGAGCTTATTGACTGTAGAAGAGCATAGATGGGCGATCAGAGCTTTGACTTTGACGATAGATAAATCTGCGTGAAGAAGTCGATCTCCGCCTGCGATTGAAGGTATGAGGAAGAATTATCGCGGCAGACAATCAGCCCATTGTCCCACCATCAGTCAAGGCTAGCGATTGCTCTCTCAGACCCGAGCCAAAGGTTCCCTGATGCATCTGGCTTTGGCTACCAGACGCAAGATCTGAGCTCATTAAAACGATCCGCGTGACACAGGGCTTGCAAAAAAATCAAGGAGGAAGAATTTGGAACAAAATCAAAAGAAATGGCTGTTTATGCCTTGAAACATCAGCCCGCCGAATCAAAAGCGATCAAAAATGCAGAGTGCGCAATGCGCCTCGCCTGAAAGAGATGAAGGGCGGAGGATAAAAAGAGCCCGACGCGATACATTACGCAGCGCCGGGCCAAGTAAGCCTGTTGATGACTTAGTTTCTCGTCCACAAGGACGAAATGACCAAAACCTTCTCTTCTCGTCACAGTCCAGCGATTGCTCAAGAGCTAGTTAAAAAAGCATTTACCAGCGCGCCATGAAAAAAAGCCCTCGCCTAAAGACGAGGGCTTAAGCAGGAGCGCACAGAGGGGTTGGACGCGCTCCCTTGGGAGTAAGGTTATGAAGTAAACCTCTGCAGCTTAACCTAGCCTGAACAATTCTTCTGGAGCCAAGCACTGGCCAGCGGCCTGAAAATCAGCTTTGGCGCGCACACAGGAGAAATTGCTCAAAAACAAATATTTCAATTATTTACAAACGAGCCCGGTTTAGGTTTTCTGGATCGAGGCTAGCGGGCCTCCATCAAAATCCTAAATCAAATGCTAATGGGTCAGCACGTTCTTCATCGGCAAGCGTTTGTTGCGACCACCACAAGCCCAACTCATCCTGGTAATAAATTGGGCCATAGGGAGGCTTATAATTCCAAAAAACCGCGCTGGTGAAATCATCACACCAATCATCGGCTCCCTTTGTTGAAATCTCAGTGGCAATATGTCCTTTTGCGGCGGCGATCTCTCGACGCATCAAATTTTTCATTTCAGATGTCTTGCCACCATTTTGCGCAATCCAGTTTTGGAAAAAGACATAGTTTACCCGGACATAATCGTCTCTGCATATTTTTTCTGCATAGCGCGCCGCGGCGTAGGTTGCCGCCATCAAAGACGCATCCGTTCCTATCGCCCCATTGGCAGATCCGCTTCGAGAGATCGCACCACCGCTATCAGATCTTGGACGAAGCGTCGGCATAGGCGCAACACCATAGGACTCCGCAAAAGCAGGCGCCGATAAGAAGCAAAGAAGAAGTAGCAATTTTTTCATAACAAATCTTTGCGGATAAATTAGACGAACGATTTTGGATGATTCATTAAAGTAAAGGAAGGCTGTCTGCAGACTCTTTGCCCGAGACAGCCTTCAAACCGCAGCTATAATCTTGCGGCGGCGAGGATGCCGCAAGCCCCAAGAGCGGCTCTTAGCTCCAGTTAGATCACCATGACATTTCAGCAAGCCCTTCTAGGTATGACCTCAAGCTAATTGAGGTCCGCCTCCAGAGATCAAACTCTGATTATTTCCCTTTTATACGCGGAAAAGTCCTCATGCTGAGGATGAGAGCAATCTTCGCCAAATCGCCATCCAACTCCCCGCGATAAGCGCCACAGCGCAGCCAAAAATTAGATCGACATACATCGGCGGGCGTCCAAATTTTAGTAATTGAGCAAAATCAGGAAGGTAGAGGCTCATCATCACAATGAGTGTCGCCACGCTAGCAATGAACCAGAAAATACTATTCTCTCGTGAAAAGATGGAGACTCCCTTAGGTAGAGCCGTTGAAATGGCCAAGACAAGATTGCCAAGGATCATGGTTGCAAAGGCAAGTCCCCGCGCCTGATCTTCGGATGCGCCAGTTTGATATTCGATCACATAAACGCTCAAAATCGCCAGAAGCAGCACACATCCTTGTATGACGCCCAGCAGGATCTCTCTCCCGCCAAATAAGGTTTCGTCCTTTTGTCGAGGCGGCCTAAGCATGGCGTCTTTTTCACCAGGCTCGCCCTCAAAAACGAGCGCACAGGTTGGATCGATCACGAGTTCCATCACGATAACATGCGCGGGGAAAAGTAACGGCGGCAGTCCCATGATAATTGGCAGCAAAACAAGGCCGGCGATTGGCACATGAATAGCCATGACATAAGTTAGGGCTTTGCGGAGATTGTTAAAAATACGCCGACCTAAGCTGACCCCAGAAATAATTGACGCAAAGCGATCATCAAGAAGAATAATAGCTGCAGACTCTCGGGCGACATCCGTGCCGCGCGCTCCCATGGCAATGCCAATATGCGCGGCCGCTAGAGCCGGTCCGTCATTAACCCCATCACCGGTCATCGCGACGATATGACCCTTGGCCTTAAAAGCCTCGACGATTGACAGTTTCATTTCTGGCGTAATACGCGCGAAAACGCGAATATCACGTATCCGCTCTGGCAAAGTCTCTTTACCAATCAATTTAACCATCTCTCCGGTAAAAACTCCGGCCTGGGTATCAATCCCTGCTTGACGGGCGATCTCCAGCGCTGTCGCCGGGTAGTCGCCGGTAATCATAGCGACAGCGATGCCTGCTCGACGCGCAATGGCGACTGACTCCGCCGCCTCTGCGCGAATTGGATCCTCAAAAGCAAGTAGGCCTAAAAACTCAAATGGCAGTTCATCGACACTCTCAGGGCTTTCTTCAAGGCAAGCTGTATGCGCGACAGCCAAGATGCGCAGGCCGCGTTTCGCTACGTGATCAATTTGAAGCTTCAGCGCTTTCTTTTTCTCAAGCGGCAGGGCGCATAAATTGAAGATCGCCTCAGGCGCTCCCTTAGCGGCAAAATAGAAACCAGAAGATGATTTCCATTGTTGAATATAGGCTAGGCGGTTGGGACGGAGAGGATAAGTCTTTTCTGGCGCGCTTGAGAGCGTCAAGGCTAGACTTTGCGCCAGCAAATGGATAGCCCGGTCCATCGGATCGACAGGCTTAAGCGCGCTGGCGCGCAAAGCTATCAACACAAGAGGCTTGAGTTTATCAAAATTAGCCTCCGAGCGCTCCGTTAGTTTTATGAATTCCTGACCAAGCGAAAATTCAGTAATCGTCATGAGGTTTTGAGTTAGGGTGCCGGTTTTATCAACACAAAGCATCGATATTGACCCAAAAGTCTCTGTTGCTGCAGAGCGTCTCACAAGCACATTGTGTTGCGCTAACCGCCAGGCGCCCAGAGCCAAAAAGATCGCCAGCACCATTGGAAATTCTTCTGGCATTAAGCTAATCGCCAGCGTAATGCCAGAGATGGCGCCTTCAAACCAATCCTGGTGAAAGACGCCATAAGCGACCACAACAAGTAAAAGAAAGAAAAACGCTAGTAACCCAATTTTCCCAATCAAGATTTTAGTGGTTTTTTGAAGCGGCGAAAGTTCTGGATCAATGAGAGACAAAGCGCTGCCAATCCGGCCAATTGCAGAAATTTCGCCTGTACGCATTACCTGCGCTATGCCGCCTCCTTGGGTAACAAGCGCGCCACTGTAGAGATAAGGCGTGTCTTCGCCGCCGGGCTCGGGAAACTCTGCTGCATTATCAAGTTTAGTCGACATCTTTGTAACTGGAGCTGACTCTCCTGTTAGAAGACTTTCATCAACAATCAACGCATCACCCGTCAGAAGAATTGCATCTGCAGGAATGCGATCTCCCTCACTCACGAGGATTAGATCGCCCGGAACAAGCTCTTTTGTTGGCACGCGCTGTTGCAGACCGTCGCGGATACAATTTGAGACAGGCTCAGCCATTTTGCGCAAAGCCTGCAAGGCGCGCTCTGTTCTAAACTCTTGAAAGACGACAAGTGAAATAGTCGCCAAAGCGCCGAAAACCATAAAGAGGCCTTCGCCAAGATCTCCAACAAAAAGATAGAGCGCGGCCGCTACGAGCAGCAGCACAAACATTGGCTCCCGCAAAGTGCGCTGAATGATATCTAAAACGCTAAGCGCGGGCTGTTGGGGTAAGCTGTTTTCTCCGTAAGTTTTTAATCTTAATGTCGCCTCTTGTGAGCTCAGGCCGTTTAAATCGAGCGAGGTCATCTTTGAGCGGTCTCTTATTCTCTTAAAAGGATCAATGGATAGACCTCAAAAAAACTTGAGAGCATCAACTTCGGACAATCTAGATACTAACTCAAGGATTATAAAAGATCCCTGTCAACATAAAAATTAGTAAAGGCAATTAAGGCAAAAATGGACAAAATCTATCTTAATCTCTACCAGGCCTGCTCTTATTTAACGCAGCCCATTCATATCCTATTCATGCTACGGATTGGATAGAGCAGAAAGCTAAAAAGAAAAAGAGCAACTTTATGTCGGCAAGCTTTATAGTACAACGCTATACTCCCGCGAGCCAGATCATTCATTGGCTTTCGGCCCTTCTTATCTGCTTAGCATGGGGTCTTGGATTATTTGGCGATGAGTTTCCCAAAGGAGCATTGAGAGAAACAGCCAATTTTATCCACATCTCTGCAGGAGAAATCATCGCCATTCTACTGATATTGCGTTTAACTTTTAGATTTTTAACGCCACAACCTGCCAAAGAGCCAACTAAACTTTCCCCCTGGATGGCGTATGCAGGAACATTTATGCATCTCGTCCTCTATCTGCTTTTAGGCATAGTCATTATAGCTGGCGTTATGACGCAGTTTTCAGGCGGAAAAGCGCTTACTCTGTTTGGTCTTTATGAGATCTCTTCGCCCTGGGTAAAAGATCGCGACTTTCGTCATTTTATAAAAGAAAGTCATGAACTCTTTGCAAACAGCCTCATGGGGCTCGTCTTGCTCCATGCCATCGCTGCTTTATTTCATCATTATATCATGCGGGATAATACCTTAAAGCGCATGCTTCCGCGGCTCTTTTACAAGAACTAGGCGCTACGTATAATTAAGGCTTAGTGCTGCATTAATCACGGCAAGCTGCACGCCTTTACTTCTCCCTTGGCGTTAGGACGACCTGCGACATAAGCGCCTGCAGTACGTAAAAGCGCGCCTCTCACATGGCGCATGAAAACAATTTTTTTCTAAAACTTATTGGTTCAATTGGCCTTCAAAAGCCCATCCGCTCGCGCGTGTGGCAATTTCGCGCATTGAGCTCACTGCAGCCTATCTGTTGATATTGGTCAATCAAATAAGATTTTTTGCGCTGTACAAATTAGGCGATGATTCCGACCTGGCTCATCGCTTAATGCACATGTTTTTTAATCTAAAACGATTTTTTGCACCTGCACGAACTCCTCGTGCTCCCGCCCAAGGATAAAAAGATTATGGCGCGAACCGAACAAGTTTTAAAAAAGATGACTGTTAGCGAGATGTCGCTCTCAGCAATTTTCATAGCGCTCGCCTTCGCAACGACATTTATCGCGATTAAGGCCTATACGCCTGTTTTTGCTTTTCACGCCGCTCTGTTCTCGCTTGGCTCCCTTACGGCTGTCTTTGCCATCGTCACACATTATCGTTCACGCTCAAGCGAGCCAACGCCGCAGATGATTAATGGACGTCCCAACTATAATTATGGCCCAATTAAATTTACCGCTATCGCTGCGCTCTTTTGGGGCATAGCCGGATTTCTTGTAGGCCTCTATCTTGCGCTTGAGCTTGCCTATCCACAATTCAATCTTGATTTGCCATGGATAAATTTTGGGCGTCTGCGCCCCCTACACACCTCTGCGGTCATCTTCGCTTTTGGCGGCAATGTATTATTAGCCTGTTCATTCTATATTATGCAGCGCACATCACGCGCGCGCATGGCTGGCGTGATCGCTCCATGGTTTGTAGTTCTTGGCTATAATTTTTTTATACTCATCGCAGGCACAGGCTATCTCCTAGGCGTGACGCGCGGTCATGAATATGCAGAGCCTGAATGGTACGCCATTCTTTGGCTCGTTATTGTTTGGGTTACCTATCTCCTTGTTTATCTCTTGACGCTGGCCAAACGCACCGAACCTCATATTTATGTCGCGAATTGGTTCTTCCTTGCCTTCATTGTGACTGTCGCTGTCTTAGTTCTTGGCAATAATACGGAAATCCCGATATCAGTGTTTTCTTCGCAATCCGTCATTGTATGGGCGGGCGTCCAAGACGCAATGATCCAATGGTGGTATGCGCATAATGCCGTTGGATTTTTTCTGACCGCCGGATTTCTGGGCATAATGTATTACTTTATACCCAAACGCACTGGGCGGCCCATTTACTCTTATCGGCTTTCCATTGTGCATTTTTGGTCGCTAATCTTTCTTTATATTTGGGCTGGACCTCATCATCTTCATTACACCGCGCTTCCTGACTGGGCGCAGACATTAGGGATGATTTTTTCTGTTGTTTTATGGATGCCTTCCTGGGGAGGTATGATTAATGGCGTGATGACGCTCTCAGGCGCGTGGGACAAATTGCGCACTGATCCCGTATTACGCATGCTCGTGGTGTCAGTGGCTTTCTACGGCATGTCGACTTTTGAAGGCCCGCTAATGTCTGTGAAAGCCGTCAACTCTCTGTCCCATTATACAGACTGGGGCATTGGGCATGTGCATTCCGGATCTCTTGGTTGGGTAGGCTTTGTCTCCTTTGGCGCGCTTTACTGTCTCATCCCATGGGTTTGGCGCCGACAGTTATATTCACTCAAACTCGTTAATTGGCATTTCTGGATTTCGACCATTGGCATTGTTTTTTATATCTCCGCTATGTGGGTCGCAGGGATCATGCAAGGATTAATGTGGCGCGCCTATACGCCACAAGGATTTCTTGAATATTCATTTGTTGAAACAACAGAAGCCCTGCACCCTGAATATATCATTCGCGCAGCAGGCGGCGGCCTCTTTCTTATTGGCGCATTGATCATGGCCTACAATATTTATCGCACCATCGTCTCGCCAATGATTGATCTTGCGGATGATGTCGCCTTATCTCCATCGCCGGCTGAGTGAGAGGAAAATTATGTCACAAAACGTAAACCACTCGTCAACTGGCGGCTTACAGAAATTAATGGAAACCAATTCCATTCTTCTTGTTGTTGCTATTTTGATCCTTGTTTCAATTGGCGGCGTAGTCGAAATTGTGCCGCTCTTTTATCTCAAGAATACCATTGAAAAAGTTGAGGGCGTGCGTCCCTATAGTCCGCTCGAACTTGCTGGATATAACATCTATGTACGTGAAGGCTGCTATACGTGTCATTCGCAAATGATCCGCCCGCTGCGAGATGAAGTTGAACGCTACGGTCATTATTCCCTTGCAGCTGAGAGCATGTATGACCATCCCCATCAATGGGGCTCAAAGCGCAACGGACCTGATCTTGCACGCGTTGGTGGCAAATATTCCAATGATTGGCAGCGCGATCACCTCCGCAACCCGCGTGCAATGGTTCCGACGTCCATTATGCCCGGCTACCCATTTCTAACAAAAACGCCCTTAAATGCGGAGCATATCACGGAACAAATGCGCACGCTTCGGATCGTAGGCGTTCCTTACACTGATACACAAATTGAAAATGCTCTCATAGATATTCAAGCTCAGGGAAAACTCGATCATCCAGGTGCGCCCGCACTAAGTCAGCGTTATCCTAACGCGATGATCAATGATGTCAGCGGCGAAAATGGCATAACTGAAGAAGATGCTTTGATCGCCTATCTTCAGCATCTTGGCGTTTCAGTAGATTTTAAACTCTATGACGACAAAGCAAATATCCGGTGATCTCATGAATAATGACGTCACCCATCTGGTCTCTACCTATGAAAGCTGGCGCGCCTTTTCAGCCTCATGGGGACTGATTTTCTTTGGTCTAATTTTTTTATGCGTCATCGCTTATGTCTTTTGGCCATCGCGTCAAAAAAGCTTTGAAGCCGACGCCCTGATACCGCTGCGGGAGGATGACGATGCCTGACAAAAAACACGAGAAATCAAAAGTCAGAATCGACGCGCACAGCGGCGTGCCCACAACAGGGCATGAATGGGATGGCATTGAAGAGTTAAATACACCCCTACCACGCTGGTGGGTCTGGACATTTTGGCTCACTGTCCTCTGGGCAATTGCCTATACAATTGTCTATCCCGCCTGGCCAACTCTATCAGGAGGCACCCAAGGATTATTTGGATGGAATTCGCGCAACCAGCTGACGCAAGAAGTTACACAATTACAAGTTACGCGCGCACCAATATTCGCAAAACTTAAAAACGCCTCTTTAGAGGAAATTGAAGCCAATTCTGATCTCCTATCAGCCGCGCGCATGGTAGGTGCCGCCGCCTTCGCCAATAATTGCGCCGCCTGTCACGGTGCTGGCGGCGCGGGCTCTAAGGGCTACGCCAATCTCAATGACGATGATTGGATATGGGGCGGTCATCTCAATGAAATTCGCGCAACAATTGAACATGGGGCGCGTTGGGAGACCGACAAAGCGACCCATAGCTCGTCGATGCCCGCTTTTGGCCGTGACGGCCTTCTCACCCCGGATCAAATATCAATCCTAGCCGATCACGTTCGGACATTTGCTGAATTGCCAGACACTGTGGCCCCAACGGCTGAAGGTCAAAAACTCTATGATGATAATTGCGCTGCCTGTCATGGAATAGAAGGCAAGGGCAATACAGAACTGGGGGCGCCTAATCTGACCGATGCAATATGGCTTTACGGTTCAGATAAACCAACAATTATTTCGCGTATTAAAAATGCCGGCGGTGGCGTCATGCCAGCCTGGAGCGAAAAATTGGATGAGATAACGATTAAAGCTTTGAGCATTTATGTGCATTCGCTCGGCGGGGGACAGTAATCCCCGGCAACGTCATAGAAAACGCTGAACAATCAATCTTGTTGGAACCTTTGCCAATGTCCTTGATAGAGTCACAGGATACACTTCTTGGGATCGAGCCTTTCATTGAGCCCGCGCATCGTATTTATCCAAAAAAAATAGATGGCCAGTTTCGACGCATCAAATGGTCTATACAGTTTTTAACTCTTGGTATTTATTATCTCCTCCCCTTTGTGCGCTGGGATCGCGGACTCAATGCGCCCTCTCAAGCAGTCCTGGTAGATCTCCCGCATAGAAGGTTTTATTTCTTTTTTATCGAAATTTGGCCGCAAGAATTTTACTATGCGACAGGCCTTCTCATCCTTGCTGCGCTTGTTCTTTTTCTAATGAACGCCGTCGCCGGCCGAATTTGGTGCGGCTACATGTGTCCCCAAACAGTCTGGACTGATTTTTTTATGACCACCGAGCGCTGGATTGAAGGCGATTCACGCGAACGCCTAAATCTCGACACAGCGCCTTGGAGTTTCGCAAAAGCTCGAAAGAAAATAGCAAAACATTTTATCTGGTTTTTAATCGCCTGGTGGACTGGTGGCGCCTGGGTTCTTTATTTTGCAGATGCGCCAACGCTTGTACATAGTCTCGCAACATTACAAGCTGGTAGTGGCGAAGCCTATTTATGGATTTTAATCCTCACATTCACAACCTATGTTTTTGCCGGCGTTATGCGAGAGAAACTCTGCTTACACGCCTGTCCCTGGCCAAGAATTCAAGCTGCCTTAACAGATGAATATGCGCTCAATGTTACATATCGCTATGATCGAGGCGAACCACGTATGTCGCTTAAACAAGCCAGTACTCTGCGTGCGCAAAATCTCAACGCTGGCGATTGCGTTGACTGCGGACAGTGCGTCGCGGTTTGTCCAACAGGCGTCGATATCAGAAAAGGCTCTCAACTGGGCTGCATCCAGTGTGGCTTATGCATAGACGCCTGTGACGCGATCATGGCAAAAATCCATCGGCCTACCCGGCTCATTGGTTATGATACAGATCTTAATGTGAAACATCGCCAATGCGGCATACCAGAGACCTTTAAATTATTTCGTCCACGAACCATAATCTACCTAGCGCTCATTCTCGCAATCAGCAGTTTCATGACGCTAAATCTAGCGACGCGAGGCGACGCCCATGTCAGCATTTTGCATGATCGCAACCCTCTTGCCGTTCGCCTAAAAGATGGCGGGGCTCGCAATGGCTATACAGCTCGCCTGTCCAATATGAAAAATACCCCAAGAAAATTTTCCCTTGAGGTAACAGGCGCTCCTAATCTTCATATTGACGTTATTGGCGCAGAGAAAAAAATTGATGGAAAGATTTTGATTGAAATTGGCCCCGACCAAACGCGAGAAACTCGTATTCTGCTAGCAATGCCGCCGGAGAGCGAGCATAAAGGGCAAGCGCCCATTACCTTTAGCCTAACAGATCGCGACAGCAATCAAACAATCGACGTTCAAGATAGTTTTATTTGGCCCTAGTAAATAATCGTTGCGAGTAAATCGATGACACAAACAAGCTATTCGATCGATAAGATGCACATAACTTCAGACTATATTCCAGGGGGGCGTCCACTTAACGGGTGGAAGACGCTTGCGATTTTTTGCGGATTATTTTCGATTGTATTAATCGCCAATGGCGCTTTGAGCTATTTTGCGATAAAAAGTTTTAGCGGCGAAGTTATTCCTCATCCCTACGAACATGGACTTGCCTATAATCGAGAAATCTTAGCAGCGCGCGCTCAAAATAATAGAAACTGGCGCGTAGACGTCGCACTAACTAAACTTTCGTCAGGTAAAACAGAAATATCTATTATAGCCCGAGATAAGAATGGAAATACGCTACAGCATTTAAATTTTGACGCGCGAGTAGAAGCGCCAACTAGCCTAGCGAAAGATATTCGCCTATCTTTTGAGGAAAAAGATCCTGGTCGTTATGTCAGCGTCTTTTCCCTTCCATCTGGCCAAAGAGATTTAGTTTTAACTGCGCGACAGTTCGAAGAAGAAGTTTTTCGCTCCCGAAATCGACTAGACCTGCGCTAGATTGGCAAGGAACTAATCAGCCCATGACTGTCTCCGTTGATTATTCAGCGCTCGCCATAACATCAGAAAATGGCCTTAAGCGTTTTGACGCGGCTATTGAAGGTATGACCTGTGCGGCATGCATTGGCGATATTGAGAAAAGTCTTCGCGATCTCCCTGGCCTTTTATCCGTTCGGGTTAACTATACCAATCGGCGCCTAGCATTAGAATGGCGTGATGAAAAATTTTCACTCAAAACGGTCTTTGACCGCTTAATTCTTAAAGGCTACCAGCTACATCCTTTCGAGATTGCCGAGCAAGAGCGTCAAGAAAACGAGACATCTAGATGGTTATTGCGATGTCTTGCTATTGCTGGCTTTGCCGCAATGAATATTATGCTGCTCTCTGTTGGCGTGTGGATTGGCGGCGATATTGATCCAGCGACACGCGATCTCTTTCATGGCGTCTCAGCGCTTATTGCTCTACCTGCCGCAGCTTTCGCAGGCCAACCCTTCTTCATTAGCGCCTTTACGGCGTTGCGGTCCCGTCGCTTAAATATGGATGTTCCGATTTCATTGGGCATTTTATTAGCCTTGATCATGTCTGTTTATGAGACCGTAACCCACGCTGATCACGCCTACTTTGATAGCGCAACGATGCTGCTGTCATTTTTGCTTTTGGGACGCTTTCTTGACCATATCATGCGTCGGAAAACCCGCGCAGTTGCGGCTAACCTTGCTGCTTTACGCACGCCAATCGCCTGCGCTGTGTCTGAAAATGGCGCTGAGCAGCTCATCCCCGTCTCTCAGCTAAAGCCAGGAGATTTTATCCGTATCAGGCCTGGAGAACATGTCGCCGCTGATGGTGAAATTGTCTCTGGCGCGTCAAGTCTTGATGAAAGCCTCATTACCGGCGAGACAACGCGCCGCGCTGTCTCACCTGGAGATAAGATTTATGCTGGCAGTCTTAATTATGAAGGATCGCTCCTATTGCGTGTCGTAGCTGCAAATGGCGCGAGCTTACTTGATGAAATTGAATTGCTACTCGAAAAAGCTATCAATACGCGATCTCGTTATATGCGCCTTGCTGATCGCGTCTCACGACTTTACGCTCCGATGGTTCATATCGCAGCCTTGGCAACAGCGCTTTTTTGGCTTGCGAATGGCTCTAGTTTCCACGATGCTTTAATAACAGCCATCTGCGTACTCATTATAACCTGCCCTTGTGCCCTCGCCCTTGCGGTGCCGACCGTACAGGTTGTCGCTAGCGGCGCGCTCTTTCGCGCAGGGATTTTACTCAATAGCGCAGATTCAATTGAACGCTTGGCGGAAATTGATACAATTGTTTTTGATAAAACCGGCACATTAACCTCCCCCTCTCAAAGAGTTATCAATTTAACTCAGATTCCCTCTTCTCTCATTGATCGTGCCGCTAATCTTGCTCGCGCCAGCACTCATCCTCTTGCGCGCGCCATTGCGAGAGAGCGTCCGAACGGGATAACTCTTGAAGCAAAAGAGGAACAAGGATACGGCATTTCAACGCTTATCAATGGGCTAGAAGCCCGACTTGGGTCTATTCACTTTTGTCACATGGAAGAAGAAGCAAAAAAACTTGGTTCATTAGATCCCAGCGTTTCTTTAGTCGCTTTTCGCTATGGAAATGAGGGAGTAATCTTTCAAATCCAACAAAACCTACGCAGTGACGCTGTTGAGACGATAGCGCAATTAAACCAACTAGGATTTGCAATCGAAATTCTTTCTGGCGATCGCATCGAGTCAGTTGAAAAAATAGCCAATGAACTCGCTATCGATGATTGGCATGGCGCACTAAAGCCAGCGGATAAGGTTGCACGACTGACTGAACTTGCCCAAATGGGAAAGAAAGTCCTTATGATTGGAGATGGCTTAAACGATGCGCCAGCCCTTGCCAGCGCTTATGTTTCCATCTCGCCAATTGACGCTACAAAAATTACCCAAGCTGCGGCTGACGCCGTCTTTCTAGGTGAGCCATTAGCGCCCATTATAAAGACCATTGAATTAGCGCGTCGGGCACGCCGATTGATGTGGGAAAATCTAGCCCTGTCGGTGATCTATAATATTTTTGCCGTGCCGCTTGCCATGGCGGGACTATTGACGCCGCTTATTGCCGCCGCGGCAATGTCAGGATCTTCCTTACTTGTAACGGTCAATGCCCTACGCGCAGGCGATGGCTCTCCTCTTAATAAAAGCACAGAAGAGGAAGTCTTTCGTAATGATGCGTCGATCGCAGGGTCATTGCTGTGACAATCCTCCTGCTCCTTGTGCCATTGGCTTTATTACTCGGACTGATTGGCCTAGTTGCTTTCATGTGGTCCTTGAGAACAGGACAATTTGATGATCTCGACGGTGCAGCGCATCGTGTTTTGATGGATGATGACGTCGAAGAAGAACAAAGCTCATGACGCAGTTAATAGAAACACAGATGCGCATTGGACAATTAGGATGCGCCTGTCCAACGTCCTTTCTTGAAGAGCAAAACGATAATCATCGTTTTCTTTTGGCCGCAGCCTATGGGCTCGCAGTGCTCGCCCAAGCGCTTGTTCTGACGCTACTGCCCGAACAAAGCCGGTTACTTGCGCCAACGATTACGCTAATTGGCGTACCGTTTGCCCTATTACTCGTTGGCGCGGCTATTGCGACCTTTCCGGCGACCTTCCTTCTCGATGCCTTTGGTCGTCGTGCAGCCTTTGCATTGGGCGCTAGTTTAGGCGCAGCAGGGGGCATACTCAGCGCATTCGCGCTTATTCATGCTAATTTTTACGCCTTGTGCCTTGGCGCCTTTTGGCTAGGCCTCGCACAAGGCTTTGCATTATTTTATCGCCATATCGCGGCGCAATTCTCAACCCGCGCAGGCCTGATTGTCTTTGCAGGCGGCATAGGCGCGGCTCTGGCAGCGCCGGCGTTATTCACGCTAAGACCAAATCCTGCCTCAACACTGTTGATTGCAGCAGGCCTCCATATCATCGCCCTAGCGCTTTCGACGCGCTTACCTCATTTCAATCAGGTTATCCAAAAAACATCAATGCTCTTTGGTCTATCGTGGGGTTATATCGGCGCAACCAGCGCAGGAGCCGCAGCCTGGTTTATCATGTCAGCCGGGATGCTGCATGGTCCGCTTACCTTAGCGGGTTGTTCAGCGCCTTACTCAACTATCAGCGGCGTAATGGGCGGACATCTAATCGCAATGTATGCACCAAGCGTCATTGCTGCACGCTGGCCTTTGCTCTTCCCGCCAATTCTCTCGCTGGGGATCGGCCTGGGTTTGATGATTTTTGGAGTTGCTGGAATATTTTCAAATGCAACAATTCTCTCAATTTCAATGAGCCTTATCGTCATCGGCATCGGCTGGTCTATTACGAATATAGGCTGCTTCCAGTTACTCTATCAGGAACGGCGCCCAAGCCGAGCGATGCTCGCTTTGCACGATTTAAGTTTACTTAGCGCCGCGGCCTTAGGCGCGCTGGCTTTTACAGCGTAATTTTAGCGTAGATTTCAAAAGTTAATAGCGCTCGGTCCGTTAATCGCAAACCTTGCGCTATTTAATCTACTCAGTGACTGAGGAACAACTTTAACGCGATAAATTAACAGGGCACACGCACACGCTGCCATCCAACAAAATCTCCCCACTCATCGTATAATGCTTGGCGCCCAGGACACAATCGGGCTCTACGCGCCGGCGCATAGCCATAGCCGTAATTATTTTGGCTTTGCTGAGTGATCGCACTTCCTAATATCGCCCCTAAAGCCATACCTCCAATAGCTGCGCCAGCTACAGCGCCGCCATTATAGCCATAGCCGCCACCACCCCAGCCGCCATAACCACCGCCATAACCCCATCCAGGCCCTCCCCAACCGCCCCATTGTGCCGCCGCCGGCGTAGTCACCGTTGCTCCGGCGACAAAAGTTGCTGCGATGAGGGTAGATGTGAATATTCTTTTGATTACCGCCATACTTTGACTCCTAAGGCATAAGCTTGGCTGACGAATCTAGCTGCCTCATTTGAGGTTTTATGCGGGGAAAAATGAACAGAAACTGACTGAGCTTTACACAAAAAAATCGAGTGAGGGCTGCGTTTTACGGGAAGGAGGGGACACGCAGCCCTCACGGCTTTGCTCAGATACGCTACGCTCGAGCAAGGCCAATCTGGATGATCCAGACATAAGTTAGACATTGGATCTCACCTCGAGCTCCGCAAGAGCGCTTTGAAAAAGAATCAATGAAATAATTTTAATGAAACCACATAATAGGCTCGGAAAGATTGAATCGCGCCAATCTATCCGGAAATATATTTCGCATGGCCTTGAAACTAGTAAGTTTTATAGGGCAACCTGATTAACTTAAGTCGATTAAACGCATGCGACGATATGAAACCTTGTGTCCGTCCCTGTCTTCCTTCATCAAGAGCTTATGGTCCATCCTTCTGTCGCTCGCGCACTGCTTTTGTCTTTTTTTATCTTGACAGCAGGCGGCTTTGCGATCGCCTGCTTGATTATTTAGCCTTACCATACTGGCCAAGTCTCTTAATATTGTGGCTTAGGCGAGACTTCATGGCCGTCAGCGCAATCGTAACGGGTCATCCCGCCTTCAAGCTTACTAAAAGCAGCTCCATTGGCATGGAAAAGGCGACATCCCTGCGTTTCTTGTAAATCGTTGAACCATGTCACGCCAACAATCAGCGTAGAAACCAGAAATACAGAGATGGAGACACGCTCTACCAGTAAGAGACGATCTTTTATATAAATTTTCGGAGTATCTTTCTTTGCAAAGACATCCAAAAGCTTAAAGAGCCATATTTTATTTAGGATAGCGCTTGTCATAATTTACCCATCTCTAGTAAAACCAATCATTGAATTATTTATGAGATGGGCATTGCAATACTAAATCGCAATACAAAATGTGATTTAATGCATAAGATATTTACGACTCAGAAACACTTAGACCTCACACTAAATAAATTTAATAATAATAGTAAGCGCCTAATTTTAATAAATAAATGAACTTAATTAATAAGTATTTTTTCGCAAACAAACTCTTTTTATTTTGGCAATGATGCCATTTTCTGCAATCCATTTAGCATAATTGGTATAATTTTGATCCGCAGATAAATGCTTTTCCTCTGTGCGCGCTCGCAGGTAATAGCAGAAATTAAGTAATCCAAGCAAAATACAATTTCTTATCGCTTCTAAGTAAGCGCCATCAGCAATAAAGGGCACTGAAATCATCCACCATGATATATTTTTTGCCAAGTATGCTGGATGCTTGGTCCAGCGATAAGGACCAGAAGTTATTATTCCTCTGTTTGTTAAGTTAGAAAAACGCAGTCCAAATGAAACTGTTGCCCAAGCATAAACAAAAACCATAAAAATTTCTAAAGAACCCCAAGCGTAATAAATTAAAGAGCCACTTTCTAGCCAATCATTCCAAGAATAGTCCCTATGATAATCAAGATACTGTTCACCTATAAGGGAATAAAATGGCTGGTAGCAAATTAATGCTACAACCCACCCAATGACAGTTGGCTCAGTAGAGCGAATATGCGTATCTGTAATCCTTAATGAGACAATATAACCTGCAGTTGCAATTGTAACATCAACGAAAAACAGAAAATCACTTAAAGAATTTAAAAATGCTTGAAACGATACTTTCTCGTAGAAGTCAAATGCAATAAATGCTTTTATATCATTACACATATAAACAAACATTAGAGGCAAAAAAAATCCTTTAACAATCCATCCAAGAATATGCTGCCATAATTTTCTATAGTCTATTTGACTAAATCTAAATGTAAGAAATAATCCTAAATACCAATAGCCATCCGCTGGCTCAAGCATATGACGATCAAGCAAATAGATATAAAACGGCGCAATGCACACTAAAACGGGCAACACAAAATTAACGGCTTCCCGAAAGGGGGCATAAAAATCACCATGATATTCAGGGAACACCCAGTAAAGCAACGCCAGAAGGGAAAGCGACCCTAAAAAACCCGTAAATTTTGTAAAACTTCGAGAAATAGACGGATTTTTATATTTAAAATCTAATCCAGATGAATGATTAGCAAATACTTTTTGCCAAAAAATATCTAAGAACGCTACGAAGAAGGAAAAACACATGATAATGAATAAAGCTGAATAAACTGGGTTATTATTAAAAGGATTTAGTAATTTGATTATTATTAGAGCGATAAAAAAACCAAAAAAACCAAAAATTGAGACATTGACATTAGTAGCCGACCGAGGAAGCGAAACAGGTTTGTTCATTTTTAAATTTCTGTAATCAAAAGTATAGATTCCAACTTTTTAGAACGACTGCTAATTTTTTTGAATATATCTATGTAACTAATGGCCAGATTTTTCTTATCTGGCCATTATTAAAGAAACACTTATTAAACTCTAGCGGTCTTTTTCACCAGCTGTCTTAGGGCTTGCTTCTTTGGATGTTGAGCCTTTCTCACCACCTGATGAAGCGCCACTTGAGCTACGATCTTTGTCGCCACCTGATGATTTACCGCCAGATACGCCACTCGAACTACGGTCGTTTTCACCACCGCTAGATGACTTAGATCCAGATGATGCACCGCTAGAGCTGCGATCTTTTTCACCGCCCGATGACGCACCGCTGGAGCTGCGATCTTTTTCACCGCCCGATGACGCACCGCTGGAGCTACGATCTTTCTCGCCGCCTGATGAAGCTCCACTAGAGCTACGATCGTTTTCACCACCGCTAGATGACTTAGATCCAGATGATGCGCCGCTAGAGCTACGATCTTTCTCGCCACCTGATGATTTACCGCCAGATGCGCCGCTCGAACTACGATCGTTTTCACCACCGCTAGATGACTTAGATCCAGATGACGCACCGCTAGAGCTGCGATCTTTCTCGCCACCTGACGATGCACCGCTTGAGCTGCGATCTTTCTCGCCGCCCGACGATGCGCCGCTAGAGCTACGATCTTTGTCGCCACCTGATGATTTACCGCCAGATGCGCCACTCGAACTACGATCGTTTTCACCACCTGATGACGCACCGCTTGAACTACGATCTTTCTCGCCGCCGGATGACGCACCGCTAGAGCTGCGATCTTTCTCGCCACCTGACGATGCGCCGCTAGAGCTACGATCTTTCTCGCCACCTGATGATTTACCGCCAGATGCGCCGCTCGAACTACGATCGTTTTCACCACCGCTAGATGACTTAGATCCAGATGA
>SXGT01543278.1_pt1 | contig 24650 bp, 23 predicted proteins | sample 3176221 | NCBI WGS metagenome assembly SXGT01 (sample SAMN11356862, study PRJNA531348) | freshwater metagenome | isolation source: freshwater sample F1-120 | place: China: Fuxian Lake, Yuxi | collected 2017-12-25
ACCCCGTTGACGGATCGGTATGCCGATATCGACGTCGTCGATGCCTACGAGATCCAGCTGATCAACATCCGGCAGCGTGTTGCCGAGGGCGCGCGGGTGATCGGGCACAAGGTGGGTCTGTCCTCGGAGGCGATGCAGAAGATGATGGGGGTGGATGAGCCCGATTACGGTCATCTGCTCGCCGATATGGAGGTCTTCGAGGACAAACCGGTTGCGGCGGGCCGGTTTCTGTATCCGCGGGTCGAGGTCGAGGTGGGGTTCATCCTGGCCGATGACCTGCCCGGGGCCGGGTGCACCGAGGACGATGTGCTGGCCGCGACGGCGGCGTTCGCGCCGTCGATCGAGCTGATCGATACCCGGATCACCGACTGGAAGATCAAGCTGTGCGACACGATTGCCGACAACGCGTCGTCTGCGGGTTGGGTGCTTGGCCCGGAACGGGTGTCGCCCAAGGACATTGACATCAAAAACATCAGCGCTGTGCTTAAACGCAACGGTGAGGTGGTTGCCGAGGGTCGAAGTGACGCCGTGCTGGGCAATCCGGTCACCTCGGTGGCGTGGTTGGCGCGCAAGGTCGATCAGTTCGGGGTTCGCCTGAAGGCGGGGGACATCGTGTTGCCGGGTGCCTGCATGCGTGCGATAGATGCTCGTCCCGGTGACGATTTCGTAGCAGATTTCGACGGGCTAGGTTCAGTTCGTCTTTCTTTCGAATAGGAGCCACATATGGCTGAGAAGTTGAGTGTTGCGATTGTGGGGTCGGGCAATATCAGCACCGATCTGCTGTACAAGTTGTTGCGGTCGGAGTGGCTGGAGCCGCGCTGGATGATCGGTATCGATCCGGCGTCCGAGGGTTTGGCCCGTGCCCGCAAGCTCGGGTTGGAGACCAGTCACGAGGGGGTGGATTGGCTGCTGGGCCAGTCCGAGCGCCCCGATATCGTGTTCGAGGCGACCAGTGCCTATGTGCACCGCGATGCTGCGCCGCGCTACGCCGAAGCGGGGATCACCGCGATCGATCTGACTCCGGCGGCGGTGGGGCCGGGGGTGATTCCGCCGGCGAATCTGCGGGCGCATCTGGATGCGCCGAATGTGAACATGGTGACTTGTGGTGGGCAGGCGACCATCCCGATGGTGTATGCGGTGTCTCGGGTGGTGGATGTGTCCTACGCCGAGATCGTGGCGTCGGTGTCCTCGGCTTCGGCCGGTCCGGGCACGCGGGCCAATATCGATGAGTTCACCAAGACCACCAGTGCGGGTGTGCGCGATATCGGTGGGGCGCGCAGCGGCAAGGCGATCATCATTTTGAACCCGGCGGATCCGCCGATGATCATGCGCGACACTATTTTCTGCGCGATCCCCGAGGATGCCGATCATGACGCGATCACGGCGTCGATCAAGGAGGTCGTGGCGCAGGTGCAGACTTATGTGCCCGGTTACCGGTTGCTCAATGAGCCGCAGTTCGATGAGCCGACGGTGTTCAACGGCGGCAACCATCTGGTGACCACGTTCGTCGAGGTCGAGGGTGCCGGGGATTACCTGCCCCCGTATGCCGGGAATCTGGACATCATGACCGCGGCGGCCACCAAGGTGGGCGAGGAGATCGCGAAGGAACGTGTGTCGGCGACGAGCGCAGGAGCGCAAGCATGAGTGACATCTTCTTCAACCCGGTGTGGGACGTCCGGATGACCGACACGTCGTTGCGGGACGGGAGCCATCACAAGCGCCATCAGTTCAGCGCCGATGAGGTGCGCTCGATTGTCGCGGCGCTGGATGTGGCCGGGGTGCCGGTCATCGAGGTCACCCATGGTGACGGGCTGGGTGGGTCGAGCTTCAATTATGGGTTTTCCAAAACCCCTGAGCAGGAATTGATCAAGCTCGCGGCGCAGACGGCCAAGGACGCCAAGATCGCCTTTTTGATGCTGCCGGGTGTGGGCACCAAGGAGGACATCAAGGAGGCGCAGAACAATGGTGGTGAGATCTGCCGGATCGCCACGCACTGCACCGAGGCCGATGTGTCGATCCAGCATTTCGGGTTGGCCCGCGAACTCGGGTTGGAGACCGTCGGCTTTTTGATGATGAGCCACACGATTTCTCCGGAGAAGCTGGCCGCGCAGGCCCGGATCATGGCCGATGCGGGTTGTCAGTGTGTGTATGTGGTGGATTCGGCGGGTGCGTTGGTGCTCGATCAGGTGGCCGATCGGGTGGCCGCGCTGGTCGCCGAGCTCGGCGATGACGCCCAGGTGGGTTTTCACGGGCATGAGAATCTCGGCCTGGGAGTGGCCAACAGCATCGAGGCCGTGCGGGCGGGGGCCAAGCAGATCGACGGCAGCACCCGCCGGTTCGGTGCCGGTGCGGGTAACGCGCCGGTGGAGGCGATGATCGGGGTGTTCGACAAGATCGGGGTGAAGACCGGTATCGATTTCTTCGAGATCGCTGATGCTGCCGAGGATGTGGTCCGCCCGGCGATGCCGGCCGAATGCCTGCTCGACCGCAACGCCCTGATCATGGGGTATTCCGGGGTGTACTCCAGCTTCCTCAAGCACGCCATCCGCCAGTCCGAGCGCTACGGGGTGCCGGCACATCAGCTGCTGCACCGCGCCGGGCAACGCAAACTGATCGGCGGCCAGGAAGACCAGCTCATCGACATCGCCCTGGAGATCAAGCGCGAGCAAGAGGCCGCCGCCACAACATAGCGTCAGCCGGAGCGGCGGGCGCTCTCGCTCGCCGCCGCCGTGCTGACCATCAAGACCGACGCGGTGCGGGTCAACCGTCGATGTAGTTCATCGACGGTGACTCGACCGTGGACAACCGAAAGGATGTTCATCACCCAGCAGTCGGCAAACAGACTACTCACGTCACGCGGTGACCTCGGTGTTCCATCCGGATTGTCGATGTCGGCAAAGACCCGACTGAGCGCATCGCGAGCCCGCTCGGCGTTGGCATTGGCCGCCTGATCGGCACACAGGTAGGCTCGAGACACGGCATCAGCAAATGCGCCTGCGGCACAGAGTGATTCGGTCATGAGGTAAACGACGCGGTGCAATCGCACGGCTGGGTCGGCAACGAGCGCCATTTCGTGATGGAACGCGAGTTCGCTGGTGACTATCCAGCGGTGAAAACACGCCATCAGCAGATCATCTTTGGACGAAAAGTACTGATAAACGGTGCCTGTGGCGACTCCGGCTCTATCCGCGACCACCCGCAGTGCCACGGCGTCGTAGCCATCGACGGCAAGGGCAAGCGCAGCTGTCACGATACTGCTGCGGCGGCGATGCCGTATCGGGCTCAGCACGCATACGTCGCCGGGGTCGGCAATTGCGCTGAGGATGGCGACATTGTGGGTGTTGGGCACGGTTCCTCCGCGAGATCGTGGGCGTCCCGAGGCTATGGGGCAGGGACCCTCGCGGCTCATCGTTGTTCCGTCCAGCGGACATTTGCCGCCTATGCCGCCGCAGGCTCACCCAGAATTGCCGATGAGGACACCGGGTAAACCGACAGGTGTCGTGAGGAGCATCGATGACGGGCGTACATGTGGACCAGTTCCGTGCTGAACGGGACATCGAACGGGCGTTGATCCAGTTCGCGCGTGCAATGGACTATCACGACTGGGATGTGATGTCGGAAATTCTGTCCGCCGATGCCGTCGGTGATTTCGGTACCGGTCCGCTGCAGGGCAGCAACACCATCATCGACATGATTCGAGGATTCCTCGATAACTGTGGCCCTACCCAGCACCTGATCGGCAACGTGCTCGTCGACGTCGATGGTGACCGTGCCGTCAGTCGGGCGTATGTGCAGGATCTCCATGTTTCACGCAGCAATCCGGAATTGACGTTCCATACCCTTGGCGACTACCACGATCGCTGGGAGCGCCGGGACGGACGCTGGCGACTGGTGGAGCGCATCAAGGACAACCGCGCCACGGTGGGATCGCTTGACGTTTTTGCCGCCGAAGAGCTCACCGCCGAACGGAACACGAGGGTGGATCCGTGACCTCGAAGCGCACCCGGGTGTTCTTGACCGGTGCGGCAGGCAATTGGGGTCGGTTCACGCTGAACGAGTTCCGATCCCGCGCAGATAGATTCGACGTGGTGGCGTTGGTGTTGCCGACGCCGGGCGATACCGCGTCGATACGTGACTACGAGGGCATGCCGAACCTTGAGGTGCGCTTCGGCGATCTGACCGATTACGCGGCGGTCGAATCATGCGTACGTGGCGCGGACTTCGTCGTGCATCTGGGCGGCATCGTTTCGCCTGTCGGCGACGATGATCCCGAACTGGCCCGGCGGGTCAACGTGGGTGGTATGCGCAATATTGTGCGGGCTGTGCACGCCCAACCAGATCCGTCGATCGGTGTCATCGGCATAGGCACCGTTGCCCAGACTGGCGATCGCAATCCGCCCCATCACTGGGGACGCATCGGAGATCCGTTGCGTGCTCGCATTTCGATGGCTATGGGCAAAGCAAGATCGAGGCCGAGAAGGTTCTGGTCGACTCCGGCCTGCAGAAATGGGTCTGGCTGCGCCAGACGGGCATCTTTCATCCCGGCATGCTGGCCATCCGTGATCCGATCATGACGCATTCTCCCTTCGGCGGTGTGATGGAATGGGTTTCGGCCGAGGACTCCGCACGTTTGGTGGCCAACCTCTGCGAGGACGAGGTGACTTCGCAGGTGTGGTGCGACATCTACAACATCGGCGGGGGCGTCGACTGGCGGCTGACGAACTGGGAGCTCCAGACTCGGATGACGGCAGCGATCGGTGTACGTGATGTCCGCAAGTGGTATGAACGCAACTGGTTTGCGACGCAGAACTTCCACGGTCAGTGGTACACGGACTCGGACGACCTTGAGAAGCTCGTGCCTTTTCGAGGGGGAACCTTCGATGCCGCCCTGGCGTGTGCGGTCGCCGGGAATCCGTCGTTGAAGATCGCCGGCAAGATGCCGCCGTGGGTGGTGAAGAACCTCTTTCTCAAACCGCTGACGGTGAAGCCACGCGGTACCATGGCCTTCATCAAGTCCGATGACGAGGCGCATATCAATGCCTACTTCGGATCCCGACGGCAATGGTCCGAGATCGGGGACTGGAGCACCTTCTGGCCGCCGCGACCCAGTCGGGTTCCGGCTCGGCTCGATCACGGTTACGACGAAACCAAAGACACCGCAGAGTGGAATGCCTCCGACTATGCCTCGGTGGCCGACTTCCGCGGCGGACGACTTGTCTCCACGGAGGTGGCCGTCGGCGATGTCACCACTGCGCTGAGCTGGCGGTGCGCCGAGGGGCACGACTTCGACGGTAGCCCGAAGCTGGTGCTTAGAGGCGGGCATTGGTGTCCGCAATGCGTACGGGACACCCACAGCTATCGCCGGCAGGCCGAGCGCAATCATTTTCTGGCACAACTTGAGGTGTCACCGACGCCCGCCATCGAACAGCAACCCGGCGCCAATTAGCAGGAGACTGTCGATGGGGGATGTCGTTGCGCCCGGCTCTGCCGGGCTTCGCCGGGTGGCGCTGTCCAGCTTGCTGGGAACGGCTATCGAGTATTACGACTTCTTGGTATACGGCACCATGAGCGCGCTGGCTTTCGGCTTGGTGTTTTTTCCCGAGTCCAATCCCGCGGTGGCCACCATCGCCGCATTCGGCACGTTGGCAGCAGGATACGTGGCCAGACCGGTCGGCGGAATTCTGTTCGGGCACTTCGGTGATCGCCTGGGGCGCAAGTCGATGCTGGTACTCACGATGGTGCTCATGGGTACGGCCAGCTTCCTCATCGGTCTACTGCCCACCTTCGCCGCCGTCGGCGTGGCGGCGCCGATCCTGCTGGTGGTGCTGCGGGTCATCCAAGGGGTGGCGATCGGAGGGGAGTGGGCGGGGGCGACACTCATGGTGACCGAACACGCCGAAGCGCACCGACGCGGGTTCTGGAACGGCCTCATGCAGATGGGGTCGCCGATCGGGTCCTTGCTTTCGGTTGCCGTCGTCACGGTGATCACGTTGCTTCCCGACGACTCCTTTCTGTCCTGGGGTTGGCGTATTCCCTTTCTGGTCAGTGTGTTGTTGCTGGCGATCGGGATCTATGTGCGGATATCGATCAGTGAAAGTCCCGTGTTCGAGGCGGCGAGGAAGGATGTCGCCGAACGCGGACCACGGCTACCGGTCCTCGACATTTTGCGGAATCCGCGGACGCTCGTCCTTGCCTGTGCGGCCGGCATCGGCCCATTCGCACTGACGGCTTTGATCAGCACGTACATGATCAGCTATGCGACCGCGATCGGCTACCAACGCACCGATGTGATGACGGCGCTGATCTTCACATCGCTGACCGGGCTGGTGGCGATCCCGCTATGTTCGGCCCTGTCTGATCATGTGGGCCGCCGGCCGGTCATCCTTGCCGGCGCAGTCGCAATCATGCTGTACGCGTGGCCGTTCTACGTGTTGGTCGACACACGATCCCACCTGTATCTGACCACGGCGATGGTGATGGCTCAGCTGATCCAGTCCATGATGTTCGCTCCGTTGGGAGCCCTGTTGTCCGAGATGTTCGGAACTGAAGTCCGCTACACCGGAGCCTCGATGGGCTACCAGCTCGCCGCACTGTTGGGGGCGGGGTTCACTCCGCTGGCCGCCAGCGCGCTACTCGCTGATGGCGCTACGCGCATGCCCTTGGTCGTCCTGGCCGCGGGGTGCGGTCTGATCACCGCGGTCGCGATATGCCGTATCAGGGAGACCAGAGGATCTGATCTGACGGCCGTGGGTAGGGTGACGTGACCAATGGTCACGCGCACGACCTCAGATTTCAGACGTTGCCGGCCGCCGCCTGCCAGTCCCGGGCCGCGACCAGTTCGGCAATGAGCGTCTCGGTCAGCAGGCGCACATCGTCGACATCGTCACCCGGATAACGCACCGTGTGGGTGGCGGTGGGCACGTCACCGCCCACGCCGACCACCGTGGTGTGGCGCGGCCCGGTCCATTCGGCCATCTGGGCTTCCCATTTCGACCCGGCGAACACGAGCATCCGCAGATCGCTGTTCTTGGTGCGGTACACGTCGACATGGCTCCAGTCGCCGCTCTCGCAGCCGATCGCCGAGCGCCGGGGCCCTTCCCGAAACATCAAGGCGCCCTGCTGCGCAGACGACAGACGGTGGGCCGGGGCCACCAGATGCGTCTCCGCCTCGCCGAGTAGCAGGTCGGAAACTGCGGGTCGCCAGTCGCTTTCGGTGGACAGTAGCCGGTCGCTCGCGCGGGCCGCCGACTCCACGGCGGCAACCAGGGTGTTGGTACGGCTTCCCGTCAGGTGACATTCGAGCGCCATCAACATCGCCAGGGTGTGCTGATAGCTGCGGCACGCCACCCCACCCACTTCGGGTTCGGCCAACAACTCGACGGTGTCCGTGCAGCGCGTGGTGATGGTGGACCCGGGTGTGTTGGTCAGCGCGACCGTATGTGCCGAACCATCGAGACGTTCCAGCGCATCCAGGGTCTCGATCGATCCACCGGTCGCCGAGGTGGCCACCACCAGGGTGCCCGGCCCCCAACGGGGGAGCAGTTCCGAGGACGCGATCTCGGACACCGCGCAGATTCCGCGGGCCCGCAGCCGCGCGGCCGCGACCCCGCCGGCGTAGGCCGATGAGCCCATGCCGAGCAGGACGACACGGTCGACGTCGGCGGGAATGGCATCCGCCCATGGGTTCCGGGTCGCCAGCGCGCCGGCCAGGTTGGTCAGCACGTCGGGCTTGCGGGCGAGATCGGTGGCGAATCCGTCGGGTTTCATCTGCTCATTTCGGTGAGAAGGGCGGGAAGTGCCGCGTCCGGGACGTACATCCAGCGCGGTAGATGGCGTCCTGCGTAGACGATCTCGCGCAGCACCTGTTGCAGGCGGAAGGGGCCGACGGCGCTGTCGATGTGCAGGTCTGCGTGCCCGCCGTGCGCCAACCTCCCGACGTACGCCTCGTGCAACTCTGCCCGCGACACCCGGTCGACCTCGGCAAGGGTGTCCGCGCCGAGTTCGGAGCGTGTGACCGCGACGATGGCGACGTGCGACAGCGACTGCAGGATGCCGGCGAGGTCGACTGCAGCCGGGACGGGCAGAACTCGTTCGGCCGGCGGGAGCACCGGATTGCCGTCGAAGTCGGTGATGACCAGCTGATCGTCGGCGCGTAGTACCTGACCGACGTGCAGGTCGCCGTGCGCGTCGAGGACCGGCACGTCTACCAGCCCGGACAGACCGTCCAAGATGTGCTCGATGTCCTCGGCGTGCTCGGCGAGCAGCATCGTGTTGCCCGGACCGGCCAGCAGGCGCGCCTGCGCCAACGTGTCGAAAGCGCTGTCGCGCCAGCGTTTCGCGTCGTCGGACGTGGACCGGCTCGATGTCATGCCCAATGCCGCGTGCAGGTCGGCGACCACGGCGCCGAGGGCACGCGATGTTGCGGTCACCTCGGCGAGATCACCGCTGCGGGCCGCGGCGATGAACAGATCCTTCGCCCAGGTCCAGCCGTCGACCGCGCCGGGGAGATAGCCGTTGACCGTCGCGACCAGGGTTTGTTCACCGCCCTCCGGTGTCCAGGTGACCACACCCCACGGGGGCGGCATGGCGGTGAAACCGGCGGTGGTCAGTGCCGACAGCCTGCTGGGCGCGGGATGCGGACCGGGTTGCAGGTGGGTCGCCCACTTCACCACGGCCTGCTCGCCGACGATGACCGACTCGTTGGTCTGGTCGACGGTGATCGGCCGTTCGCTGCCCGGCAGGTAACGGTCGGTCCACGACACCACGGAAAACCGGCCGTGCGCCGCCTGTCCGGGCGTCTGCGCAAGCAGGCGGACCAGCGCGTCGGCGGTGCCGTCGCCTGCCGTCGCTCGCCGCCAGTCCCCGGGTGCGCCGACCGCGGGAACTGCCGACAACGACCCGTCGCGCTCGATGATCGCCAGTGCGTGGGCCTCATCGAGTGCGAGGAGATCGACAGCGGACTGCACGAATCAGCCGGAGGTGCTCAGATGGGACACGCCGGCGCGCTCGATGACATCGGCGGCCACGCTGAGGCCGTCACGCTCGCGGACGGCCGCACCGATCGCGGACACCCTGTCGCGCAGTTCCTGATCGGCCAGGATCCGGTCCAGGGCACCGGTCAGTTCGGCATCGGCGAAATGATAGGTGTCCAACCGCACGCCCAGCTTCAATTCGTGGATGCGCTGGGCATTCTCGTACTGGTCCCAGAACAGGGGCAGCACGATCAGCGGCTTCCCGAAATGCAGCGCCTCGGTCGTGGTGTTGTTGCCGCCGTGCGAGATCACCGCGTCCACCAGTGGGATGATCCTGGTCTGCGGCAGCATCTGCGCGCCGACCATGTTGGCGGCCAACGAGATCTTGTCCGCTTGCGGGCCCTTGCTGACGATGAACCGGTGCCGGGTGGTGCCGAGGATGTCGACCAGCCGCTGCATCAGCGACACATCGGCTGCGCCGAGCGAACCCAGCGACAGATAGATCAGTGCGCTGTCGCCCGGGCGATCGGCCATTTCGGCGGGTAGTACGTAGTCCTCGTCGGTCTCGCGGATGCTGGAGTCCACCCGCGTCCACGACGTGTCCAGCGGTCGCCTGTCGACGTAGTCGGCCTCTTCCGGATAGATGTAGATGGTGGCCGCGTTGTCGCGCGGCATGAACTCCAGATCCGGCAGCGGGGCGCCGCCCTGTTGGCGGACCCAGGCGTCGAAGTCCTCCCACATCGGCCGCAGGGCGCGGTCGAATTCGGTGCGGTACGCCGCCCATTCGGACCTGTCATCACTGGGCAGACCCGAAAACGGTGGCGGGACATCGGCTCCGGGAACCTCCAGCGGACTGCACGAGATGAACCGCACGAACGGCTTCCCCGCGGTGGACAGTGCGGGAAAGAGGACCACGTTGTCTTCGACGATGACATCGGGGCGGTGCTTGTCCACGATCTCGCGCAACCGTGGCTCGCAGTACTTCGCGCCGTCGATGAGCGCCTGGTAGGTGGGACCGATGAAGGTCTCCAACTGGGCGAAGGTCGGTTTGGCGAACTCAGGTGCGGTCTCGGCGATGAAGTCGGTCCAGAACTGGCCCGCATCACCGTCTTCGGCGCCCTCGACGGGCGCTGCCAGATCGACGAGTTCCTCGATGAAACCGTATTTGGCGATCTTCCCCGCCCAGGACGACTCGGCGGCGAAGACGATGGTGTGGCCGCGGTCGCGGAGCTTGGCGGCAACGCCGATGCATTGATTGGTGGGTCCGTAGGCGGATTCCGGCCAGAACATGATGGTCAATGCCTGGGACATCATGGCGTCCTTTCGCCGTCGGTGCGGCGGGGTAGGGGATGGCCGGTGGCCACCCGCGCGTAATCGAGGATCAGTTCGGTGGACGCGTCGGCATCGAGGCTCGGATGGCGGGCGACCATGCGGTAGCCATAGGCATCCTCGAGAGCCACGATGTTGCGGGCGATGGTGAGCGAGGGCGAGGTCAGTGTGAAAACGCCTTGTGCAGCACCGGATTCCAGAATGATCTGGTACATCGCGACCTGCCGGTCGAACAGCGCGGTGAGCAGCACCGCGTACGTCGGATAGCGCCCTGCCGCCCCGCCCAGCTCACACAGCAGCTTGACCGCCGGGTCGTCGGAGTCGATCGGCAGACCGGACTCGATGGTGAGGACCAGGCGGCGGTCGGGTGCGGCAATGCCCTCGATCCGGCGGAGACGATCATCGTAGAACCGCTCCATCCCCGCCCTGTTGGCTTCCACGAGGAGTGTCTGCACGTCGGGAAAGTGGTAGAGGACGGCGCCCGAGGTGAGCCCGGCCTCTGCTGCGACCTGATTGAGCTGGACGTCCGCGCCGTGTTTCATCACCGCGCGCTGGGCGGCGTGCAGCAGCTTCGCGCGTCGTTCCGTGCGGCTCACCGCCACGTGGTCCCTCCCCTCGGGCAATCTCCCAGAAAAGTATGTCGGGTGTCACGGTGCCAGACAACGGGACATTCCGGAAGCATTTCTTGAACAGAAACTCAGGTTTTACATACGAAACACCGTTGACATGCTAATTCTGGTCTTGTATTCGCTGAATAGCGGTGCAACTATCGTCCCTGCCGTCGCGCGATTCGCGGATGGCCGGCACCGATCGACAATGGGAGCAAGGCGTGCGAACGACCGACGATCTGTGTGACGCAGAGCCACGGCCCGTGTGGTGGGACGGGGCGCCCACCGGACCGCAGGCTCCGATGCTGCGCGGACGGGTCAAGGCCGATCTGGTTGTCGTGGGCGGGGGATACGCCGGCCTGTGGGCGGCGATCGAAGCGCTCACCGCGGACCCTGGCCGCCGGGTCGTTCTTGTCGAACAGTCGTGGGTGGGTGCGGCGGCATCCGGGCGCAACGGCGGCTTCGTGTCCGAGTCGCTCACCCACGGCATCGCGCACGGAAAGGCGATGTGGCCGGACGAACTCGACGAGTTGCAGCGCCAAGGCCGGCAGAATGTCGAGCAGATCGCAGATATTCTGCAGCGCAACCATATCGACGCCGATCTGAGGTTGGTCGGCAAAACCATGTTGGCCAGGACGCCGCACGAGGTCGAGGCACTGCGCAACGCCGTGCCGAGCTACCTCCGACACGGCGAGGACGTGGAGTTCCTCGATCGCGATCAGGTTCGAGCCGATGTCCACTCGACCGCGTTTCACGCCGGGTTGCGGATCCGCAGCGGCGGCCTGGTGGACCCGATGGCGCTGGTGCTCGGATTGCGCCGCATCGCAGAGGAATTGGGCGCCGTCATCTTCGAGCGGTCCCCGGCCACCGGAATCGCCCGGACCGGCGGCAACCTGACCGTACGCAGCACGCACGGCGAGGTCGACACGTCCCGCATCGTGCTCGCCACCAACGCCTACCCGCCCCTGCTGCGACGGCTGAAGTCCTGGGTTCTCCCGGTCTACGACTACGTGCTGGCGACGGCACCGCTGACGACCGGTCAGCTGGACTCGATCGGCTGGTCGCAGAACCAGGGCCTCACCGACGCCGGCAACCAGTTCCACTACTTCCGCCGCACCCGCGACGACCGCATCGTGTGGGGTGGCTATGACGCGATCTACCACTACGGCAATGCCATCGCCCCCGAACTCGAACTGCGCGATCGATCACACCGACTGCTGGCGCAGCACTTTCGCGAGACGTTCCCACAGTTGGCGAATCTGCCGTTCACCCACCGCTGGGGTGGCGTCATCGACACCACCAGCAGGTTCACCCCGATCTTCGGGACAGCCTTCAACGGGCGCCTGGCTTACGCGGTCGGATTCACCGGCCTCGGTGTGGCATCGACGCGCTTCGGTGCGCGGGTGGCACTGGACCTGCTGAGCGGGCGGGAGACCGAACGCACCTGTCTTCGGGCCGTCACCGGCAGCGCTGTGCCGTTCCCGCCCGAGCCCTTGCGCTGGCCCGCCGTGGAGATGACACGCGCCGCCCTGGCCCGTGAAGACGAAACAGGCCGTAGGGGGCTGCTTTTGCGCACCCTGGACCGCTTCGGTGTGGGATTCAACAGTTGACGAGGAGTGTGCGAGTGACCGCAGGACTATTCCATCGGGGCGAGCGGGTAGCCGGCTCCGGGGGCGCACGTACCCTGATCGACCCGGCGACGGGGGAGCCGACGACGACGATCTCCGAGGCCTCGGTCGGCGACGCCGAACGCGCCGTCGCCGCGGCCGCCGAAGCCTTCCCCGCCTGGTCCGGCCGGACCGCCGGCGAGCGGGCACGGGTACTGCTGCGGTGGGCCGACCTGATCGACGCCCATGCCGCCGAACTGACCGCACTGGAGGTCGCCGAAACGGGTAAGCCGGAGGCGGTCTTTCGCGACGGCGAACTGCCCTTCGGCACCGACAATCTGCGGTTTTTCGCCGGAGCCGGCCGTTCCCTGGAGGAGACCGGTGCCGGCCTGCTCAGCGCGGGGTACACCTCGATGGTCGTCCGCCGGCCCGTGGGTCCCGTGGTGGGCATCGCCCCGTGGAACTTCCCGATGATCATGGGGCTGTGGAAGATCGGGCCCGCCCTGGCTGCGGGCAACACGATCGTCATCAAGCCGGCGCCCTCGACCCCGTCGAGCACGCTCTACATCGCCGAACTGGCGATCGAGGCGGGTGTACCACCGGGAGTACTGGAAGTGGTGACCGGTGATCAGGCCGTCGGCGAGGCATTGGTCGCCGATGAGCGTGTGCACCTCGTCTCCATCACCGGGTCGACACGTGCCGGACGCCAGGTGATGTCGACAGCAGCGGTGCGCGGTGCGCGGGTTCATCTCGAACTCGGCGGTAAGGCGCCGTGTCTGGTGTTCGAGGATGCTCACCTCGATGATGCGGCGCACGGTATCGCGATGGGCGCCACCTACAACTCGGGCCAGGACTGCACCGCGGCGACCCGCGTGTACGCACATGAGTCGATCATCGATGCACTCGTGGACCGTCTCACCGACGCTTTCGGTGCGATCCGGGTCGGTGATCCGCACCAGTCGTCCACCGACATCGGTCCACTGATCAGTGTCGAGCACCGCGAGCGCGTGCACGGCTTCGTCCGACGTGCGGTGGCGGCGGGAGCCACGGTGCGCGCGGGCGGTGTGCTGCCGGAGGGCCCCGGTGCCTACTATCCGCCAACGCTGATCACCGGGGCGCCACAGTCCGCCGAGATCGTGCAGGACGAGGTCTTCGGACCGGTGCTGGTGGTGCTGCCGTTCGGCGATGAGGCGGAAGCTCTTCGGCTGGCCAACGACTGTCGGTACGGACTGGCGTCCTCGGTGTGGACCACCGATGTGGCGCGCGCACTTCGCACCGCGCACGCGATCGAGGCCGGTGTGACGTGGGTCAACGACCACCTGCCGATCGCGTCCGAGGCGCCGCACGGCGGTGTCAAGGCAAGCGGTTTCGGCAAGGACATGAGCCAGGCCGCTGTCGCCGAATACACCGTCGCCCGGCACATCATGGTCAAACACGCGCCGAGGGCGGCGCATGCCTCCTTCCGGCCGTCCTGAATCACGTTCATGCCGAACCGATCTGATACCCAATTCCCAAACGGAGGTACCCCCATGACATCCAACAGTCAGTCAGCAGAACTACATTCGGTGGACGAGGTGCTCCCCCGGAAGATGCGGTGGTTCGACGGCTTCGCGATGGCGATGACGATGCCCGCCGCGCTGGTCGCCACCCTGGGTGCCTCGATCGCCGGGCTCGGCGGCTGGGGTGCCGCGGTGCTGTGGGCCATCTCGATGGCCATATCGCTGGCCGTCAACTGGATCTATATCGAGTTGGCGGCGATGTTCCCCAATGCGTCGGGCGGCATCTCGGGCTACGCGGCCGAAGCGTGGAAGAGGCGCGTGCCCTGGTTCGCGCCGCTGGCCGGGGTCGGGTATTGGCTGCCGTGGGGATCCAACCTGGCGACCTACGGTTCGTTCACCGGTCTGCTGGTGCAATCCCAGTGGTTCCCCGACCAACAGTGGACCTTTGATCTGGGTCCACTGCACTTCAGCTTCCCGATTCTCATCGGGCTGATCGTCATCTTCGTGCTGTACGGCATCAACGTCATCGGCGTGCGGGTCACCATGGCGTTCGTCTATGTCACCGCCGCGATCCTGATGATCCCGCTTGCCGTGTTCATTTTCTTCCCGCTTCTCAACGCCGACTGGGCGCCGATGGACCTGACGTGGAACCTGCACGGCCTGGAGGGTCTACACACCGCGATCGTCTGGCTGTATGTGATGGCCTGGACGACGCTGGGCATCGAGGTCTGCGCGACCTTCGCTTCCGAGTATCGCGATCCGGTCCGGGACACCTCGCGGGCGATCCGTGCGTCGGCGCTGTTCTGCCTGGGGGTGTTCTTCCTCGTCCCGCTCACCCTCGGCGGTTTCGCCGGCGAGGAGGCGATCGCGGCGGACCCGTCCACCTTCTTCGTGGCGAGCTTCTCGCAGTTGACCGGCGCCGGTGCGGACGTCATGGTGTTGTGTCTCATCGCATCCCTGGTGTTGGTGATGCTGACATCTGTCGCCGATGCCTCGCGCGTCCTGTTCAACATGGGCAAGGAGGGCATCACCGTGCGCTCCATGGGCAAGCTCAATCGTCGCGGTGTTCCCATCCGCGCGCTGAACGTCATGCTGGTGCTCAACATCGTGCTGCTGGTGGTGCTCCAACAACCGCTGGCAATCATCGTCACCGGCAACCTTGGTTACATCCTGGCCCACGTGCTGGCCGTGGCCGGCTTCGCGCTGCTGCGCAAGGACCGGCCCACCGCCCCGCGTCCCATCCGGCTGCCGCGGGTCTTCGTGCCGGTCTCGGTGGGCCTTGCGATTCTGCTGACCGTGATGCTGGTCGTCGGAGCCACCGGGTTCTCGGTGACCGGGTACGGCGGCATCCTCGAACTCGGCATAGCCCTGTCGATTCTGGCAGCGGGCGTGGTGCTCTGGTGGTTCGTTCAGCGCAGCGACCGACGCAACGAGGCGCCGGCGGACACGGCAGGCTGATCGGCGTCACTGTCCGTAGGTGTAGCGCAGGTTCGCGTTGATGAGCTCGTTGAGGCGGTGCCGCAGATGGCCCACCAGACCGGCGTCGGGCTCGGGCTCGTCCAGGTACAGGGTCCACCGCAAGTCTGTTCCGCCGTCACTGGTGGCCGAGAGATCGAACCGCACGGTGGCGTCGGGGCGCCGGGGCCAGAGCGATGACCACACCACCAGGCGTGCCTGATCGCTCTCGGTGACGGTCGGGGCGATCTCGTCGTCCTTCAACTCGAGCCACGGACGCGCCGGTTGGCGATGCGGGTCGCACAGATCCTCGAACAACGCCCACGGGGGCGCGGGTTGGCTGCGGCGGCGGGAACCGAATTCCTTCATGGTCTGCCGCCTACCGGCCCCCGGTCCAGCCAGCGCGCAATCCGCGGCTCGAACACCGCCAGCAGTATCGCTGAGACGAGCCACACCCCCGATAGTGCGACCGTGGTGTTCCACGCGTCCATCGAGAAGCCCTCGTCATCCTCGGTGTGGAAGAACGGCGTGATGATGCCGTATTCGATCGCCGGGGCGACCGCGATGCTGAACGCGAGACCCGTTGTGGCGCCGAAGGCTCCGCGCAGCAGATAGGAGCGCGGGCTTCCGTCGGTCGGCGCGGCGTGATGGTGGGCCAGCAGGATGAGCAACAGCATCAGGCCGATGACGACGGCCAGGACGTCCCAGTCCTCGCCGGCGAAGATGAAAGCGACGGCTCCGCCGACCGTGGCCAGGGCCAGCGCGCCGGGATCCACGCGGTGCTGGACGTGCAGTGTCGGCGGTGGGCCCTGGTCATCGGCTGCCATGACCGAACTTTATTGCTGCGAGCCAGATAATCCGCTGCGAATCGCCGCTCGCACAACGCACAAAAGCAGGGAGCCTGCCGTTCGGGGGGTACGGCAGGCTCCCTGGGTTTTGTGGATCAAGCCCTCATCAGGCGACGGCTTGGGCTCCCAGCACACGCTGGATATCCGGCTTCATCATCTGGAGCTGCTGGCCCCAGTAGCCCCAGCTGTGGGTTCCGTTCGGCGGGAAGTTGAACACACCGTTGGTGCCACCGGCCGCGATGTACTTGTCGCGGAAGGCGACATTGGTGCGCAGCGTGAAGCCCTCCAGGAACTGGGCGGCCATCAGGTTGGCGGCGTTGCCGCCGGCGTCCAGGTCCGACGGGGTGCCGGTGCCGCAGTAGATCCAGACCCGGGTGTTGTTGGCCACCAGCTGGTTGATGTTGACCATCGGATCGTTGCGCTTCCAGGCCGGATCAGAGGACGGGCCCCACATGCTCTCGGCGTTGAAGCCACCGGCGTCGTTCATGGCCAGACCGATCAGCATCGGCCACCAGCCCTCGGACGGATTGAGGAAGCCCGACAGGGTTGCCGCATAGATGAACTGCTGCGGATGGTGGATCGCGTAGGTCAGCGCCGCACTGCCGGCCATCGAGATACCGACCGCCGCGTTACCGGTGCGCGACACGCCCTTGGCGGCTTCCAGGTAGGTGGGCAGCTCCTGGGTCAGGAACGTCTCCCACTTGTAGGTGTAGTTCTGCCCGTTGCCCTTCGAGGGCTGGTACCAGTCGGTGTAGAAGCTGGACTGACCGCCGACGGGCATGACCGTCGACAGACCGGATTCGTAGTAGTACTCGAATGCGGCGGTGTTGATGTCCCAGCCGTTGTAGTCGTCCTGGGCGCGCAGACCGTCGAGCAGATAGACCGCGTGCGGTCCGCCGCCCTGGAACTGCACCCGGATGTTGCGGTTCATGGACTGCGAGAACACGTCCAGATACTCCACGGGCAGGCCCGGGCGCGAGAACGCTCCCGCTGTCGCCGAACCCCCGGCGAAGCCGATCAGCCCGGGCAGTACCAGGACTGAAGCGGCGACCACCGCCGCCCTGCGTAGCACTCCGCCTCGGATATTTCTGATGAACTTCATAACGGCAACCAACCCACCTTTCTTCACGTGTTAAGCAAGCGCCGCTGCTTTCTTCGTGAGGTAGTTGAACATGCGCCTCATCAGTCACACACGTAACAGCGCGGCGTGGTGTGGTCGCGGGTTGCTAACGATTGCGACTCGGGGTCGAGACCAGCTCCGACACCGGTGTTCAGTCGATCGCGGACAGTGCCTGTCGCACGGCGATCTGGCGTTCCTCGATGGCTCTGCCGAATTCCTGCAGCAGCACCGGTTTGCGGGCCACAAGCTTCTCCAGGTCCACACGTTCGATCTGCACCACGGTGACCTCGTCGAGTGCGTACGCGCCCGTCGTGACGGGCTCGCGGGTCAGCGTGGTCTGGCCCAGGAAGTCGCCCTCCTCGGCCGTGCGGACCGTGACGGTCATGCCGTCATCACGCACCGCCGTCAGTTTCACCCGCCCTTGCACGATGAACGTCATCCGGGTCGGCACCTGGCCGGGCGACTGAACGGACTCCTCGGCGCCGTACCGCGCCAGCCGCACTCGGGACGTCAACTCGTCGAGTTCGGCGCCCTTCAGGCGCAGGCTGGACGCCACAACCGTCATGGCGTCGGCGACCCTTTCCGGCGTCGCGAAATCGTCGTCGGCTTCATCGAGGTGAAGTCCCGCCCGACGCGACGCGTACCAGATCCAGCGCAGGAACGTCGCCCTGGCGGCGACGTCGTCGGTGGGGGAGCGCAGCGGGATGGTGGCCTGGTAGTCCAGCCCGCCGCTGTACGCGGCGGTGGCCTTCGCACCGGCACGGAGGTGCGGCAACGCGTTGGCCGCCCGGGACAGCAAGGCACACACAACATCCGGCGAATCTTCGACACCGAACACGCATCGCACCGTGATCGAGTGCTGACCGGCCGGCCGGCTCAGATTGGTGAACGACGCACCGGCGAGCACCGAGTTGGGGATGATCTGCATGCCGCTGCGGGTGTCGATATGCGTTGCGCGCCAGTTCACCTCGATGACACGCCCACGTGCGCTCGGCGTGTCGAGCCAGTCACCCAGACGGAACGGTTGCTCGAACAGCAGCAGAAGACCCGACACGATCTGGCCCACCGAATTCTGCAGCGCCAGACCCAATACGATCGAGGTGATGCCCAGGGCGGTGAACAGACCGCCGACGTTGGCGCCCCACACATAGGAGAAGATCAACGCCAGCCCGACGGCTATCACCGCGAAGCGGGCCACGTCCAGAAAGATCGACGGCATGCGTTTGCGCCAGCTGTCGTCGGGAGCGCCCTGGAACAGGGTGGCATTCAGCCCCGACAACAGCAGGATGAGAACGACGAATCCGAACGCTGTGGCAATGATCCGCACCGGCGTGGCATCCGCGGACACCTCATTGGCTTTGGTCAGCAGCAGCAGCAGTGCGCCAAGCGGCAGGATGTAGTTGCGCAGCAGTCCGACTGCGCGAGCCAGCGTGTTGCCCCTGCGCACCAGCGCGTTGCGCAGTTCGGTCAGTAGCACGATCGTCAGAGGCAGACCGATGGAGATGCCCACCGCCCAGGCGAACCACGGTGCGCCGGTGATGTCGTTCACGGCTGGGTCTCGGTGAGCCGCCACACCGGCTCGGCCCCGTTTGCGCCCACGATCTCCCCGGTCTGGACGAACCGGTGTTCCTCACCCAGAGCGTCGTACACCCGGGCCGTGACATAGATGCCGCCCTGGTCCGAGCCGGTCTGCACCCTGTTGGCAAGATCCACCGTGGCGCCCCACATGTCGTAGGCCAGGGTCGAGCGCCCCACCAGTCCGCTCGTGACGGTGCCGGTGTCGATACCGGCCCGGAGCGTGAGCGCGCTGCCGGTCTCACCGTTGAAGCGGTTGACGATCAGCTGCATCTCCATCGCGAAATCCACTGTGCGCCGTACATTGTCAAGGCGAGGCACGTTCAGTCCGCAGCTGGCCAGATATCCGTTGTGCAGAGTGCGGATATGTTCCACCCCGAGGCTGTCCGCCGCAGCGTCGAACTGGCGGACCAGCCTGTTGACGATCGCCAGCGAATCCTCCGAGCTCAGATTCGCTGAGAGTTCCTCCAGGCCGACGATATCGGCGAAGATGACCGACACGTCCTGATGATCCTGCGAGATGGTTTCCTCACCGTCGCGGTAGCGCGCCACCGCCGTCTCCGGCATCAGCGACAGCATGAGTCTGTCGTTCTCACTGCGTTGCTCGTTGAGCAGATCTTCCTTGATGGCCAGGTTGCGACTCATATCGTTGAAAGCCACTGTGAGGTCGCCGAATTCATCCCTGGACAGCACCGGAACCGTGACGCCGTAGTCCCCGGAGCTGATTCGTCTGGCGCCGGCTTCAAGCCGGCGGATGGGTCGCACGAAGAACCGCGCCAGCAGCATGGCCGCGATCGACACCACGAAGATGATCGCTGCGGTGGACAGCACCAGGGTGCGGGTAAATGCCGACACCGGCGCGAAGGCCTCTGCGGTATCGATCTCGGCGATCACTCCCCAGTGCAGACCCTCGATCTCCACCGGTCCGTACGCCTGCAACGACTGCTGCCCGAGGTAGTCGTCGGTGACGACCGTGCCGCGTTCACCGCGCAGGGCGCGCTCGGCGGACGGACCGTCGACCGGCTGCACCAAGGTGGTGCCGTTCTGCCGAAGCGAGTCCTCCGCGATTTCCGGGGGCGTCCCCGCCTCGATGACGGCGCGTTTGAACGCTTCGGGATCCTCCGCGAACAACCGTGAGTCCGAGCGCATCAGACCGTCCGGCCCGACGATGTACGTTTCGCCGGTCCGGCCCATCCCGGACGCCTCCCACTGCTTGTCCACCGTCATCAACCGGTTGATCTTCGAGATGGGAAACTGCATGGCCAGCACGCCCGTGGCGCGGCCCGCGCCCCCGACCGGAGAGACCAGCCATGCCGTGGGAGCGGGTGCCGGCTGGTATTGACCGAAATCGGTGACCGCCACGTAGTCCACCGTGTTGGACTGCATGGCCTTGATATAGGCCTCGGTGAGGTTGCCGCCCTTGTAAGGACCGTTGAGGATGTTGCTGCCTAGTTCGACACCCTTGTTCGCGGTGTAGACGATATTGCCGCGGGTGTCGATGAGCAGCGCGTCCTCGTATTTGAAGCGGGTGACGATTTCACGGAAGAAGTCGTTGTATTTGGCGTTCGCCGCCGACCATGCGCTGCGGTCACCGGCGTCGTCGAACAGAATGGACTGCTCGTCTTCGGTGAACGGCGTCGTGTACATGGCCTGCAGGTAACGCTGAGCATTGCCGTAGGGCAGCAGCGCGGCCACATTGATCTGGTTGCCGGTCTGTTCCCTTTCCTCCCTGGCGAACGGCCCGGTGTAATAGTCGGTGAGGCGCTGTTGCTGTTGCGGCGTGATGGTGGCGTTGGCCAGCTCGTCGAAGCCGGCGGTGAAATCCTGTAGCGCCTGGGTCGCCGTCGCGCCGCGGCTGTAGATCACCAACGAGTCCTTTAGATCCGCCACACCGATGCCCAGCGTTCGTGTCTGTGCCTCCCGGATCTCGGTCAGCCGGTCGAACACCGACGCCCGCAGAGACTCATGGCCGGACTGATATCCGATGAAGCCGACGACCACCGCCGACAGCACGCTCGTCGCGAGCAACATCAACAGCAGTCTGGATTGGATACTGGCTCGGGAGAACAGGTGGCGCCGGCTCAGGTGTGGTGTCGGCGCTGTCGCGTCGAGATCGGTGGACGGCCCGGGCGCAATCATCGTCGGCATCAGTTCGGCAGCCTATCCCGGCGACAAGCGGTGTCGCGCCGCTTGGCCGATGCCGGCCGTCGGCACCGAAGATGCAGCTACCCTAGAAGCGGTGAGCGACGAACGCACCAGGGTGCTCATCATCGGTGGCGGATTCGGCGGGCTGTTCTGCGCCCGCAGGCTCGGCAGGCACGATGTCGACGTCACCCTGCTCGATCGGGGTGCCGGCCACATCTTCCAGCCGCTGCTCTACCAGTGCGCCACCGGAACCCTGAGCATCGGGCACATCAGTCGGTCGCTGCGTGAGGAGCTTGCGCGCCACCGCAATGTGACCACCTTGCTGGGTGAGGCGATCCGACTGGATCCCGGCGCCCGAACCGTCACGGCGATGCGTCCCGACGAGACCACCTTCACCGTGGGTTACGACGTCCTGGTGGTCGCCGCGGGTATGAAGCAGTCCTATTTCGGCAAGGAGCATTTCGCCGAATGGGCGCCGGGGATGAAGACCCTCGATGACGCCCTGTGTATCCGTCAGCGGCTGTTCACCGCGTTCGAGATCGCCGAGACGCTGCCGCCGGGACCCGAACGGGACAGCTGGCTGACGTTCGCCGTCGCCGGTGGCGGCCCGACCGGCGTGGAGATCGCCGGGCAGATCCGCGAGGTGGCCAGCCGTACGCTGGCCAACGAATTCCACAGCATCGCCCCCGAGGACGCCAGGGTGTTGTTGTTCGACGGCGGCGACCGGGTGCTCAAGAGTTTCGCTCCGGGTCTGTCCGACAAGGCCGCCCGCACACTGACGTCACTCGGGGTCGAATTGCACATGGGCGTGCACGTGACCGATGTCGGCCGCGACGGGGTGACCGTCACGCCGAAATCCGGTGGGGCGGCCGAACAGTACGCCGCGCGCACCGTGTTGTGGACCGCCGGTGTCGAGGCCGTGCCCTTTGCCCGGCATGTCGCCGAGGTCCTCGGGGCGGACACCGACCGCGCCGGCCGGATCAGCGTCGAGGACGATCTTTCGGTGCCCGGGCATCCCGAGGTCTTCATCGTCGGGGACCTTGTCGGTCGCGACGACCTGCCGGGGGTCGCCGAGAACGCCATGCAGGGCGGGCTACACGTGGCCGCCTGCGTGCGCCGCGACCTCGACGGTAAACCACGCCGGCGCTACCGCTACCGGGATCTGGGATCGGCGGCCTACATCAGCCGGGGCAACGCGCTGCTGCAGGTCGGGCCCGTCCGGGTGTCCGGTTTCGCCGGCTGGCTGGGCTGGGGCTTCATCCACATCGCGTTCCTCACCGGTCTGAGTAACCGGGTCAGCACCGTGTTCACCTGGATGGCCGCCATCGGTCGGGCCGATCGTCATCACCGGGCGTTCATGCTCGGTGGTGCCACCGCGGCCGAGCAGCACTACACGTGGTCCAAGTGTGACGAGACGCCAGGCTGATCCCGTCAGCCGACGTCGACGATCACCCAACCGTGCGCAGGCACCACAAGTTGCTGCACGCGTTCGGCGGGGGGAGCCCCGGAGCCGGCGACGACGTGCCCGGCCTCGGGTAACTGCGCCGACAGCGGCTGGTCGTCGATGTTGAGCGCCACTACCAGCGCCCGGTCGGCGGCGCTGGTGCGGTAGACGTAGCCGGTATTGGTCAGCTGCACCGCCTCGGTGGTCGCGGTGTGCAACCAAGGATTCCGGCGCCGCAGGCCGATCAGATACTGGTGCAGCGACAGCGTGTCGTGCGGACCGGGCCGGGGGTGCCCGAACTCGGGGCGCACCGCGTCGTCACCGCCGACGCGCTCCTCCTTGACACCCTGGGCGGCCCATTCATCGCCGGCATAGATGCTCGGTGTTCCGCCGGTGGTGAGCAGCAGCACCAGGGCGTGCTCGAGGTGGCGTACATCGGTCAGCTGGCTGGCGATCCTGCTGACATCATGGTTGCCGATGAAGGTGAGCGGCACGAAGGTGTCCAGAAATTCGTTGTGCCGCTGCAGCGCCCAGTCGAGTTCGTGGAAGTTGCCGTCGTTGAGGCTGCTCCAGATCGCCTTCCACAGCTCATACTGGGTGATCGAATCCAACGTGCCCGCGGCCAGCTGAGCCGGGTAGTCGCCGTGGATGACCTCGCCGACGAACCACGCCTCGGGGTGCCGCCGGCGCACCTCGGGTAGCACCGCGGCCCAGAAGGACGGGGCCACCGCATAGGCCGCGTCCAGGCGCCAGCCGTCGGCTCCGCGTCCGAGCCAATGGTCCATGACCTCGATCACGTAGCCGATGACCTCGGGGTTGTCATGGTTCAGGGCGATCAGTTCACCGTGACCCTCGAAGGTGGCAAAACCGTTGCGCTTCTTGCGGAACCAGTCGTCGGGTCCGTTGGCCAGCGCTTCGCGGTACCGACCGAAATCGGTGCCGACATGGTTGAACACGCCGTCCAGCAGCACCCGCAGTCCGCGCCGGTGGCAGGCGCCGACCAACGCATCGAAGTCGGCGTCATCGCCGAGGCGCGGGTCGATGCGCAAGTGGTCGGTGGTGTCGTAGCCGTGGGTCCGGGACGCGAAGACCGGGCCCAGCGCGATACCGGAGGCGCCGAGTTCCACTGCGTGGTCCAGCCATTCGATGATGCGTCGCAGCCGGTGCTCGTCGGCAGTCGGTGGGTTCTCGGCAGGGAACGCTCCGACGAACCCCAGCGGGTAGATCTGCCACCAGATGACGTGTTGCACCCAGTCCGGATCGCTCATGGGCGGAACGTCGCTTCGTAGAGTGCGCGCATCTCGTCCTCCAGTTCCGGCGCCGGCCCCTCGCAGCGGATGCCGGGCGCGACGGTGGTGACGGGCAGTGCGGCGACCGGAGCGGGTGGGGTACCCCATTCGGTGCACCACCGGCTCAGCTGCTCCGAGGAGGTGGCATAGACGATGCGGCCGAGCCCGACCCAGGCGTGCGCGGCCGAGCACATGGGGCAGTGCTCACCGGAGGTGTAGACGACGGCGGCGGCTCGCTGCTGCGGCGTCAGGCGCTCGACGGCCCACCGCGCGATGGCGAACTCGGGATGCTGGGTGGCGTCGCCACCTTGGACACGGTTGTGATCTTCGAACAGCACCGTGCCCGACTCGTCGACCAGGATGGACCCGAAGGGTTCATCGCCACCCTGGTGCGCGGTGCGGGCAAGTCCTACACAGCGGCGCAGATACTGGAGGTCTTCGTCGCTGATCGGCACACCGGCAGTTTACGCGGGCATGCGCGCCATGCCCGGAGGCTCGGCGTCGGCGGTCGGGGCGGAGCCCCAGCACCACGCGGCGTAGGCCGCCGCGACGGCGATCGCCTCAAGGTCGTGATCGTCGCCGCCGGCCGAGCGAACCGGGTCCTCGACGGCCCCCCGGATCATCCGGACAAGGGCGAACAGGGGCTCTTCTGCATGGCGTTCGCACGTCATCGGGCGTCCTCTCCACAGCGGATGGCGGCACCTCATCCAGATGCGTGCGCGCCCCCCGTATCGCTTCTGGGGCCAACAGTAGCCCTCA
>SXGT01281787.1_pt1 | contig 24649 bp, 13 predicted proteins | sample 3176221 | NCBI WGS metagenome assembly SXGT01 (sample SAMN11356862, study PRJNA531348) | freshwater metagenome | isolation source: freshwater sample F1-120 | place: China: Fuxian Lake, Yuxi | collected 2017-12-25
AAGTCCACGTCTATGTCTGGCGGCTCACCCCGCTCCTCGGAGATGAAGCGCTCGAAGAGCAGCGCCGAGTGGGCGGGGTCGACGCTGGTGATCCCGAGCGCGAAGCACACCGCCGAGTTGGCGGCGCTCCCCCGCCCCTGACACAGGATGCCGCGCTGGCGTGCGAAGCGGACCAGGTCGTGTACCGTGAGGAAGTAGGCGGGGAAGTTCAGCCGCTCGATCACGCCCAGCTCGTACTGCACCTGGCGCGCGACCCGCTCGGGCACCTGGTCGCCGTAGCGCTGGATGAGGCCGCGGCGCACGAGCTCCCGGAGCCATGCCATCGCCCCGTAGCCTTCCGGTACGACCTCGCGCGGGTAGGTGTACGTGAGCTCGGCCAACGAAAAGCGACACTGCTCCGCGATCTGCACCGTGCGCTCGAGCAGGGCGGGCCAACGGCGGAAACGCTGGAGCATGGCCTCGGGGCCGTGCAACGCCCGCTCGGCGTTGGGTTGGAGGCGCCGCCCCGCCTGGTCGAGCGTGAGCCCGAGCCGGATGCAGGTGAGCGCGTCCTGCAGCGGCTTGCGGGCGGGATCGTGCATGAGCGCGTCGCCGAGCGCGACACACGGGAGCCCGCCCGCGACGAGCGCGTCGATCTTCGCTTCTTCGCCCGGCACGAGGCGGCGGGAGACGCCCCGGTACAGTCGGTCGCCCACCGCGTCGTGCAGCGCGCCGAGGTCGGCGCCCGACCAGCCTTCACGGGCCAGGAAAACCAGGCCCTCGTGGTCGGCCAACAACGCATCGAGCGGCAACGCGGGCCACCCCTTGCCGAGGTGGCGCCGCGCCGCGAGCGTGGTGGGGTCGGGGTCGAGCGGGTCGGCGAGGCGGGGGTCGCGCGGGATGCCGATCGAGAACTGATCGAGGTCGACCCCGGCGGTGCTCGTGGCCCCGGCGGGGATCCGTTCGGCGCTGAGCAGACGGCACAGGCTGCCCCACCCGCGCAGGTCCTGCACGATCGCGACGACACTCGCCCCCGGCGCACCACGGGCGCCGCGCACGGTGAGCAGCGCGCCGTGGAGCAGCGGGAGGGTGCGACCCTTCGCGGCGCGGTGGGCCTGGACCGCGCCGTACACCCCATCGCGGTCGGTGATCGCGAGGGCGGCGAGGCCCAGCGCTTCGGCGCGCGCAACCAGCTCGTCGGGCGACGAGGCCCCCTCGGAGAACGAGAAGTGGGATCGAGCACACAGCTCGGCGTACCGGGGGGGCGCGGCGGGCACGACCCGACGCGCGGGCCCCTCCTCGCCCGGTCGGGGCGCCGGTGGGCCGGCAGCCAGAGGGGCGGCGGGGCGCACCGCCGGGCGGCCGGGAAAGGGGACGACCCCCGCGTTCGCTGCGCCGCTGCCGCGCCGATCGTCGACGGACGCCGGACGACTCGGGAACCGGAGCACCCCCCCGGCGGGGGAGGGCGGCACCGCCTGCGGCCCGGGGTGCGGGAGGCCGGGGAGGGCGTCGCCATCGGACCAACCGTGCAGAAACCACCGCTGGATGCGGAGCGTGCCGACCTCGGCGTGCTCTTCGTACAACCACGCCCGCCGACCGTCGGCCAGGGTGGCCGTCCAGTAGTCGCGGGTGTAGCCGACGCGGGGTTTCCACCATTCGCCCGCCAACCGCTCGGGGCCGTGCAGCTCGCGGATGGCGACCGTGTCGCGATCGAGCAGCAGCGCCCGGGGCCGCCCGGAGGGGCCGACCGCCACCCGCACCGGACGCGGGGAGGGGAGGAGCAACGCCGGCCGCGGCCGCAGCTCGGGGAGCGGCGCGCGCACCGGCACCTTGCCCGCTTCGTAGTGGCCCGACCACGTGGGCGCGTCGGGCTCGTGGACCAGCGCGGGGTCGGCCTTGCGGGGGGGCAGCGCCTCGGGCGGCTCCGCCCCGGGCAGGACCGGGACCCAGCCCGCTTCGGGGCGCCACGTGTCGGCGAGCGCGGGTCGGAAGACGGCGTCGAGACCCAGCGCGTCCTGCAGGCGCGCCAGCAGCGCCGGAAGCGGCTCGGCGGCGCTGGCACGATCGAAGAGGCCCCCTTGGGGCGCCCGCCACGGGGCACACTCGAGCAACGCGAGGCTGACCGCGGTGGCCGGCGACCCCAACTGCACCCGGTCGAGCCGGGCGCGGAGCTGGTGGAAAAGCCGATCGGCGCCGCGCACCGGCTGGCCGGTGCGGACCGGCACCACCGCCTCCCCCGACTCCAACCGCAGCCGGACCTGCACCCGCGTGGCGGCCTGGCCGGTGCGCTCCAGCTCGGCGGCTGCATCGCGACACAGGCCGTGTACGACGAACAAGACCGGCTCGAGCTCGACCACGCCCTCGTCGAGCTCGGTGGTCCACACCGCGTCGTCGCGCGGGGTGGCGGGCAGGGCGGCCTGCCCCTTCTGGACGGCGCGTGCACGCGCCGGCGCGGCGCGGGTGAGCGCGGCGACCCCGCGTACGCCGAGCCCCGCACCGGCTTCGGGCACTTCGACCTCGCCGCGCGCGATGCGCCACAAGCGCCGTGCTTCGGGGCCGTAGCGGCTGGCCAGCGCGGCGCCCGGCAACGTCGCGAGCTGCGCCACGGTGCGCACGCCGGCCCCGGCCAGGGACTCGAGCACATCCGCCCCGAGGCCGAGCGCGACCACCGACACCGGACCGAGCGCGCGCGCGACCGCCCGCGGGTCGGGCAGCACCAGGTCGAGCGGGCTGTGCTTCGCGAGCACCAACGCCGCCCACGGCTCCGGGCCCCACACCGTGCGCACGACGTGGCCCAGGCTCACGATCCACGCGCGCACCTCGGCGACGAGCGCCGGCGCCACGTCGATGAGCAGGGAGTCGGGCAGCACCGCGGCGACCGCGGGCGAGAAGCGCAGCGCCGCGTCGCGGAGCGCTTCGAGGTCGCCCCGCTCGCCCTCGGGGGCCCGCCGCTCGACCCGGAGCGTGGGGCAGAGCGCCCGCGCTTCGGACAACGTCATCCCCGGTTGTACGCCGGCGCGCGCCACCGGCGGGGTGCACGCCTGGACGCGGTCGGCGCTACGCTCGAACTCGACGAGGACCACGGCCTCGCGCGGATCGTAGCCGCACCGCTCCAGCCGGAACGCGGGCAGGTGGACCGCGAGCACCGCTACCCCGCCGCCAGGTGTACCCGACGTTCGCCGAGCTGGCGCCCGTCGCGGCTGCGGGTGCAGGTGACACGGACCCGCCCCGCTTCGAACCCGCCCACCTGCAGGCGGAGCGCCGCGGGCAGCTCGGCCTCGGCCTCTTCGGCCACGACGAACAAGGCGCTGCCGCCCCGTTCGCACGCCCGCGCGAGCCGGAGTGCCTGGCGCCCGAGCCGGGGCGCGTCGAGGAGCACCACCGCGTCGACGGAGCCGGCGGCCACCGCCTGCTCGGCCACCCACCCCGCGCGGTCGAGCCCCGGGCGCACCATCCACACCTGGGCGAGCTCGACCCCACCGCCGGGACCGGCCCAGCCGGGTGGATATACCGCCTCCATCGCGTCGACCACGAGGACCGGCCGGCCGCGCCGGGTGAGCGCGGCGAGGCCCGGCAACAGCAGCGAGAGCCGGCCACTTCCCAGCGGGCCGACGAGCTCGGTGACCCCCGGGGAGGGCCACCCGCCGAGCCACCCGTCGAGCTCGGGAACCCCGGTGCCGAGCCGCCCGGCCTGCACCCGCGGGGCGGCGAGGCGGGCACGGAGCTCGGCGAGGACGGCGGGGCGCTCGGCAGCAGGCAGGGGCGGCACCGACTGAACATATGCACAGTCACCTGAATAGGCAAGCGGAACGGTTGGGCGGCGCCGTAGGCCCGTCCCGAAGGCGGCCGAGGCCGCGCGGCGCCGCGGGCCGCGGGGCGACCCTTTCCGCCTTCGGGACGGTCGCGCCGCGGCCCCCTCAGAACCGGAACGTCGGCCCGATGGAAGCGCGGAACGACAGCCCGTTGTCCAGGTGGACCGTGGTGCCCGCTTCGCTGCGCAGGCCCACGCGCCCGAACATCAGGTCGTTGCCGGCCGTCGCGTCGATGATCGGGCTTGCCTCGGTGAGCGTGTAGCCCACGCGCACACCCGCGTAGGTGTAGCCGCGGGAGTACGGCACCCCGAAGAGCACGCCGAGCGTCGGGGCGAGCACGTCGCCCTCGGTGTTGGCGATCGCGCCGAGCTCCAGGCCGATCGCGCCGAACTGCTTGACCCATCCGGCGGTGACCCCGAACGCGTCGGCGACCGTGCCGATGGTGACGAAGCCCCGGCTGGGAACCCCCTTGGTCGCCGTCGTGCCACCGGGAGCGGGGAGCTTCGCGCCCAGCCCGGCGAGACCGGGCCCGGCGAGGCCAGCGGACGTCGACGGCGCGGCCGACGGCGCGACCGACCGCATCGCGGTGACCCGATACGCCCGCCCCGTGAGCTCGACGCACTCCTTGCCGTCCTTCCAGCTCACGACGCTGCGCTCGGCGAGCAACGCATCTGCGTCCGGTGCGCGCGACAAAGCGTCGTAGCGGGCGGCCTCCCGGACCGCCGGGTGGGCGAGTCCCGACCCGTCGGTCGGGAGCTGGGCGAGGAGCTCCTCGTCGATGCAGGCCTGCCCGCTCACCAGCTCGCCGAGCGCGTACTCGACCTCGGCCGGGTAGAAGGACGTCGGGCCGGCCGACGGGCTCTCCGGGGTGATCCACGCCGGCGGCACCGGCTTGGTGCACCCGAGCGCGACGGCGGCGCACACCACCGCCACCCCACCTGAGGCGCGGCGCGGCGTCATGGCGTGGGGACCGCAGCCGGTGCCGGGGCGGCCGCGGGCTCGGGCGCGGGGGGAGCGTCGGGGGCCACCGGACCGGAGCTGCCGTTGCCGGCGCTCATGCGCAGCACGCGGTACGCGCGGCCGGTGATCGTGACACACTGCTTGTACCCGTCGTTTTCGACCTTGGCGCGGACGTACATCAGGCTGTCGGCCTCCGGCAGCTTCTGCAACGCGTCGAAGCGGGCCGCCTCCATGATCTGGGGGTGCACCGGGCCGGTCCAGTTGGGGCGTCCGCCCGAAGCGAGCAGGTACTCCTGGAGGTCGCCACAGTGCTGCCCCGACACCGCGCCGAGAATCTCGTAGTCGACGACGCCCGCTTCGACGCCGCGGAACGTGGGGTCGACCCCGTCGGGAGTGCCGTACATCGTGACCCGCGTCGGCAACGCACACGCCGCGAGGGGCAGGGAAAGGAGCAGAACGAAGTGCCGCATTGTACCTCCGCCGCGGAGCCTACCACACCCGCGCGCGCAGGTTCCACCGGGCCACGTCGTCGTCCACGGCCACCGAGGTGAGCTCCCGGCGGCGGGCGTCGTAGTCCAGCGGCACGACGAAGGTGCGACAGCGCGGGGTGCCCTCGAGCTCGAAGTGCGCCACTCCGCGCCCGAACGCGGTGCGCGCGTGCCGATCGCCGGGGGCCAGGAGCTCGACGAGGGCCGCGGCGGGCTCGGACCGCACCACGACCGCGAGCGCCTGGCCGGGCCCGACCCGCGCCGTGGTCCGAAACGGCGACGCGGCTTCGGGCGCGGCCGCCTCCGCCGCTGCTGCTCCCAACGTCTGCACCGCCACGACCCGCTCGGGCCATTGCCAGGTGAGCTCCACCCCGAGCGGTATGCGCTCGCCCCGGTTCACCACCACGACCTCGGTGGCGCCGGCCTCGCCGCCGGACCAGCGGCGCACACGCACGTCGGGGAGCGGCGGGCGGCGCCGGGCGGCTTCGCGCTCGCCCTCGGCAGCCCAGGCGCGCAACAGGCGCGGGGGAATCCGCTCGCGCGCGCCCGCGATCGCGGTCGCACAGGCGGGGCACGCCCACAAGCCGTTGTCGAGGTCGTCGGCCACCGCCGCCGCGAGCGGCCCGCGCGCGGGGACCACGATCGCCACCGCCTCGCCATCGGGAGCGAAGCGCCGGCAGTCCGGGTTCGCACAACAGCCCAACGCTCGCTCAGCCAGGGTGCGGGCGCGTTCTGCGTTCAGGAACAGTGGAGAGTCCCCCCCGCCTACCCCGACCGCAAGAGATGGAGGAGACGCTTGACGTGCCGGTTCGAAGCTGGTCGGGGGGGACCGGGTTCCTGTCGATCGCAGCATAGGCGCAACCTGCGAGGACCGCAAGCTTTTCTCGCCGGATCGTCACCGGGAGGTGCGTTCGGCCCGCGCCCGTGCGTGATCCGTGAGCTCGGCTACGGCGGCGTCGAGGATGTGCTCCAGCGGCGACTCGTCGTCCTCGGACAACAACCACCCGTCGGCCGTCCCCACCCGGAGGGGGGCGTCGACGGCGTTCTCGTCGGCGAGGCCCGTCCACGCGGCGCCGGGGTTCAGGCGCACCCAGCCCGCGCCGGCCTCCTGGAGCCGCTGCCCGAGGGCGTAGACGTGCGGATGGTCCGCGAGCCCGGTGAGCACGTGGTCGGTCTCGCTCCCGACGAGCAGGTGGGCCACGTCGGGGTACCGTGCCACCACGGCCGGCACGGCGAGGGCGGCGTCGCGCGCCGCCCAGAACGCGCCCGACTCCGCCTCGTCGTCCCAGTCGGCGGGCAAGGTCCCCGCCACGCGGGCCAGCGCGAGCAGCTCGGCCGACGTGGCGAAGCGGCCGGTGAGCGGGTCGATCGCCTCGGTGCGCACGACCTCGTCGGCGGCGCAGGCCCCGTCGGCGTCGAGGTCGAAGCACAACGCCCCGTCGGCGACCACCAACGACTCGAGCAGAAACGGGCAGCGGAGCGTGCCGGTGTCGAGGTCGCAGGTCCCCGGGGCGTAGAGGTCGGCCGAGTTGCGGTGTTCGATGTTGACGAGCTGGGCGCCGATGGGCGTCTCCCAGGTGATGACCCCATCGAGGGCGCCGAGCTCGAGATCGGCGTCGGCGAGCGTGGTGTAGACGAGGTTGCCGCCGTTGCTGAGCCCGAGGAGGAGCTGCACGTTGACGTCGGCGGGCGGCGCGCGCCGGGAGAGTGTGCAGCCCGCGGCATCTTCGGCGTCGCCGGAGGCGAACCGCAGCGCGGCGGCGAGCGCCTGCCGCGCGAGCGGACCGCGCGTGTCGGACACACCTTCGCCCCATTCCGGGCCGGCCAACGCCACGCGGAGCGACACCGAGCGGCCCGGTCCCAGGCGGGCGCTCTGGGGTTCGAGCGCGTCGTCCCACCCGCCGAAGACCTGCGTGACCACCGGAAGGGTGGCCATCGATGCGTCGGCCGGGAGGCGAAGCTGGGCCGGCAGCTTCCCGGCCTCGGCCTCCAGGACCAGCTCGATCACCCGCACCCCGTCGGAGACCTCGCCGCCGAGGCACACGTCGGGCTCGGTCGCGGTCGTGCACGCCGCCAGGCCGAGCAGAAGGGCGATGCGCTTCACGGCGTGGGCTCCAGGTCGTGCAACGCGCCCCCCCAACTGGCGGAGAACGCCGCGGGGATCGGCGCCCGGAGCCGCAGCACGTCGTCGGGGCCGGGCCACGGCAGCTCGAGCCACCACGCGTGCAGGGCCAGCGGGAACCCGGCGGGCCCGCCGTAGGCTTCGTCCCCGAGGAGCGGTGCGCCCGACGCGGCGAGGTGCGCCCGCACCTGGTGGGTGCGGCCGGTGCGCGGGAACGCCTCCACGAGCACGTCCGCACCGCGCCGATGGCGCACCGTCCACGCGGTGTCGGCCGCGCGGCCACGCCCGATCTGGACCCGGCCCCGGTGCCAGTCGCCCAGCGCGAGCGTGCACGTGCCGTGGTCGGCGAGCGCCCCGCGGCCGATGGCGAGGTAGCCCTTGCGGACCCGCCGCGTCTCGAACGCGACGCTCACCAGGCGTTGCCCGGCCGCGCTCCGCGCGAGCACCAGCACCCCCGACGTGTCGGCGTCGAGCCGGTGGCACACCAGACATCCCGCCTCGGCGGCCACGTTCGGGCCGCCGCCGCGCGGGGGGATGGTCGGCAGCCCGGCGGGCTTGTCGACCACCACCAGGTGCCGGTCCTGGTACAGCACCGGGAGCACACGATTACATAGCCGACGACATGACCGCCCGGCTCCTCCCTGTCGACACGCTCACGTGGCGGCTCCCCGATGCTTCGCTCACCTTCCGCACCACCGCCGAGGTGCGCCCGCTCGACAACTTCGTCGGGCAGGACCCGGCGCTCGCGGCCATCCGCCGCGCGGTCGCGCTCCAGGGCCCGGGCTTCAACGTCTTCGTGGCCGGGCCGCGCTCGGCGGGGCGGCTCGGGAGCATCGGCCGCATCCTCGACGAATTGGCGCCCACCCGCCGGGCCGCGCGCGACTTCGTCTACGTCCAGAACTTCGTCGACCCCGGCCGCCCGCGGCTCCTGGAGTTCGCGCCGGGGCGCGGCCTCGACTTCCGCAAGGAGCTCTTGCGGGTCGCGGCGCTCCTGGTCGAAGACGTGCCGCGCATCCTCAACCGTGACGAGATCCGGACGCGGCGCGAGCGGCTCCGCCAGGACGCGGAGGTCGCCCAACACAAGGCGATGACCGCGCTCGAAGCGCACGCCGAGGAGCTCGGGTTCGCGCTCGTCGCGGTCGAGGACGGTGAAGGCGCGGGCGAGCCCGCCGTCCTGTGGCGGCTCCCGCCCGGCGACGACGAAGACGACGAGCCGCAGCTCTTGTCGCGCGCCGAGCTGCAGGTCGCCGCCGAGAACGAAGAGCTCGAGCTGCCGTTCGACCACGCCGAGCTGGTGGCCCACTGGGACGAGCTCGAGGCCGAGCTCGCCAAGGCGATGGACGCCACGCGCTCGAGCCTGCTCAGCGCGATGCGCGCGGTCCGCGAGGCCGAGGCCGAGGCGGTGCGCAGCGGGCTCACGCCGCTCTTCCGGGACCTCGGCCGGCGGTACCCCGGGGCCCGGACCTGGCTCGGCGAGCTGTTCGAAGAGCTGGTGGACTGCCCCGAGTGGTTCGACCCCGAAGAGCCCGACCGCGAGTCCCTCTTCGCGGCGTTCACCCCCACCCTGGTGCACATGGGCCGGCGGCGCCGCCGCGCCAACATCATCTCGGTCACCAACCCCACCTGGAGCCAGCTCATCGGCGGCATCGAGGGCGAACCCGGCGCCATCGACCACCGGTCGTTGCGCGCCGGCGCGCTCCTGGACGCGGACGGGGGGTGGTTGCTCCTCAACGCCGCCGACGTCCTGCAGGAGCCCGGCGTGTGGAAGGTGCTCAAGCGCGCGCTGTTGAGCGGCGAGGTCGACATCTCCAACCCCGACGGCCCCGGCGGCGGCCCGACGGGGCTCCGGCCCGACCCGATCCCGGTCAACCTGAAGGTGGTCCTGGCCGGCGAGCCGGGCGTCTTCGCCGCGTTGCACTACGGCGACCCGGACTTCCGCAACCTGTTCAAGATCAAGGCCGAGTTCGAGGAGGACGCCGCGGTCACCCCCGAGGTGCTCGAGGACTACGCCCGCTACTGCGCGCGCATCCTCAAGGCCGAGAAGTTGCCGGCGTTCACCCGCAACGCGGTGGCGCGGGTGCTCCGGTGGGCGGTGCGCGAGCCGGGCCGCGGGGATCGCATCACGACGCAGATGGGGATGATCGCCGACCTGCTCCGCGAGACCGCGTGCGAAGTCCAGATGGCGGGCGACGACCAGGCCCACTCGCGGCACGTCGAGGCCGCCCTCGCCGCACGGCGGCACCGCGACGGGCTCGCCGAGCGGCGCACCCTCGAGCTCATCGAGCGCGGCACCGTGCAGCTCCAGGTCGACGGCGCCGCGGTGGGCCGCATCAACGCCCTGGTGGTCTACCACGTCGGCGGTCACGACTTCGGCCGCCCGATGCGCATCTCGTGTACGGTGGGCGTCGGGCGCTCCGGCATCGGCAGCATCGAGCGCGAAGTGGGCTTGTCGGGGCGCAGCCACGACAAGGGCGTGCAGATCCTCACCGGGTGGCTCCGCAGCCACCTCGGGCAGGACCGTACGTTCGCCTTCGCCGCCGGCCTCACCTTCGAGCAGTCGTACGGCAAGGTCGACGGCGACAGCGCGAGCACCACCGAGCTCTACGCGCTCTTGTCGGCGTTGTCGGGCCTGCCGATCGACCAGGGGATCGCGGTGACCGGCTCGGTCAACCAGTTCGGCGACGTGCAGTCGGTGGGCGGGGTCAACGAGAAGGTCGAGGGGTTCTACGCCACGTGCAAGGCGATGGGCCTCTCCGGCCGCCAAGGGGTGCTCATCCCCGCGACCAACGTGGCCGACCTGTGCCTGGACGACGAGGTGGTCGAGGCCTGCGCCGCGGGGAAGTTCCGGGTGTGGTCGGCGGCGCACGTGTCCGAAGGGGTGGAGCTCCTGATGGGCCAACCCCTGGAGGGGGTCCTGGCGCGGTGCGCGGCCACCCTGGACCGGTACCAGGAGGTCGCGCGTCTGCAGGGCCGCAAACCTCGGGAGTAGGCGGGAACGTCGCGCGACGCCGCGGGCCGCGCGCCGGACCCTGCCCGCTTCGGGACGGTCGCGGCGCGGACCCCCCGCCGTCGGCTCAGCTCGGGTCGGGCTTGGGCGTGTCGGGCCCGCTCTCGGGCAGGGTCGGCTTGGCGACATAGGCCGGATCGAGCTTGCCTTCGAGCGCACCGAGCCAGGTCACGATCGACTGGACCTGGGCGTCGGTGAGCGCCTTGCCGAGCTGGTGGTGGCCCATCTTCTGGACCGCTTCGTCCAACGACGCGGTCTTGCCGTCGTGGAAGTAGGGGCCCGTCTGCGTGATGTTGCGCAGGCCCGGCACCTTGAAGACCATCTTGTCGGTTTCGACGCCGGTGACCCCGAAGCGGCCGAGGTCGGTCGCGTCGGGCCAGGCGTTGACGAGGCCGAGCTTCTGGTACGTGGCGCCGCCGACGTAGGTGCCGCCGTGACAGGCCGTGCAGCCGGCGTCGACGAAGTCGTTGAACCCCTGCTTCTCGGCGTCGGACAACGCGGCGTCGTCACCGCCGAGGTACTGGTCCCACTTGGCCGGGCTGACCAGGCCACGCTCGAACGCGCCGATGGCCTTGGCCATGTTGTCGTAGGTGATGGGGTCGGCTTCGCCCGGGAACGCGGCGTCGAACATCGGCTTGTAGCCGGGAATGGACTTGAGGACCTTCACGACCGACGCCTCGTCGGGCATCGCCATCTCGACCGGGTTGAGGACCGGCCCCTTCGCCTGCGCTTCGACGTCCGCGGCGCGCCCGTCCCAGAACTGGACGAAGTGCCCGGCGGCGTTGACGGAGGTGGGCGAATTGCGGCCGCCGAGCTGACCCTTGTGGCCGGGCGAGGTCGGGTTGCCGTCGACGCCCGACTTGTCGAGCTGATGGCAGGAATTGCAGGAGATGTCCTGGTTCTTGCTGAGTCTGGCGTCGTAGTACAACGCGCGACCGAGGTCGATCGCCGCGGGGGAGGCGGGCGTGGCCTCCATCCGGGCGGGGAGGGCGCCGAACGCGGCGAGGCGCGCCTTGTCCACGGCGACGCCGGGGGGCGGCTCGGCCGGCTTCTCGACAACCGGAGTGGGCTTCTCTTCGCCACCACAGGCGAGGAGCAGGAGGGTGAGGAACGACGTACGCATGGGGCTCCCGAAGTGGGCGGCGCCTATCTCGTCGGCGGTGGGTCCCCCATCGACCGGATGACGGATGGCCGGTGCGCCGCGACCGTCCCGAGGCGCGCCGAGGCCGGTGCGCACCGGGCGCCGGCGCTACTCCTTCGGTTCTCCGCGAAACATCCCCGACGCACGACCCGCCGCGCCGCGGACCAGCCGACTGAGCGGATCGGCCGCGTGCCTGGCGCGCTCGGAGTAGTGGCTGGCGGCCTCGGTCCACGCCCGCCACGGGGAGTCGGCGGGGTCGTCCTTGCGGTCCGGGTACTCCCCGGCGAGGACCCGCGCGTACTCGCCCGACTCGATCCACCGGTCGAGCTCGTGGAGGCGCTGGACGGGGAACGGGTGGGTGCGGCCGAGGAGCGCGAGCGTGCGCGCGAGCCCGTCGAGCACGTTCCCACCTTCGTCGTAGCGGCGCGCCTGCTCGCGGAACGCGTCGACGTTGGCCCCCTCGGCCACCCCGCCGGCCATGCGCAACAACGCCTGGCGCACCGCCTCGGGGTCCTGGCACACCAGGGCGCCGCAGCGGTCGGAGCTCAGCTCGCTCTTGCGGTCCCACTCCAGGAGCGCCGCGATCACCGCGAAGAGCGCGATTCCGGTGAGCGGCATGCCGAGCGCCAGGTTGGCGGCGCGCAGGAGCATGCCGAGCATCGTCTTGTACAGGACGTGGCCGCTCTGGATGTGGCCGAGCTCGTGGGCGATGACGTAGCGGAGCTGGTCGTCGTCGAGGGCGTGGACGGTCCCGCTGTTGAGGACGATGAACGGCTCTTCCCAGCCGACGGCGCCGGCGTTGAGCACCGGGTTCTGCGCCACGAAGAGCTGGTAGGGCGTGGCGATGTCGAGCACGTCGAGGCACTCGAGGTACACCCGGTGGATGCGCGGGTACTGGTCGGGGCCCACCTGTACCGCGCTCCCCAGGTACACCGCGCGCAATCCACGCTCGGTGAACATGCCGAAGATCCACTTGACCACGCCGTCGAACCCCGGCACGGCCCGCAGCGCCGAGAGCGCGGCGCGATCGGCAGGGTGCTCCCAGGCGCGGGAGGAGATGCCGGGGAAGCGGCGGCGGTGCGGAGGCGGAGAGAGCAGGGTGGTCGTCATGGTTCCACCTTACCGTGTGCCGGCGAGCACCGTGAAGCTGCGTTCGACCCGCGCCCCGTCGGCGTCGACGATCGTGAGGCGATGGCGCCCGGGGGGCGGCGCCACGGCCACCTGGTGCGGCGCCACCGTGGTCGCCACGAAGCGGTCGTCGAGGTGCCAGTACAGCTCGGCGCGGGCGTCGCGGTGGCTCGCTTCGAGCACGACGCGGCCGCGCTTTCCGTCGGTCTCGATCGGGATGTAGACCTCGGTGCCGGGGGCGGGGCTCAGGATCACCAGGGGCGGCGCCTCCGCGACGCCTTCGCGACAGTCTTCGCGGAGCGGCGGGAGCGGGCGGTAGGTCGGGTTGCGGCGGGCGTAGTACCACTCCTGGGCTGGCGGGAGCACGAACCACGACCGGGTGTGGAGATCGGCCTGACAGGCGGCGTGCACGCGCGCGGAGCACGCGGCGGGCGGGGCCTCCGCGCAGTGGATGGGCTTGCAGTACGCGCACGCGCCCGCGCGCTCGGCCGCGAGCGGGGCGGCCTGGGTGGTGCGGTGTTCACAGTCCGGACCGGCGAGCATCCCGCTGGCGGCGCACACCTCGACCGACACCAGGTCGCCGCGCGGCTCGGCGAAGGTGCCCTCGGTGTGGACGAGGTCGAACAGGTCGAACAAGAGCGGGGCGGCCGCCTGGTAGCCGGTGAGGCCGGGGCGCCCTTCGCCGTCGGCGTTCCCGACCCAGACGCCGATGGCGTGGGTGGGCGTGACCCCGATCGCCCAGGCGTCGCGGAACCCCTGGCTGGTGCCGGTCTTCCACGCCACCGACTCGGCGCCGCGGAACGCACGCCAGTTCGCCTCGACGCCCGGTCGGTTCACCTCGACCAACGCCTGGAGGGTGAGCCACGCCGCGCCGCGATCGAGCACCGCCGGCCGGTCGGTCGGCGCCGGGCCGGCGCGGCGCCACCGCATCGGCGCGCCGAGCTTCCCGTCGTCGCGGACCACCGTCAGGGCCAGGTCGCGGTACAGGCCGACGAGGTCCCACAACGACCCCTCCGCGCCGCCGATGATGAGGCTCAGGCCGTACTCGGACGCGGGTCGGAACAGCGTGGTCATGCCCATCTTGCGCAGGTCGCTCGCGAAGCGCTCGACGCCGTGGTCGCGCAACATCGCGACCGCGGGCACGTTGCGGCTGCGGGCCAGGGCCACGGCGGCCGGCAGGGCGCCCTGGTACTCGTGATCGAAGTTCTCGGGCGAAAACGCCCCCACGCGCCCGGGGACGTCGGCGACGAGCTGCCGCGGCAACAGGCGCCCGTCGCCGATCATCTGGGCGTAGAGGAACGGCTTGAGCACGCTCCCCGTGCTGCGCGCGGCGGGGACGACGTCCACGTGGCTCCCGCGAGTGTCGCCGGGGGACACGTTGCCGACGTAGGCGAGGACGTCGCCGGTCGACAGCTCCACGATGACCGCGGCGGCGTTGTGCACCCCGAGGCCGGCCAGCTCAGCGGCGTTCCGCTCGACCACCCGGCGGGTGCGCGACTGCAGGCCCGCGTCGAGCGTGGTCTCCACGCGCGTTCCCGCGGCGTGGGCGAGCAGGTGCGGGGCGTCGTGGGGGATGGGGGCCTGCACGGCGGGCACCGGTTCGGCCTTCGCCGCTTCCAGGTCGACCGCGTCGAGGTCGCCGAGGCGGTGCAGCTCGTCCAGGAGCGAATCGCGCTTCCGACGGAGGGCGTCGCGGTTGCGGCCGGGGTGGATGAGCGACGGGCTGTTCGGGAGCACCGCGAGCGTCGCCGCTTCGGCCCAGCTCAGCTCGTCGGGGGTCCGCGCGAAGTAGCGGAACGCGGCGGCCTCGAGGCCCACGGTGTTGCCGCCGAACGGGGCGTTCTCCGCGTAGGTGGCGAGGATCTCCTCCTTCGAGTCGGCAGCCTCGAGCCGGAGCGCGAGCACGGCCTCGACCGCCTTCTCCCCGAGCGTGCGCGGCGGGTTGCCGCGGGCGATGCGGACCACCTGCATCGTGAGGGTGCTCGCGCCGCTCACGACCTCGCCGCGTGACAGGTTGAGCCGCAGGGCCCGGCCGATGGCGAGCGGGTCGACGCCCGGGTGCGACCAGAACCGCTTGTCTTCGTAGACGACGACGGCGCGGGCGTACCGCGCGGGGACGCGGCCGGTGCCCGGGAACCGCCACTGTTCGTCCGCCGCCACGGTGGCGCCGAGCAGGTGGCCCTCGGCGTCGACGAGCACGCTGGAGTGCGGGGCGACCACCCGTGCCGTGGGCAGCGCGAAGAACCCCGCCACCCACAGGAGCGCCAGGCCGACCACCCGAACGGCCCGGCGCCGCGACATCGGTCAGCCCTCCGGGAGCGCCGCGACGGTGATCCACTGGCCCGCGGTGCGCGCGCCGATGGACTCGTCGTACATCGCCACCACGCTCACGCCCGGCAGGTAGTAGCGGCCGGCGAAGCTCGCGTTGACCGGGACGTCGAACTCCAGGCGTTCGCCGGGGGCCATGTCCAGGTAGGTGTACACGCGGTCGTCGCGGACGTCGCGGTACTCGAAGCCGGCGCCCCGGCCCGGCGCGACGCCGTGGATCTGCCACCCGCTCGCGAACACCTGGCTCAGCGCCAGCTCGTCCAGGCGTGCCCCCGACGTGTTGGTGACGGTGACGTGGGCGACGAGGTCGAGCCCGTGTTCGACGGTGTCGACGTCGATCGCCTGGCCGCCGGAGTTGCGGTACTCCACGTCGAGCGCGAGGCCCTCGGCGCGGGGTTGTTCCTTGCCCACCGGGGGCGTACCGCGCACGATGACCCGCGCGAACAAGGTCTTGGTGCCGGTGTTCTTGACCGTGAGCTGCGGCACGCCGGTCTGGGGCAGGCCGGTGACCGGCGCCTGCACCAGCGCGCGCTGGCCGGTGACGGTGGTGGACTTGCCGCCCTGGAGGCCCCAGCTCGCGCTGATGGACTCGGAGGTGCCGCCGACCTGCGCGAAGCGGGCCATCGCCACCAGCGAGTACGCGGTCTCCTGCGTGCTGAGCCAGCTCGACTCGGTGAGCCCCTTGGACACCGCCGTCGCCAGTTTCCCGGCGCGGTCGGTGTCGCCGAGGAGCACCGCGGCCTCGAGCATCATCGCCTGGTCGCGCAGCGGCGACCCGAAGGTGCCGGTGAGCTGGCGCACCAGCGACACGTCGAGGCTCGGCTTGGCGAGCACGGCCTGCGCGGTGCTCTTCTGGCCGGAGAGCGCATAGGCGGCGGCGAGGCGCCACCGGGCGGTCGGGCTCAGGTTCACGTCCTTGAGGCGGTTCATCGCGCCCACGTCGGGCTGGCCGGCCAGGGCCAACGTGTACAGGCGGTAGGCCTGCTCCAGGTCCGAACCTTCGCCGGACTTCACCCACCGGTTGGCCCGCTCCCGTTGGAAGCGCAGCCAGTCGGCGCGCATCCCGGCGGGGACGAGGTAGCCGGAGCGCTCGGCCTCCACCAGGAAGTGACCCGCGTAGTTGGTGCCCCACTCGTCGCTCGGGTTGCCCGGCCAGTAGCCGAAGCCCCCGTCGGCCTGCTGGAACGTGCGCAGGCGGGTGATGGCGGCCTTCAGGTGCGCCTGGACCTGCTTCTGGCGGGCGTCGTCGAGCTCGACGAGTTGGCTGAGGTACACCTGAGGGAACGCGGCGCTGGTGGTCTGCTCGATGCAGCCGTGCGGGTAGCGCACGAGCTCGTCGAGCCGACGCGCGAGGTCCAACGGCGGCACCCGGCTCAGCTCCACGGTCGCTTCGTTGGTGCCGGCCACGCCGGGCAGCTCGACCGAGGCCAACCACGCCTGGCCGGGCTCCACCGCCTTGGCCACCACGTGCGTCTCGGGCGTCGCGGCGTACCGGACGTCCAGCTCGATCTCGTGCTTCGCGGTCTCGCCGCCGCCCGCGGCGACGACCTTGACCTTGGCGATGCCCGGGGTCGCGCCCACCTTGAGGCGGAACGTGCCGAGCTTGTCGCCGACCGCGGAGAACTTCAGCGAACGCTTCTTGTCGCCCACCACCGAGAGCGGCCCGTCGACCTCGACCGAGAGCGTGACGTCCTTGATCTTGGGCTCCAGCGCGAACACCGAGATGGGCAGGTCGAGCTCCTCTTCGGGGCCGAGCACCCGGGGGAGCGTCGCGAGCACCATGAGCGGCTTCTTGACGGGGACCTGCTGCTCGGCCATGCCGTAGGCGCCCGACCCGCCGGCGACGACCATGACGCGGACCTCGCCGACGTACTGCGGCACGGCGATGTCGTGCTTGCGCGTCTCGCCGGCGGCCAGCGCGAACGGGCCTTCGTAACGGACCATCGGCTTGAAGCGCTGCGCCTGGGGCTTCTCTCCCTCCAGCCCCATGCCGTCACCGCCGATGCCGAGCGTGCTCTCGAGCGCGCCGCCGTAGGCGCCGGCGACCTGGTCGAAGAGGTCCCACGAGCGGACCCCCAGGGCCTTGCGGGCGTAGAACGTGCTCCACGCGTCGGGCGTCTTGAAGCGCGTGAGGCCGAGGAGCCCTTCGTCGACCACCGCGAGCGTGTAGGTCATGGCGCGGCCGGAGGCCTCCGACACGCTCACCATCGCGGTCGACTCGGGCAGGAACGTCGCCGAGGTGGCGATCTTCGGCTGCAGGCGGGTCTTCGGGTCGACGACCTCGATCGGCGCGATGCCGTAGAGGCGGATGGGCGCGTCGTTGCCGCGGCCCACGTAGGGCTGCACGACGGTGACGTTGGCGTACACGCCGGGCGCCATCGCCGAGGTGGCGGTGAACGTGGTGGTCGTCGTGTCGGCGCCCGCGGTGGCCTCCACCCAGCGCATGTCGACGACCTTGCTCCCGCTCTCGAGGCTCACCAGCGCGCGGGCGCCCTGGGCCATGGGGAAGGTGAGCGAAACCGGCTGCCCGACCTCGACCTTCTTCTCGGACGTCGTGAGCGACAGGACGCTGGCGCCGCCCGGCTGATCGGCCCGGGCGCGGCCGGCCCAGCCCGGCCAGTCGATGTACACGATCTTGCCGGTGCGGTGGGTGCCCGAGCGGTCGCGCGCGGTGACGAGGTACCGGCCCCAGTCGGGGTACTTCACCTCGAAGTCCCAGCTCGCGGTGCCCCCCTTGACCTTCGCCGTGCCCGACTGGAGCGGCCGCAGGCTCTCCGACTCGGCGTACTGGGCGAGGCTGTCCGGCGACTTCTCCCACCACCAGCGCCAGTCCAGCTTGTAGAGGTTCATCTCGACCTCGCCGTCGGCCACCGGCTTGCCGTCCTCGTCGAGGAGCACGACCTTCGCCGGGTGCTTCTGGTCGGTGAGCAGCATGCCGCGCGCGGCGTCGCCCTTGGGGAGCTGCACGCCGACGTACCGTTGGTGCGGCGACACCACGACCTGGGCTTCGTCGACGCTGTAGGCGCCCGACGGCTCGAAGACGCGGGTCTGGAGGGTGCCGGTCAACAGGCCGGGCGCGCCCTCGGGGGCGGGGATCTCGGCCTGCACCTCGGCCTTGCTGGTCTCGTCGAGCTCGCCCTCCCAGATGGTCGCGGTCTCGTAGGAGAACGTGGCGAGCGGGTCGTCGAAGGCGTAGTCGCCGTACTTGGGGAAGGTGGTCGGCTTCGGGGCCAGGGCCAGCGCGATGTCGGCGCTGAACCCCGGCGCCGGGGCGCCGTGCAACCAGCGCGACGACAACGTGCTGCGGAACGACAGGTCCGAGGACTTCACGGTGTCCTTCACGTCCAGCTCGATCTTGAGCCGGTTGGGGACCACGGTCTCGACGCGGAGGGTCTTCTCGACGACCGCGCCGCCCACGCGCACGCGGGCGGTGTAGTTGCCGGTGGGGGCGTCGCTCGGCGTGCTCGCGGTGATGCGGTAGAAGCCGCCCACCGGGTCGGTGATCGTCCGGCGCTCGATGGTCTGCCCGAGCGGGTTGACCAGCTCGAAATCGGCGGGGTGCTTCTCCGGCAGGCGTCCGGTGGTGTCGTTGAGCACGAACGTCAGGTAGATGTCGTCGCCCGGGCGCCAGATGCCGCGTTCGCCGTACAGGTAGCCCTCGAGCCCGCGGGTGAGCGTGGCGCCGCCGACGTCGAAGTGGCTCGTCGCCAGCGCCGACCCCTTGTCCATGCGCAACCAGCCGGCCTGGCCCTGGTGGCGGGCCACGACCGCGAACGGGTGCTCCGGCACCTCCAGGTCGACCATGCCCTGCGCGTCGCTGCGGCCCTTGGCGACCACCTGGAGCTGGTAGTCGAGCACCTCGATCTCCGCGCCGTCGCGCGGCTTGGCGTGTACGAGGTCGGTCACCACCGCACGGAGCCGCCCGTCGGCCCCTTCCTTGGCCACCAGGCCGATGTCGCTGACCAGGAAGTTGCGGGTCACGGTGATGTCGTGGTCGTAGGTGGGCAGGTAGAACGCCCGTTCGCACGGGTCGGTGCGCTTTTCCCACGCCGACCAGCCGTCTTCGCCGTAGTTGTCCCAGTAGTCCCAGAAGCTCTTCTCCGGCGCCGGCTCGTCCCAGGTGGCGGCGGGCCCGTCCTCGGTGGGTTCGGTCCACGGGGCGGTCGCACACTCCACGAGCACGTCGGCCCGTTCGAAGCGGAGCTTGAGCTGGTACAGGCCGCGCGGTTGGTCCTTGACGAGGCGGCTCACGTCGAGGCCGACGTGCTGCACGCGGTTGTAGGCCTCGCCGCCGCCGGCGATCTCGACCCGTTCGGACCACACCGTCTTGCCCACGCGGGTCATCTGCTCGTGGCCTTCGAGGGCGTTGACCTGCAAGAACTGCGGCACGTTGGCCTCGACCACCCGGATGGCCTCGACGTGGACCGCGCGGACGTTGGTGACCTCGAGCGGGATCGTGAGGTTGGCGGCGGTGGGCAGGATGACGCCCGCGGTCGCGAAGCGGACGCTCGGCACGAGCGGCGCGAAGCTCACGGTGTGGTTCCCCTGCCCCTTGAGCGCGTAGCCGGCCGAGTTCTTCAGCCCGCTGAGCATCACCGTCTCGCTGTCGGACCAGCCGGAAGCCGAGTAGATGCGCACGACGCTCCCTTCGCGCTGCACCTGCACGTCGGGGCGACCCTCGACGCGGATGAGGCCGCGGAGGTCCTGCTTGGGGGACAACGGGTCGCTGAAGCGCACCTCGATGTGGCGCTCGCCCTGCGTCTCGGCGCGCACGCCGGTGACGATGAACTGGTTGAGCCCGGGCACGGCGACGGTCTGGCTGTCGGAGCGATCGACGCCGAGCGGCCCGCCGTCGAAGTTGAGCGTGAGGGTGGAGCCGTCGACGGTGCGGGTGATGCCGCGGACCACGAACTCGTGTTCGCGGCCGTCCTCGCTGTGGGTCCAGCTCACGGTGAGCGTGTCGCCGCTGTGCTCCGCGGTGAGGACCTTCTCCACGACGGTCGGCTCCGCCTGGTCGGCCAGCTCCACCCGACCGGTCATGGTCTGCTTGGTGGTGTCGCCGTCGGCCGCGAGTCCGGCGAGCTCGACGCCGTAGTCGGGCGCGACGACCGCGAACTCCATGCGGAACGCCCGCGCGTCGGCCACGCCGGGGAGCAGGCCCGGCAGGTCCACGTCGGCCGCGTACCGCTGGCCCGGCTTCATGTCGGCGCTCGGCGTGAAGGTGAGCTCGGACGTGGAGCTCCACGCGGCTGCGCCTTCGATCGCCGGCTCGAAGCGGAACGGGCTGGTGGCCGGCTTGCCCACCTGTTCGGGCGTCGCGACCTCGCGGACGAAGCGCACCGTGATGGGCGCGCGCCGCCCGACGACCCCCGAGGTGTACGCCGACACGAGGGTGTCGGGCGCTTCGGCCGTGACCTCGCCTGAGGGTGCGGGTTCAGTGTTACAGGCGGGGAAGGCAACGAACGTGGCGAGCGCGAGCAGCGCGAGACGGCCGGGGAGGCGGGGAGGCATGAAGCGTCCGGGTTGTGCACCGACGGGGTAGCAAGCCCCGGGCCAAGTCGCCATTCCCCCCAAGTCCGCTCGAAGTTCGACATCGCCACGCTCACCGACCTGGGGCCGGTGCAGCAAGACCCTCGCGGTTCGGCGTCCCCCCGTTGTGCCAAACGCCGCCCTGGCTGGCCGGTTCGGTGACGCGGCGGGTGACGGGTCGGGTGGTGACCTCGTTCTGCCCAACGCCAAGCGTTTGCCCCCGAAAGACGCCGACCCGCGCCCCGGGGTCGCCGCGTCTTGCCCGGCCCCCGCGGTGCGATCGCCCGCCGCGACAAAGTGTGGAGGCGTGTCTACTCTCGGTAGATGGCCGCCCGCGCGCCGCTCAACCCCGGGCGGTCCGGACGACGGCGTCGACCCGCTCCAGGCGTTCGAGCAGCGTGTCGATCGACGCGTGCACCAGCGTCATCCGGAACCACGCTTCGCCGGCCGCCAGGGGGAGCCCGAACGCGTTGCCGGGGAGCACGGCGAGGCCGTGGTCGGCGAGGAGATGGAACAGGTCCACGTCGCTCCCGTCGAACCACGCGGGGTCGACGCGGATCAGGCACACGTTGCCGATGTCGCCGTTGACGACCTCCGCGAGGCTGGGAAGCTCCTCCACACGCTGCCGCACACGGCGCACGGCCGTACGCTGGGCTGCTTCGGCGTGGTCCAGGCGCCGGTTGAACCGTTCGAACAGGCGCGCGGAGGACAGGGCGTCGAAGCAGGCCCGGCGGTCCACCTGCCGGCCCCAGCCGAACACCCCGGTCTCGAGGTGGCGGACGTCGTCGAGGCGCAGCGGTGCGTCGTCCGCGCGCAGGGTGCGAAAGAGCAGGGCCATCGCGAACATCGCCATCGACGTGGGGTTGGCGCTGTTCTCCGCCGCCCACAGGCCCTCGCGGGCGCCTGCCTGCAGGCGCGGGTCGCCGAACCAGTACCCGATCCGATAGCCGGCGTAGAACGGGGTGTCCTTGGACGGACCGTAGAACTTCACCACGTAGTCGGGCCCGTCGGCGTACGCGAAGACCTCCTCGAATCGCCGCCCGGGGCCGTACACGAGCTCCTGGTAGATGTTGTCGACCAGCAGGAAGATGCCTTCGGCCTGGCAGAACCGCACGATGCGGGCGAGCTCGTCGGCGCCGGTGCCCTCGTAGGTCGTCTGCGCCGGGTTGCTCGGGTAGGTCAGCGCGACCATCACCGTCTGGCGGGTCACCGCGGCGACCACCTCGTCGTAGGTGGCGAGGTAGCCGTTCTCCCGGCGTGCGTGGACGTACCGGGGGGTCAGGCCGGGGCGGAGCTGGTCGAGCTGCGCCGCGCACACCGGGTAGTTCGGCACGACGAAGACCGCTTCGGGCGAGCGGTTCGCGCGCGGGAATCGCTCGGGCGGCAGGCGCAGGATCGCCCGCATGACCGCCATGATCGCGCCGCTGGTCCCGGCGCCGCAGCCGGTGCCCGCCCGCGCGACGAGCGCGCGGTGGGCCGCACCCCGGTCGGGGCTGTGCCGCAGGAGGCGGGCCAGCTCCACCCGCCGGATGAGCTCACCGAGCTCCGGCTCACCGTCGGGCGACGCATAGCCGGACTCGATGCGCTGGATCGCGGCGACCTCGGCCACCGAGAGCACCTCGGGGAACTGCTCCAGGCTGAAGTTCATGCAGTCGAGCGTCGCGAGCTCGTTGCGACGATCGAACATCACCCCCCAGTACTGGATCAGGCGCTGGTACCCTTCGAGGGGGTCCACACGTCCGTCGTACGAGCCGGCCAGGCTGTGCCGGCGGCTGGGTCCGATCGTCCGCACGGCGCGCGCCTAAGGTCGGGGGCGGGCGGGCGTCAAGGCCGCGCTACATTCGCGGATGCGCCGACGCCTGCTCGCCCTCGCCCCCTGCTCCCTGCTCCTCGGCGTCGCGTGCGGGCAAGCCACGCTGCCGCCCGAAGACATGGCGGTGGACACGTGGGCGAACCGCTGCGTGTCGTTGCGGGCCGACGACGACTGGCTCGTCCCCGGCGACGGCACCTACGCCTGGGCGTGGAACGGCGAGGGCGACGCGGCGCGCTTTCGCCTGCAGGCCGCCGACCTCGGGGTGTACCTGCTCTACGACGCCGACGGGAGCTACCTCGTGGCCGAGTCCAGCGCGCTCACCCGCGCCCCGTCGCTCGAGTCCGACATGACCCGGGTCGAGGACCTCGTCGTCGACGACGGGTACATCTCCGGCGGCGAATGGGTGATGGAGAACGCGGCGCGGGGCGGGCCGCGCGTGCAGTTGAAGAACCGGCGCAACGGGACGTGGCTCGGCCGCCTCGGCCTGGGCGACGAGGGGCTCGCCATCACGCTGGAGCCCGCCGAGGGGTGTGCCACCTTCCCCGAGCTCTCGCTCGACGCCACCGGCGTCGTCACGCGCACCACGTTCGACGACGGCACCCTCTACGGCATCGCCGACGCCCACTCCCACCTCCTGTCCAACTTCGCGTTCGGCGGCGGCGGAGTCTTCCACGGCGGCGCGTTCCACCGCCTGGGGGTCGAGCACGCGCTCCCCGACTGCGCGCCGTTCCACGGCGAGGCCGGCCGGCAGGACTTCTTCGGCTACGCCTTCGACCAGGCCGGCAACGACAGCGCCGACATGACCGAGCTCATCGACGACCTGCTCCTCGGCGAGCTCGAAGACGACAACCACCTCACCGCCGGGTACCCCGACTTCCCCGACTGGCCCGACGCCCCCCACCGCTCGACGCACCAGACGCAGTACTACCGGTGGCTGGAGCGGGCGTGGATGGGGGGCTTGCGGCTGGTGGTGCAGCACGCCACCACCAACTCCATCATCTGCACCTTCATGGTCGGCGACGGCCTCGAGCCCAGCCGCTACGACTGCGAGGACATGACGGCGGTCGACCGCATCATCGACGAGACCTGGGCGATGCAGGACTACATCGACGCGCAGGCCGGCGGCGCCGGAGCGGGCTTCTTCCGCGTGGTGACCTCCCCCGCCGAAGCGCGCGAGGTCATCGCCGCCGGGAAGATGGCGGTGGTGCTCGGGATCGAGACCTCCGACCTGTTCCGGTGCAACCTCACGCCGCGCGCGGGCGGGCCCACCTGCGACGAAGCGTGGGTCGAAGCGCAGCTCGACGACTACTACGCGCGCGGGGTGCGCTCGATCTTCCCGAACCACAAGTACGACAACCGCTTCACGCCCGGCGACGGCTCGGGCGACTTCATCGAGCTCGGCAACTTCTTCAACAGCGGGCATTGGAACAACAAGACGCAGACCTGTCCGGAGGGGTTCGCCGGCGGCTTCGACGGCGGTCGCATCAGCTTCGGCGGCCTGGCCGAACCCCGCGCCGAGTACCTGTCGGCGCCACCCAACGACCTCAGCGGGTTTCCCGCGGCCCCGATGGACACCGCGCTCACCTTCGTGGGTCGCATCCTCGAGGACCCGATCGAAGGGGCGTGGTGCCAGAACGCCACGATCACCGACGTCGGCGAGGCGCTCTTCCGGGGCCTGATGTCCCGCGGCATGATCATCGAGCTCGACCACCTGCCCATGTGGTCCTACCAACGCGCGTTCGAGCTGCTCGAAGCGGCGGACTACCCGGCCGCTGGCACCCACGGCCGCGACGGGGACGGCCGCATCTACGCGCTCGGCGGCATCTCGACGGTCGGACTCGGTCGGTGTCAGGACCCCGCTTCGCCGGGCGCGACGGTCCAGGGGGTCGTGGCCGAAGCGGCGCTCATCAGCCAGAGCGGCGGCTATCCGGGCACCCCCTTCGGCCTCGATCTCAACGGCTTCGCCGGGGCGGCCGGGCCGCGGTTCGCCGAGGGCGCGTGCGCCGTGGAGCAGGCCGACCCGGTCACCTACCCGTTCACCGCGTACGGCGGCGACGTCACGCTCACGGCGCCCCGCCTGGGAACGCGCTCGGTCGACTTCAACACCGAAGGCATGGTGCACGTGGGACTGCTCCCCGAGCTCATCGAGGACGCGCGCCACGACGCCCAGTCCGACGCCGACCTCGAGCCGCTCTTCCGGTCGGCGGAGGCGTGGATCCGCATGTGGGAGCTCGCGGAGGCACGCGCGGAGCAGCTCGGCGGCGGGTAGTCGAGGGGGGTGGGGCCGCGCCGCGACCGTCCCGAAGGCGGCAACCCCGCCGCGCGGCCCGCGGCGCCCGACC
>SXGT01043022.1_pt1 | contig 24645 bp, 18 predicted proteins | sample 3176221 | NCBI WGS metagenome assembly SXGT01 (sample SAMN11356862, study PRJNA531348) | freshwater metagenome | isolation source: freshwater sample F1-120 | place: China: Fuxian Lake, Yuxi | collected 2017-12-25
CCAGTCGTCATGGTGATCTTGCTTGGTCTTGGACTCTTCATGATCTTTGCGGGCGGAATGGTGTCGATCATCATGACTGATTTTCTGCAAGGTGTTTTCTGTTTCGGATCATTCGTGTTCATCTGCTTCTGGTTGCTTGCGCAATTCCCATGGCCCGTGTTGGAACGGGCGATGTTTGCGATGCCCGAAGGAACATCCTTCATCGATCCATTCAACTTGAGCAAGGAAAAGAATTTCGATGTGCTGTACTGGGCGATCTCCGCGTTCATTTTGTTTTATGCGGCGCGCGCGTGGCAAGGAGATCAGGGATACAACTCCGCGCCGCTCAACGCTCACGAAGCGCGGATGGCGCAGATTCTCAACGGGTGGCGTTATCGCGTGCTGATGTTGGTGACAATCATCATTCCTTTGACGGTACGCGCATTCTTGACTCAACCTGAATACGCGGATGCGGCGGCGCCGATCCACGCAACTCTGGAGCAAATTCCATCCGGCGCGCTGCGCGCGGAAATGCGAACGCCGCTGGCGATGGCGTTGATGCTTCCCACGGGAATACTGGGTCTTTTTATCGCCGCAATGTTGGGAGCGGCGGTTTCAACCGACGAGGCATATCTGCATTCATGGGGATCGATCTTCATACAAGATGTCATCCTTCCATTTCGGCGAAAGCCATTTGATCCCAAGACACACATTTTGCTTTTGAAACTCGCGGCGCTTGGCGTGGCGATCTTCGCTTTCACTTTTTCGCTGCTCTATGAACCAACGCAGTACATCGCAATGTTCGCGGCGCTGACCGCAAGTGTCTTTGTCGGCGGAGCTGGAGCCGCGATCATCGGAGGCTTGTATTGGAAGCGCGGTTCTACAGAAGCCGCTTGGGCGGCGATGTTGACAGGAATGGGACTCGCCGCACTTGGAGTGATCGTGAATCAACTTCCAGAGAGCGGACTGCGAGAAACAATCGCAGGTGGAGGGATGGCAACTCTTCCAGCTGAAGTTGCACTTTGGTTGCGAACGACTTTCACTGGTCAAGAGATGAGCTTCATCGGAATGATTTTCGCATGCGTGATGTATGTCACGGTCAGTCTTCTTGGTCCGCGCACGGACTTCAATATGCAACGCATGCTCAATCGCGGTCCTTGGCGGGTCGAAGGGGATGCATCGATCGATGATGCTCCGCGAACATTGCTCGAAAAGCTGGGAATTGACAGGCAATTCAAAGGCACTGATCGCGCAGTCACCCTGATCACGCTTGCATGGCCGCTCTTTTTTACAGTTGTCTTTATTGTCGGAACGGCGTACGCGCTTTGGCGACGAGAATCTGGCGATCCGATTTCTGTCGCAGCGTGGAGTGAGTGGTGGTTCTGGTGGACATGGCTGATCTTAGGAACCAGTCTTGTCGTCGTTGTGTGGTTTACAACTGGCGGCGTGCGCGATTTGATTCGGATGGTGCGATTGCTGCGTGCGCGTGCGATCGATGTGCGTGATGACGGAACAGTGATCGATGGCGTGAACGCAGATGAAGTTACGCGGCGTCAAACATGAGGCTCTTCCATGCGATCGATTGAGTCATCTCTTTGCGGTGATGCGTGGCGATTGTCGGCAAGCGATGGCCGTTCGTGGCCTGCTCGCGTTCCAGGTTGCGCACATTTGGATTTGATTCGAGCGGGAGAGATTCCTGATGCAGATTCTCCTGGCGCAGAGGCCGCGCAAGAATGGATTGGTCGCACCGATTTCACCTGGAGTCGCGAGATTGTGATGACAGCGCAGATGTTGGCGCACACGCACATTGAATTGGTCTTCGAGTCAATCGACACAGTTGCCGAAGTGCGTTTGGATGGAAAAGTCATTCTTCGTACCGCGAACGAATTTCATCCGCACCGCGTTGAAATAGGCTCATTTGCGCGTGCGGGCGATCCGCTGCGAACCATGTTGCTTGAAGTCACTTGCGCTGGTCCTGTCAGCGAAGTTGAACGATTGGAGAAGCAGCTTGGATCGCGCCCGGTCAACGGCGACTGGACGCCATATCCATTTCTTCGCAAGACAGCGTGTCAGTTTGGTTGGGACTGGGGGCCGCGTGTTCCATCAAGCGGCATCGTTGGCATTGTCACACTGCATGCTTGGACTGGCGTGCGATTGGATTCAGTCCGACCGCTTGCGCGATCGTGCACAAAAGATGAAGCAATTTTGGATGTCTTTGTCGATGCAGTGTGCGATGGAGATCCATCAAGATTTGAAGCGCGAATCGAAATCGAATCGCCGGATGGTCGCACCTTCGATGCGGTCGTGACTTTCAAACGAAGCGTACGAGCTCCTTCTGAAAGCAATTCTGTGATCGCTCACGCTGTCATCATCGTGCCTCGGCCGATGCGTTGGTGGCCACGCGGATATGGAGCGCAGCACATCCACCGCTTGCGCGTTGAATTGACGCAGCAAAGCGCCAGAATTTCCAGTTGGTCTGGACGAATCGGGTTGCGTTGCGTTGCGCTCGATACGACTCCAGAAATTGACGGCACACGATTTGCAATACGAGTGAATGATCAAACAATTTGGTGTGCTGGTGCGAATTGGATTCCAGAGGGACTCTTTCGATCGAGTGACGCGGATATTCGAGAGCGGTTGATGCAGGTATGCGAAGCAAACTTGGTCATGCTGCGAGTGTGGGGCGGTGGCGGATACGAATCGAAATCGTGGTACGAACTTTGTGATCAACTTGGCATTCTTGTTTGGCAGGATTTTGCGTTCGCTTGCGCGACGTATCCCGAAGACGATCCTTTTCCAGCGCTCGTGGAAGCCGAAGCGCGATATCAAGTCGCGCGACTTTCTTCGCATCCATCTGTGGTCTTATGGTGCGGTGGCAACGAAGATATTCTTGCTTGGCATTCATGGGGATTCCGCGATCGATTGCGTCCAGGACAAACTTGGGGGCGTCGATATTGGCTGGAGATTCTTCCACGAATTTGCGCTGAAATTGATCCATCCCGACCGTACTGGCCAGAGAGTCCGTGGTCTGGTTCGCTGGAACTTGATCCCAACGATTCCACGCGCGGAGATCGTCACATCTGGGATGCGACGGCAAAAGTCGAAGGGCTTCGATCCATCACGCCAAGATTTGCAAGCGAGTTTGGCCATCAATCTCCGCCCGCGCTCAGGTCTCTAGCAAACGCGTTGAAGTTGGATGAAGAGACGCTCGCATCGATGAGTGCCGCGGATGGATGCGCGCTCATCGGCGATCGCCAAAGGGCGACAGGTGGCGACACGCCGCAATACGGAGAATTTCTTTCGGCCCGATTCGAACCCGCTGAGGATTTCGCATCGTGGATTGTGCAGGCGCAGATAGTTCAAGCGAAGGCGATGCGAATTGCATATTCGTGGTATCGAACAAATCGTCCGCGATGTTCAGGCGCTCTCGTCTGGCAAATGAATGATGCGTGGACGGGGCATTCGTGGTCGCTTGTTGATGTGCAGGGGCGTGCGAAGCCCGCGTGGCAAGCGGTGCGCGAATCGTGCGCCCCGCGGATGTTGACGATTCATCAACGCGATGGTGCTTGGGTCGTCGATGCGGTCAACGATTCGCCGGTTGCGTGGAGAAGTCGTGTATGTCTATTGAAAAGCGCGAATGTGAAGCGCGCCGATTCGCCCACCGAATCGCGCGAGCATTTTCTTGAAGGATTTACCGTCGAACCTTGGCAAACAGTCACGGCGTTGCGTATTGCGCGGGAATTTCTTCCAGATGACAAGAGCATTTTGTTCGCAGAAGCGCCGACGGAATTTCGTGAGGACCCGATCGCAACTGCGTGGGCATCTGGAGCACACGAACGAGATCTCCGCACTTCAACTGGAGAGAGTTTCGTTCCACAGGCAACGATGGATTGGCTAGAGCCCTTTGGAATCTCCGAGGATGGGATTGCAAGCGCGAGAGTTGTTGTGCGCGCGTTGTCACCACTGGTTGATGCGCTCGTTGTGCCACGGGGCGATTGGATCAGCGTTACGCCGATGCTGATCTCATTGCCATCCGGCGAATCGCAGATCGTCGAGATTGTTTGGCGCTGTGATCCTGCCCCGAACTCTTCTGAAAATCTGCGCGGAAAAAATTGCCGAGTGGATCTTTTCGCGGCAGGTCGATCTGTCGCGGTGTTGAAGTCTTTCGGCAAGCCATAAGAAAAAAGGGAATATTTTTCGAGTCGTGCTTTGCAGCGGCATAGGTTGTTGCCCGCCGATCAATTCGATCCGCATGGAGGCATAAATGCAGCGCGTCGCACAAAATTCAACTTCGCACAACGGAATCATGTTTGCACAAGCAAAGGATTCGCCAATGACGATCCAGGAGAAGTATGAGGCGAAGCGAAAGATGCGCAACGATGCGATCGATCGCTTTGTCGCAGATGCGGTGGATCGTGGAGACTGCGCGGATCGCATGTATTGGACGCTGATTTATGACTTCGAACATGCAGCGATGACGACAAATCTTCGACAACTTGAAGAAGCGGGGGTGCGCCCGCAGCCAGCGCAGACGCTGGATGACGCAGAACTTTTCACTTCGCTTTGGGAACTTGTTTCAGGGCTGAGTGATCTGGGAATCTTTCTTTTGCACTCGAATCACCTGACGGATCGAGCGTTGTATGAAAGGCTCGTTGACCACATTCTTATCGAGCCTGTTCGGGACCTTCCTCCAGATTCTGGCGTTCACGAATTCATCGATTTAATCGGCGGTGGTGGGCCGGTCGAGCGCGAGATTTTCCAGCGCCATTACGCATCTGCGGAGGAACGCGCGCAGTTTGTGAAGGAGCATGGATTCGAGATCGCGCCAAAGTCGCCTCCGAGCGAACGAGATCGAGATTTACCAAAACCCCAGCCCTATCAAAGTCAATAAACGCATTTCCAATTTTTATGAATTCATATGAACCAGATCAGTTCAGGCAGCGTTTTGATAATGCCCTTCAATAATCCCCCGGAATGAAACCTCTATCCGAAACGCCAATTCCCAATAGATAAATAAACGAAAATCAAAAAAGACAAAGAGCAAAAAAACTGACGGGTCGGTTCCCGCTGAGGTGAACCGACCCATCAAAGTTGCCTTCGGTGTTTGTTGCGAAAAATCCCCGCGCCGATGGTCTGTTTATACCTTCGAATACATCCCAAGAAATGCAAATGATCTTTGTGAAATTCTCTACACTTGGGGCAAATGACAAGATTATTCGCCAACATTCGCGGGATTCGGTTGAAAATCTTTGGGATTGGGGTAATTCGAACCATTCAGACTGCTGCAACTATCAGTTTGATGCTGTGCCTATCCGCAGGCTGTGCGAGTGGTCCAAAGATCATCGTTCCAGAAAGCGTGATTGGTCGTTGGCGCGGTATTGAGAGTGGCGCGTTGCTCGAATTCACCGAGACGGGAATTTTTGTCGTCGAAACCAAGGACGGCGTCACACTGCTCGGTCGCTGTATGTTCAATGCGACGCGCGTCACATTGAGATACCAACTCGGCGCGGCGATCTGCCCGGAAGAACCCGGTCAGTACACATTGGAGATTGAAGGCGCGAATATGCGAACCGCCGATCCATCCGACTCTTGCTTTGATCGACGAGTCATGATGGCGCAAGCATGGCAGCGCGAGGCCAAATGACGATGAGAGTCTGGAACTGTTGTGCAAGCAATGCCACCGTTGTTCTTACAATCTGCGCATTGACTGTTGGATCGGCGGTTGTTGCGAATGGGCAAACAACAGTTCAAGGCGCCGCGAATTCACTGAACGATGAATTTCGCTCGCTCTTTGGAGAAGTGGGAGAAGCGAGTATCACTGCAATTTCGCTCGGTAAATCTGAAGTGTCAAAGTCTCTCTCTGAATGTGGAGATCGAGTTGATGCCGACGCGCGCGAATTTCTTTCTATATGGAGCGCAAAACCGAATCCCACAGAAACAACAAAGCAAGCAAAACCAGAACGACGATCATTGAAGGTTGTTCCGCTTTCACCAAAAGCAAAAGACATGCTTGCAAATCTGGTGCAGTCAACGGCAACCCTGCAACTCTTGCGAATCATCAATTCTGCGGCTCAATCAGAGCAAACAAAAGTCGCCCAAGAATTCCTTGCGCACCCCAACTTTGCCAGAACGTTGGCTCTGGTGGTTGTTCCAGAAAATGAAGATCTTGCAAAGGTCTTGCGTGTTGCGCGAATGCTGATTGCCGAGCGAGGCGCGGTCATCGATAAAGTCCCTGATTTGGCTGCGGCAATTTCAGTTGTAAATGATGCGCCAGTTGTAATGCAAGTCAATGAAAACATGGCGCAAGGGTGTGGGCCACTCCAAACATTCGATCATTTCAAAGCAAGCGAAAAGAAAATGCTCTTCGGGCTGAAAGGCATCGCTCCAGAACTCTTGATCTATATGGTTGATATCGCCGCCCCACAATACGAAATGGAATGGGCGCTTCGAACTTATGCAGGCAACCGCGCGGTTGGCGAGCTATATGACAAGATTGAATACGATTTCGATCATCTGGAAAAAGGGCGATCCAAGAAAGTAACTGTTAATGGATGGAATCTCCAAAATATTTTGCGCTATGGCGGTATCTGTGCAGACCAAGCGTATTTCGCCACGACAGTCGGGAAATCAATTGGCGTTCCGTGTGTCTATACAACTGCGACGGACGGCGTTCTCTCGCATGCGTGGATTGGATATGTTGGCAAGTCTGGCAATCGACCAATGTGGATTGAAGTTGGACGATATGGCGGCTATCAAAGGGTTGAGGGTTTCATTCGCGATCCGCAGAGTGGCAGTTTAATTTCCAACACTCAGATGCCTATGTTGCTTAATTATGGGATGGAACCGCTGTCGGATCGTCTTTCCTCCGCTGCGCTGAGAATCGCAGCAGGTCGATTGCTTCGCCTCAATTCTGACCCCAAGGGCACCACTCCACCTTCAACGGAAACCATCGAGCAAGTTCTCTCGTTGATTCATGTAGCTGTCGAAGCATGTCTGACAGATGTGCGATCGTGGGAAGTTGTCGCTCTTGCAGCAAAGAGTGGTGCGATGACAACCCAACAGAAAGAACAATGGTCGTCGGACATTCTGACTCTTTGCGGAGATTCATATCCCGAATTTGCATGGCGAACAATCTCCCCGATGATCAATTCGATCGGCGATGTCGAAAAGCGACAAGAGGCTCTCGATGGTGCGCTGGCGATTTTCAATACTCGCGGCGATCTGGCAGGACAAATTCTTTTACAGCAAGCAACGCTCTATAAATCCCAAGGCAATTCGGTTGGTGCAGGGCGCTGTTACGAAATGATTCTCAATCGCTATGGGAATGATGGGCCATTTGCAATCGTCGCGCTTCAGGAGGCGTCAAAGATTCTCGCCGAAAAAAATGATGCGACTGCAAATCTCAAACTTCACGAGCGTGCTTTTCAGATGATGGAAGTTCCCATAGAAATCTCGCCGCGCTTTGCCCGTCAAAGCAATTGGTATCGCTCAGGAGTGATGTTGGCAGAAGCGCTGCGAATCGTCGGTCGATCAAACGATGCACTGCTCTTGGAACAACGCATGTCCGATGTGATGAAGTAGCCCTTCATCCTCGAATCCAGCGTGTGATCACTTTCCATGGACTTCGTCGCACTTTTCGGCGCTTCACAACTCTTCGCGCCCTGCGAACACCAAAGCAAGCCGGTAAAGTTGCCGCGGCAATCGTTGCTCGTGGCGGATAGCCCGCTGCAGACAAAAGCGATTTCCACTGCGAACCGTGCGGCCGAATTGATTTCCCATAGAGCCGATATGCGGCAAGGTGCGCGGCTTCGTGGCATAAAACTTCTCGCAGAAGTTCCGTCGCAGTTGGATCAAGCAATGTGTGCTGCAAGCCTATGGATTGACGGGTGTAACTCGCTCTGCCAAGACTTGATGTCATCCTACGACTGATCGTCACCGAAATTTCCGGCACAAGCGTCGAGACATTCCAAAGCGCACACCAACTGTGCAAATCATCACGCAACTCGCAAGACAACTCTGTTGGCCAAAATTTTGGATGCGTCGTCATCGTTCGATTGACTGCTTTCCGTTGAACGTGTTCGAACTCGTAGGAATTCCAAGTTGACCAAGCCGTTCAAGGGTAGTCCGTGTGATTTGGATGCACGCATTTCGCACATCGGGTTCAAGAGCAAGTCGTGGACCACGCACACGATCGTCGCCGCGACCGACGAATGCTTGCACCAACTTGATGCGTTGAACAAAGTCTGGAAGCGTGTCCATCAGCAACAGCGGCAAGAATGCGCGGTCGACTTCGGCAACGCGAATCGACGCGGCTTGCGAATCTGTTTGTGCAAGGGCCAGTTTCCACAGCGCAACGCTTGCGGCTGGAAGCGCGTTGGCAAGACCTGCGACCCAACCGCGTGCGCCGGCAGCAACACCAGCGGGAACGACATCGTCGAGTCCAACAAAAATCACCAAGTCGCTTGGTGCATCTCCACTTCGGACCAGTTGAGCAAGTTGTGCGATGCGGCGGACATCGCCCGTGGAATCTTTCACCGCACGAATGTTTGATTGGCGCATCGCCAGCGCAGCAAGTGAAGCCGCCGAAAAATCTGCTCGGTATGCCTGCGGATTGTTGTAAACCATCACAGGCAAGTCTGTCGCACGCGCCACACTTTCGATGTGTGCGATTGCTTCGCGTTCGTCACCGCAGTGCACATAGGGTGGCAGAACCATCAACCCCGCGCATCCTGCATTGGCAGCATTTTGCGCCAACAAACAGGCGCCATGCGTCGAAGCCGCGCCGATTGCCGCAATGACTGGCGCACGACCAAGCAGCGCGGCGGAAATACTCCGCCACAATTCAACTTTTTCTTCTGTTGTCAGTGATTGACCTTCCCCTAACGAGCCGCCAATGACAATGCCATCGCAACCCTCGTCGATCATCCATCGAGCATGGCCAACGGCCGCGGAAAAGTCCACATCGCCAGAGGCAGTCAGCGGAGTTGTAACTGCTGGCATCACTCCCGACCAAGTGAATGGGCGCGCAATTGAAGTCATTGTCTTGGAATCCCCGCGGCGCAAGGGTCTGATGCATCGATCAGCAATTCGATTTCAGCAGTGATCCACGCGCGCCCCGCAACTGTGGGTCGAATTGATCCAGAAGAATCAATCGAATGCCACCCTTCGAATCGTGTGCCAATAAAACTTTCGGCGCCGACGCGTTCGCCGAGCGCGATTTTCCCATCCGCGACCAAACACGCGATCTTCGCGCTTGTTCCAGTTCCGCAGGGAGAGCGGTCATATGCACCGCCGGGACAAAGCACAAAGTTGCGCCACGCACAATCTGCGCGTCGAGCAGGTTCTGTGAATTCAATGTGGTCGATCTCGCCACCGTCATCGCCGGTGATTCCCGCCTCCGCGAGCGCACGACGAACTGACCATGCGTGTTCAGTCAGTTCCGCAACACGATCAAGGTGAAGTGGAATCTTCAGAGGCGAAGGGGCAATAAAAAACCAATTGCCTCCCCACGCAACATCGCCAGTGACGACACCAATCCCAGCAACAGGCACCGCGATTGCCGCATACGCGCGCCGCGAAGGCACATTGGCGACTTCGACAACATCATCTGCTCGCAGAGTAAATTTCACAATACCCACTGGTGTATCAAGTCGATGCGTTCCCGCTTTGATTCTTCCAAGATGCGCAAGTGTTCGCACCACTCCGATCGTTCCATGTCCGCACATTCCAAGGACTCCAGCGTTGTTGAAAAAAATCACGCCGGCAACACAATCAACCTCATGAGCATCGACCAACATTGCGCCGACAAGCACATCTGATCCGCGAGGTTCTTCGATCGACATTCGCCGGAAGTCATCGTGATCTCGCGCGAAAATTTCTCGTCGCTCTGCAAGCGATCCGCTTCCAAGATCGGGCCCGCCCGAAAGAATCACGCGAGTAGGTTCGCCTTCTGTGTGACTATCGATCGCTCGGACACGCTGCATAACGCGACTATATAAGGAAGCGCCCACCCGAAGCTTGCGACGCAGATGAAAGTGGGGGCTATGATCGTCGCAATGAGCCAGTCAAGCACCGACAGTCCATCAGCTTTTCAACTTCTCTTTGATACAAGACTGAACAAGGGTGCGGCATTTTCCGAATCCGAACGCGAGCAATTTGGTCTCGTCGGTCTGATCCCGGATGGCATCGAATCGATGGACATCCAGTTGGACCGCGCGCGTCTGCAGTTCGAGCAGCAGTCATCGGATCTGGGCAAATATCAGTTTCTGTCGGCGCTGCAAGATCGGCAAGAACGCCTCTTCTATGCCTTATTGCGCAGTGATTTTCAGCGCTATATGCCGATCGTTTATACCCCGACAGTTGGCGAGGCGTGCCAAAAGTTTGGCCACATTATGCGTCGGCCAAAGGGAATGTATCTCTCGATGAATCGTCGAGGAAAACTTGCGCAAGTTCTGCGTAATTGGCCTGTGAAAGATGTGCGATTCATTGTGGTCACTGACGGCGAGAGAATCTTGGGCCTTGGCGATCAAGGTGTTTGTGGAATGGGGATTCCCATCGGAAAACTTGCGCTCTATACCGCTTGCGCTGGAGTCCCTCCTCAGGTCGCTCTGCCCGTTGTGCTTGATATGGGCACGAACAACGAAGGATTTCGCAACGACCCGCTCTATCCCGGACTGCGAGTGCCACGCATTGGTGGCGATGAATATCTTTCTTTCATCGACGAATTCGTCGCGGCAGTCCAAGAAGTTTTCCCACTCTGCTGTATTCAGTTTGAAGATTTCACCAACAAGAATGCAATCCCACTTCTCGAAAGATATCGAGACAAAGTTTGTTGCTTCAATGATGACATTCAAGGAACAGCATCCGTCGCAGTCGCGGGGCTCTTTGGCGCATGCCGAATGAGCGGCACAAAGATGAGTGACCAACGACTCTTGTTTATGGGCGCCGGCAGTGCTGCGGTTGGAATCGCAGATCTGTACGTGAAGCAACTCCGTGCCGATGGAATGTCCGAAGCCCAAGCAATCGAACGATGTTGGTTCGTCAATTCGCGCGGCATGGTTCATGCAGGAATGCCGAAGTTGCCCGACTATTTGCTGCGATATGCACACGATGTTTCGGGCCTCAAGTTTCCTGTTGGCGCACCATCGGGACTGGATTCTCCGCTGACACGGTTGTCGGATGTTGTCGAAGTCGTGCGTCCGACGGCGATCATTGGTGTCTCCACGGTTGCGCACGCATTCAACGAAACCGTCGTTCGATCAATGGCACGGATCAATGCGCGACCAATTATTTTTCCGCTTTCAAATCCGACTTCAAAATCCGAGTGCACCGCCGAAGAGGCGATTCGTTGGTCGGAAGGTCGAGCGATCGTCGCGACAGGCAGTCCTTTCCCACCGATGCATTTCGGCGGAAAATTGTTCGTACCTGGCCAAGGAAACAATGTCTATATATATCCCGCAGTTGGCATGGCGGTCTTTGCGACCGAAGCGAATCGGGTCACGGACGAAATGTTCTTGCGCGCTGCAGAATCACTTGCTTCGCAGACAACTGATCAGGATCTTTCGGTTGGGTTGATCTATCCGCCGATTTCTTCTATCTATGAAACAAGCATCGAGGTCGCGATCGCCGTTGCCGCGTTGATCTTCGATCAGGGACTTGCGCGGGTTTCTCGTCCTGCCGATATCGCGGCGTTTGTGCGCGAGCGGGTTTACGATCCTGCTTTTTGACTTGCCGCTGGCGTACCACTTACAGCCGGCGCGCTCGTAGCCGGGACCGCTTTGAAATAGACCCAGAAATCGCTCGATCTGGTCGCGCCATTGGGATCCGTTGCAGTCATCGTGACAGGCGCCAAAATGATTCCGTGCGCTGAAGGATTGACTGAGATCATCAATGAGATCATCGCATTGTCTGCGTCAAATCTCTGGCCGACCAAATTGACGGTGAATTGGGGATCTTTGGAAGTGGTTGAAATCACTTTCCAACCCCGCGAATTTTTCAGTTCAAATTCGAAAGGCTGATTTGATCCCGTCGTCACTGCGCCAAGATTTGACCGATATTCCGCGAACGGAAGTTGCGGCGAGATCTTGGTGCACGCGTGACGAATTCGCATATCGATCACGGGCGCTTTTGGATGATCTGTTTCGACAATCAAATACGGCGGCATTCGTTCGCATGGAATCTTTGAGAAGTCATAGCTCACCAGATAAGTATTGCGGGGGGCATCTTGCTGTGGATTGAAATTGACAAATGCCGGCGATTGTCCCATCACCGAGTTGATGCGAAATGGAGTTCGATCGATCGAAGAGATTGTTACTGTTCCGCTGAGTGGCGCAGTAGGTGTTCCAGATGGCGCGCTGGGATCTTGAAATGCGTTGATGTAGGGCACCATCGCGCCATTCGTCACATCGGTGGTCGTCCCTCGAATTGTATATGCAATCTCTCCGCTCATCTCCACTTTCACGGGCGCAATTCCACCCGCAAATGTGAAGGTAACAGCTGCTGTTTTAATTCCAGTCGACGCGGCGACTTTCATTGTGATTGGAAGTTCCAAACTTTGACCGGATGGAATGATCTTGCCTTGAGCATCGATGGTTGTGCAAGTGCAAGTTGGAGTCGCCGACACAATTGTGACAGGTTGGTTTGAACTATTGATGAGCCGGAAGTTGCGGGTGATGGTCGAACGAGGTTCGATGAATCCTAAATTGATCAACGGCGGATCAACAATGACAGTGGTCGGCTGGGAATACTTCGCAATTTGGGGTGAAGCAATGTCGGTTGATTCTGAAGTTGCGTCCAAATCGCATCCGAAAAGCAAGCAGATTCCTGCAACGAGTCTTGCCAGATATTGCTTTTTCATAGGGCATTACTATAGACACACACCCTATGAAAGCAATCGTCGTTCAACAGCGCGGAAATCCAGTCTCACCCAATGTCACTCTGGTCACAGATCGCCCAAAGCCGCACCCCCAATCGGGCGAAGTCTTGGTTCGCACAGAAGCATCTGCGCTGAATAGTTTGGATCTTTGGGTTGGCCGTGGATTGCCAGGCATTGAAACGCAATATCCATTTTCAAGTGGCTCTGATGGTGCTGGGCGAGTGGAAGAAGTTGGCGCGGGAGTTGATCGCGCATGGATCGGTCGTCGTGTCTTGTTGAACGCCGCGGTGATGCAAGATGCGCTAGCGCATCCAGAGCGAATCGCATCGGGCGAAGATATTCGAATGATTGGCGAACATTCGCCTGGAACGATGGGCGAATTTTTTTGCGCGCCAGCGAAAAACGTCTTGGATATTGGAGAAACCGATCCGATTCAAGCCGCTGCATTTGGACTGACGCATCTCACTGCGTGGCGTATGTTGATATCACGCGCGCAACTGCGACCAGGAATGACCATCCTCGTTACGGGCATCGGTGGTGGAGTTGCAGTCGCACTCCTGAACATTGCAAAACATTTCGGATGCACGGTCATCGTGACAAGTCGTCACCAATGGAAAATTGATCGTGCGCGCGAACTTGGCGCGGCTCACGGAATCTTGGACGACGGAAGTGATTGGTCCAAGAGTGTGCGCACTTTGACTGGCAAGCGTGGTGTTGACATTGTTGCGGACTCGATCGGCAAAGCCGTTCATAGTCAGTGCATCAAGAGTCTTGTTCGCGGGGGAGTCTTCGTCACCTGTGGCGCAACCACTGGCGGCGATGCGACAACCGACCTTGTCCGATTGTTCTGGAACCAAATCACTTATATGGGGTCGACGATGGGGGATATGGCAGAGTTCCGAGCGGTCACAACTTTCCTTCGTTCTGGCCAAATGACGCCCGTTGTTGATTCAATTCAAAAGCCACTAGATGCAAAAAAGGCATACGAAAGATTGGAATCTGGCGAGCAATTTGGCAAGGTTTTGATTGACTGGTCCTAGTCCGATAATTCAAACAAGCTTTTCATTTGCAGATCTTTTTTTTTGCAAGAATTATTGGCATATCGTTAAATTCGAGTTATGTTTCATTCGATAGGTGTGACAAATATAGTCCGTATTCACAATAAAAGTTCTGTTCAAATGTCCGAAATTTTCTCAGGAGAAACCCCCACAATGCAACTTCGAAAATTCTGTTACTCAACATTGATGACTGGCGCTTTCGCCGCAAGCATCATCACATCAGGCGCATCCGCTCAATTAGGTGGAGGCGATGAATGCGCTTCGGCCGTTGTGATCGCTGCGGACACGCTCACAAATTTTGATACAACCACCGCCACCCCAAGTGGGGACATCCCAACCGATGCACTGTGCGCTGGAACGTACCTGAATTGGGTTGCAACCTGCAAAGACGTCTGGTTTAAATTTACGGCTTCAGGTCCAGGAACCGCCGACTTCACAACTTGCGGTACTGCCGCTTATGACACTTCACTTGCACTCTATAAAGGGAATTGCTCCACTTTGGTTGCCTGCAATGGCGACGGAACTGGTTGCGCGGGATTCTCTTCGAAGATTGAAACTGTCCCTTGCTCCGCAGGCGATGTGTTTTACATCCGCATCGGTGGATACGGTGGTGACCCGACACCTGATGGAGATTTCGGCGCAGGCCAAATCACTGTCGTTTTCGCCGCATCAAGTGCAGGCTGTGTAGGCGCTACGGGCGCTTGCAATGTCGTGCATCCAACCCTCGGCTGCGACAATCCAGTTTGCTGCACAAACATTTGCAACTTCAACCCAATCTGCTGTGAAGTTGGATGGGATCAAGGCTGTGTCGATCTCGCAATTGAATTATGCGGCTATTACTCCTGCCCAGCATCGGCAGGTGCACCAGTCAATAATTGTGCAACAAGTCCATCCGTCATCCCAGCTGTCAGCAGTTCGCGTGCGTTTACAACCGTTGGAGCAACTACAGACGGCCCAGACCATGATGGCGCAATCTGCAATTCTGGAAGCGCCATTTTCGCTGGCGATGTTTGGTATCGCGTTACACCTGTTGCCAACGGCTCGATGAAAATTTCGACCTGCGAAGCTGTTTCATTCGACAACAAGTTAGCGGTTTACAATCTTGGCTCAAATCCATCTGCCTTTGATTACAACACCTTGAGCTCTGCTCTCGTTGGCTGCAATGACGACGGTGCAACTGGAACGTGCAATACAACTGAGAATCCCCCTACAAACTATGCGTCAGAAATGTCCGTAAGCGTTTCTTTGGGAAACACATATCTCATTCGAATGGGTGCCTACGCCGAGGGTGACTTTGGAACGGGGACGATTACATTCACGCTGCCAGTCGCCTGTGTGCTTGACACGGCAGGGGTCAACGAAGAAGAACCTTGTGGCGCCGAAACCAATGATGGTTGCAATGGTGGAGGACAATCACAGCCATTGGCATTAGGCTCGATCCTCGCAGGAACCCTCTGGGCAGATGCGGACGCACGCGATACGGATTTCTATTCGTTCTCTGTATCTGCGGGCAGTCAGGTGACTCTCTCCGTCAAGTCGGCGAGAAATGTCAATGTGCTTCTCTTATCAGGTGATTTGACTGTAGCAGAATGCGCTGGCATTTCTGTCTTGGCTTCTGGCACAGGATCATGTCCAACCGTGTCAACCTACTGCCTGAATCAAGGGGTTTACTACGCATTTGTTTGTGATTCAGCCTTCGTAGGAAACCCCTGCGGAAGTGGTTCGTTCAATGATTATTCAATGAGCATCACGGCAACACCTGCGACATGCCCAATCTTGGTTTCTGGTGGTGCCGCGGCCAATGGAACTTGCTCTTCTCCTGGTCCAAACAATATGTCGCTGAACACGGATCCAAATCTTGTGGCAGCTGGTATCGTTGCATGCGCATTCGCCAACCCACCTTTCCCAGGTTGTACTGCAGGTGGTGGAACAACAGCAAATTCATACGCTCGCGTCTTCCAAGCAGGCACCGTTAGCGGAAACATCAGTTGCGTTAACTTTGGTGTTTTCTGCACAGTACGAGGTACAAATGCAGCTGGAACGGCATGTGCAACTTATTACAGCGATATCCCTCTTCCAGCGACGATCGGGATCTATCAAGATCTTGACGGTGGTGCTCCGCGCTTCAAGACCGCCGATAATGGGGCTGACGGCGGTGACTTGGCCAAGATTTCCGAGCAAGCAGTTCTTATTCCTGGCGGTGTTTATCGTGCAACCCTTAACTTTGCCCAGCCAATCTGTGTTGAGCAGTATGAAACCAAGAATTTGGTGCTGATCATGGATATTCCAGATATGTCGGTGGCGGCTCCTGGAGCGCACGGACTTCGTCCTGGATCTAACACAGCAGGACCTCTTGGTGGCAATACATACTGCCGGCTCAGCTGTGCAGATGGTGCAGGTGCATATGTTCTGACCGAGTCGCTCGGCGCATCATTCAACTCTCCATGGGTTGTTGAGATCAATGGAAACAACGCTGCTTCTTGCAGCGCTCCGGCGTGCCCTGGTGATTTGAACGGCGATAATGTCCGCAACGGTGCAGACTTGGCAACCCTCCTCTCCGCATGGGGAACCACTGGTGGCGATATCAACGGTGACGGCACAACCAACGGCGCAGATCTCGCAGGTCTGCTCAGTGGTTGGGGAGCCTGCCCGCAGTAAGTTTGAGCGGATTTTATGCAGTGATTTCAAGCCCCCGGTCCTGTGACCGGGGGCTTTTTTATACAGTTCGCTTCAGTTCGAAGCGTCTGATAACTAGTTTATTTATTTCGCTAAAATACCGAAAATGTTTTGCCGACTTGATTATTGGCGTTATGTTTCTATTAAGTAAAGATGCGTTCGCTGTGTTGGCGAGCTTTGTTTATCCAGACTTTGACATTCCCCCATTTTATTAAGGCAAATCCTATGAGACTAGAAGCAAATTTATCTTGTGCAATCGCAAGCGCTCTTGTTGGAACAACAATGTTGTTCTCTAGCACAGCGCTCGGTCAATGCGATCTTACCTCACCACCAGGAACAATCATTACCACGGACGGCTGCGCACATTTGAATGGGGATATTGATTCCAACGGTGGTTGCAATCAAGCTCCTGCCGCCTTCACTGATCTTGGTGCGCTCGGCAGTGGTGCAACCAAATATGTCTCTGGAGAAATGGGACTTTATATTCCAACGGGTGCCACAACATATACATCTCGCGACCTTGATTGGATGCTCGTCAGTTGCTTGGGCGGAACAGTGCAAATCGACCTGTCAACACGCAATTCCGCAGGGACTGGCCAAATGCCAAACTCTCTTGTTTTCATCAAGCCGAATGTGGATGTCTTAGATCCTTGCCTCGGAAATTTTAATCCAACTTACAACTCGACTGTCTGCCCAAATGCAAACACAATTGTTGGTCCAGCTGGAACACACCTAATTGTTGTCTCCGTTCCATTCGACACAACCGCAGGAACGACGACAGCCCAAGGGTGCGGAACGTACTTGCTGAAGATTTCGCATACGCCTTTTAATAATCCAATCTGCGGAACTTCGACTGAATCCTGCACCGAGCCTCACGCCACTGGCGGATGCAATCTTCCAGCGTGCTGTGAAGACACATGCAATTTCAACCCAATCTGCTGCGACACCCAATGGGATCAGAATTGCGTTGACCAAGCAGTGACTAGTTGCGGTTTGTTCGTCTATTCCTGCGTTCCGCCAGCTGGCGCTCCTGCAAACGATTGTGCAACAGCTTCACAGCTCATTACTGTCGGTCAGGCGAATGTAATTGCGGATAACACGAACGCTGGCTCAGATGGTCCTGGAGCTGCTGTAACTGGGCAGTGCGCGTCTGCGTCGGGTAAGGATCTTTGGTACACGATCAAGGCGCCTGCAAACGGAGCTTTGACATTTACAGCTTGTGCAAGTGGAACCCAGACGAGTGATTCGGTATTTTCAGTCTATGGGTTGGGTACAGATCCAATTATGACCCCAACTCGTGCGCAAACCTTGCCCACGCTGTACATCGGTTGCCAAGACGATTGCTCGGCAACAAATTTTGCCAGCGGTTTCACGCTCGTTGATGCAGTTGCGAACAACTACTATATGGTCCGAGTCGGAGGTTATGTCGCTCCGGGTGCTGACCCATCAACTGCTGTTACATTCTCCTTGCCGATTGTGACTTCATTTGAATATGTTGTCTACACAACAGGAGCTCAGCAGTATGTTGTTACAACAGCTGGCGTGAACACCAACCTTGGTTTGAGTTCAGGATGCACTGCAGCAACAAGTCAGCAACGTTGGATGGCCCAGCCATTCTCGGTTCCTACAACTGCAGCAAGTTATGACATTTCCCGTATGACAGTCAAAGGATTTGCTCCAGCTGGCGTTACCAATACCACGATGAATTATGTCGTGTGGAATAGAGCAGCAGGCAATCCTGCCCCAGTCGCAGCGGATCAAAGGATCGCTGGATCAGTTCCGTTCCCAACGCCATATGACACTGCAGCAGATAATGCGGCAACTGCGTCGCATGACATTGTTGCGGCATTTAACTTGCCTTCAGGAGACTACTACTTGACTGCGTACGCCTCGAATCCGGCATGTGCAACGACGTTCTCCAACTTTGCATGGTTCATCTGTGCATATAATGGAATCAATCTTCTCGATACAGCCGGCGCTCCATTCGCATGGCGCTCGGCGACAGTCCCAACACCTGGATTTGTGAAGTACACGGGACTGAATGGTGCCTATGTCGTGCAAACTGGCGCAGATCCAAATGATCTGTACAACACCGCGTTTGACATCTATGGGACTCCAAATGGAGTCGCTCCACCAGTATGCCCTGGTGATTACAACATCGACGGGTTCCGCAACGGTGCCGACTTGGCAACCCTCCTCTCCGCATGGGGAACCGTTGCTGGTGATATCAATGGTGACGGCTTAACCAATGGCGCAGATCTCTCAGTTCTGCTCAGTGGTTGGGGAACTTGCCCAATCTGAGATTGGTCTTCTTCTTTCTTCTGTGATTTCAAGCCCCCGGTCCTGTGATCGGGGGCTTTTCTTTGAGCTGTTGGTGAATGTGTAACATTTCTCAATACGCGGAAGACTTCAGGAGAACCGATTGTCCAAGTTAAAAAAATATGGATTGATAGCCATTTCGTTAGCCATTGTGATTGCAGTCCTGAGTGGTCGTGAAATCTTCACGGCGTTCATAAGTTGGCGTGCTCTTGATGGTTTGGAATCACGCTCGGCCGCAGTTAGAGAAGGTTCTTTGAACGAGAGCGTTTCCGCGCCAGGCTTTGTCGAGCCTGTTTCGAAGGTGGATATTTCTGCTCAGATATCCGCGCGAGTTATGGCGCTTCCACTGCGAGAAGGCGATGTAGTGCACAAGGGGGATTTGGTCGTTCAGTTAGATGACCGAAACTTGAAGGCTGTCCTTGCATCGACCACGGCGCGGCGCGATGGCGAACGAGCACGACTTGAGGCTGAACGCGCTCGAATCGAGGGTCCCAAGCAGTCACTCGAGAATGCGAAGCGCAATCTTGAGCGTCAGCGAAAATTGTTCGAGACAGGGGATGTGGCTCGACAGGCGCTTGAAGATGCGATGGTCAGAGTTCAGGAAATCGAAGCCGCGGTCGTTGGAAGCCAGAAGAACATCGGCGCTTTGGAAAGTTTGCTTGCGGCGAGTGAAGCGGAAATCGAGCGAGTGCGAGAAGAAGTCTCGTATGCAACTATTCTTGCGCCGATTGATGGAACCGTCACGCGTCTCAATGCGGAGGTAGGCGAGTTGGTCGTCGTCGGCACAATGAATAACGCTGGAACTGTGATCATGACGATCTCAAATCTGGAGCGAATGCGGGTACGAGCTCAGGTTGCTGAAGCAGACATCGCGAAAGTTTTGGAAGGGCAGCCCGCGGAGATTTTTATCAACGCATTTTCTGGAAGAACTTTTCGCGGAGTTGTGGAAGAAGTCGCATTGCAGCGAACCTCTTCGGGGCAGGGATCGGCTGCATCAGCGACACAGGGATCGGGAACTTTCAAAGTGGATGTCTCGCTTGATGCGGAGGGGACTCGTATTTTTTCTGGCCTTGCGGCGAATGTGGATATTGCAATCAAGGAGCATCGTGGAATGCTGGTTCCAACGCAAGCAATTGTCGAGCGCAAGCGTGATGACTTGCCGACCGCTTTGGCAGAATCGACCGTCTTTCAGGGATCGCAGCGTGTGGTGGCGATTGTCTTCCGTGACGAAGATGGCGTCGCGGTTGCAACTCCTGTGCGATTGGGTTCGAGCAGTCTGACTGAAACGATTGTTGAGGTCGGGTTGAGTACGGGGCAGTCCGTTGTGGTCGGGCCTTACAAAACCCTTGAGCAATTGAAGGGTGGTGAAAAGCTTCGCAAGGAGGAAGTCGTGCCAACGGGCGCAGGCAAGGCGGCAGGCAAGACATCAAGCGTGTCGGTGAAAGTCGGAGCTTGATTCACAAATGATTCGTGTCCATCAATTGCAGAAAATTTACTACGTTGGCGAGGAGGAAATCCGCGCACTGCGCGGTGTTGATTTGCATATCGGCAAGAATGAAATGATCGCAGTGATGGGCGCGTCGGGTTCTGGCAAGAGCACTCTGATGAACATCATCGGATGCTTGGACAAGCCGACGGAAGGTTCTTACGAACTTGATGGACAACCTGTCTCGCAGATGTCGGAAGCATCTTTGGCATTGGTGCGAAATGAAAAAATCGGCTTTGTTTTCCAATCATTCGAGTTGCTGGCGCGCCAGACAGCGCTGGAGAATGTTGAATTGCCGCTGATTTATTCCCGTGAGGCGGGGTTGACCAGCCGCGAGCGCACGCGGCGCGCGCTGCATGCGCTGGATCGAGTTCGACTGGCAGACCGCGTGACGCATCGACCAAGTCAACTTTCTGGCGGACAGAAACAGCGCGTTGCGATTGCGCGAGCGATATTGAATAATCCCGCAATTTTGATGGCCGACGAACCCACGGGTAATTTGGATTCGGTGACGACGAAGGAAATTATGGAGATTTTTCGTCAGTTGCACGCTGAGGGACAGACGGTGCTGATCGTCACACACGAGAACGATGTCGCGGCATATTGCCAGCGGGTGATTCGTTTGCGAGATGGTTTGGTGTTGAGCGATTTGCCGATTGCACAAGATGAGGCGGGGCAGGTTGTCGAATGATCCTGAGCCCATATTTTTATTTTCAAGCGATCAAGTTGGCATTGAGCCAGATTTGGGCGAACCGCAAGCGAAGTTTATTGACTGCGCTTGGGATTATCGTTGGAGTTGCAAGCACGACATCTGTGATCGCTGCGCTGAGCGGTTTGAAGACAAGCGTGCTGACAGAATTCGAATCTTTTGGCGCGAATCGAATCTATGTTTTTCCAGATCGGCCCGATGACAAGCCTCGCAATCTCTATCCGCGCGAAAAGATTCGGATCAAACCGTGGGAGGTGCGGGAATTGCAAGCCTCTTGTCCTTCATTGCGTGCGATCACGCCAGTCACGGAGTTTGGAGTTTCGATTGCCAGCGAAGCCCGCGAACTGGAAGGAATTACTGTTGTCGGGATTTGGCCTGATTGGCACGACGCAGAGAATCGACGCGTGATTGCCGGAAGAAAGTTCAACCGAATCGACGAGTCTGGAGAACGGCAAGTCTGTTTGCTGAATGAATCTGCAATCGATGAATTGCGATTGCCATCGGATGCTGTGGGGTCGCACATCTTGGTTGATGGACGGCGATTTCTGGTGGTCGGAATCATCGAGACTTTGCAAGCCAGAATGTTTGGTGGCGATTCGAACACCGCAGAATTATTCATCCCATTTTCTGTTGCAATCAAGTTGCAGTCGACGGAGTTTTTCCTGCGTGTCGTGGCATTGGCCAAGAACGCAGAAGTCTCCGAAGAAGCAAAGTCGGAAATTCAGCGAACGATGCGGCGCATTCGCGGCATTCAGCCAGGTGATCCAGACACATTTCGTGCAGAGGCGATTGATCGATACATCGATCAATTCAAGTTGCTGGCATCCGGGATCACTGCGATTGCGGCGGGAATTGTTGGCATCAGTTTGCTGGTTGGTGGAATTGGAATTATGAACATTATGTTGGTGTCGGTCTCGGAGCGCACGCGCGAGATTGGACTTCGCAAGGCGGTTGGAGCGACTCCTGGCGCCATCATGATGCAATTTTTGTTGGAGGCGATGGTGTTGTGCTTGGCAGGAGGTCTTGTTGGCGTACTCATTGGAAAAATCTTCGCCATCGGACTGACGATGATTCCTGGCGCGAGACTGGAGAATGCGGATGTTCCGCTTTGGGCAGTAATGTTGAGTTTTGCTTTCAGCGCCGCTGTTGGGCTTGGCTTTGGATTCTTCCCCGCGCTGAAAGCTTCGCGGCTTGATCCGATTGAGGCACTGCGCCATGAATAATGCACAGGTGATGATGAATGCCAGTCGCTTGTTGTGCGTGGCGATATTTGCTGGTCTTTTTTTCGTTGCTGGATGCCAGAACGAATTGTTTTCACGAGAAGAAGAAATCACAGGGCCGCCGACGAGCACAAAGGATATTGGCGCATTCGATCCCGCCGCGAATTCGGACATTCCCCCCAAGTCACTAGATGATGCAGTTGAGGAAGCGACGGCAAGAGGATTTACACCGCCAACATATCCAACGCGATCGCAGGTTTCAGTTGCACAAGTTCGCTCAAGTGCGCTGGCAAACAATTTGGATTTGCGTGTTGTGCAGTTTGATCCAGCGATTGGTGTCACTGCGATCGATAGAGAACTCGCGAAGTTTGAGGCAGTATTAAACGCGGCATATACCAAGAACACGACTGGAGTTCTGACTCAGTTGGAGGAAGGATCGCCAACCGATTCGAGCAGCGCAAATCTTGGAGTCAGCGTTCCTCTTGCGACTGGTGGGACTGTGACGACTGGAACTTTGTTCAACGAGTTTGATACACAGTCATTTCGTGCTCCCGGAATTGACTCATATCAAGCTGGATTGCAGGCTTCGATTTCGCAGCCACTCCTGAGGGGTGCCGGCATTCGAACAAACACCGCGTCGATTCGCATTGCCAAATATCAGGGACGGATTATCGATTCTCGCACCAAGCTTCAAGCGATTCGAATACTTGCCGATGCGGAGAAGACATATTGGAATCTCTATCGCGCATCGAAACAGTTGGAGGTTCGCATTCGGCAATATGACGTTGCGTTGACACAGTTGGAGCAAGCCCGCAGACGAGTTCTGCAGGGGCTTTCTCCAGAGATCGAGGTTATGCGAGCGGAGAGTGGTTTGGGCGCGACGCTCGAACAAGTCATTATCACCGACAATGTGCTTCGATTGCGGCAGCGGGATTTGAAACGATTTATGAATGATCCGCGCTTGCCTGTGGACAGTCCAACAGCGATTGAACCAACAACAAACGCAGAGCCAGTCAGCCTTCGCTTTGATGATCAGAAACTCATTGCCGATGCGATGTCGGGGCGAATGGAACTCTTGGAGCTAGAACTCCAGCTGCTTGTTGATGCAGAGCAAGTGGATTTGGCCCGCAATGCTGCCCTACCAAATTTTGTGGTGGGATATCAATATCAATTCTTGGGAGATGATTCATCGCTGGGATCTGCATATTCCGAAATGGGCGATAGTGATGGAGCGATCTTTACCGCGACAGCAACGGTGCCTCTTGGAAACGAAGCGGCAAAGTCGGTGATCAGTCGCACTATATTGACGAGGTTGCAGCGATTGGCAAGTCGCGAGGCGCGTCGGCAGGCAATCACGCAGGAAGTTCTCAATGCTGCGGATACCGTGGAAAATACTTGGCGACGCATCTTGGCGGCACGCTTGGAAAGTGTTTTGGCAGGGCGAACATTTGAAGGAGAAAAGCGGCAGTTTGATGTGGGGCTTCGCACAAGTGTCGACGTGCTGGACGCTGCCGCGCGATTGGCGGATGCGCAGAGTCGCGAAGTGGATGCACTTGCAGGTTATGAAATCGCGTTGATTGATCTTGCATTCGCGACGGGCACGACGCTTGGAAGTTCAGGCATCGTGTTGCCGGATTCGATCAAGCCAGCTTCGGTTCGGTGAGAATTTCATCGGCGCGAAGGCGCGCGTGAAACCAGCGCAGGGCGCGAAGGCGCGCTTGAAACCAGCGCGTCAATATGGCAGCGAGTCTGTGATGGCGGTTCGAAGAAGCACAAACGCGCGCCAGGTCAGATCACGCAATCGCAAATCTATAGTTTCATCACTCCAGATTTTCCGAAACGCTTCCTCGAGCGCACGGTTTGACTGACGACTGATCCGTCTGTGATGATGCACAATCGAAGATGCGATCGTCAAGCCATAATAGATCGCACCCAATGACTGATCGTCCAAGGTTTCGCCTTCGAGTCGTAAATGTTTGAACGCATTTTTGTATCCGATGAGCGTTGCGATTGGTGTATCAGATGAGATGAGCGAATCAATGGGGCTTGTCGCCTTTGGATCAATTTCTTGTACAAGCCAATTGATCAAAGTGTGGGAAGGCGAATGGTCCGACTGAAGAATCCAATGTAATGGCAATGCGGATGTTTTCTCTGGAGTATTCATCGCGTTTTTCTTTCAAGAGTTTGCAGCAGCATTGATACTTCGCGGTGAATCATGTCTGGATCTTCATCGTAGTTTCCAAGTTGCTCCATAAGAGCAGCGACGAATTTTCTTTTCATTCGAGCGAGTGTGTTTGCCACCTGAGCGGAGGATGTCAGCGACC
>SXGT01162109.1_pt1 | contig 24645 bp, 25 predicted proteins | sample 3176221 | NCBI WGS metagenome assembly SXGT01 (sample SAMN11356862, study PRJNA531348) | freshwater metagenome | isolation source: freshwater sample F1-120 | place: China: Fuxian Lake, Yuxi | collected 2017-12-25
ATCGCTGAAAAGCGCATCTGGGTCATTTGCCTCATCAGAAAGCGCCTTTTTCTTTGAATTTTTAGGGGTATCCGCACACCCGAGTGTCGAAGCAACCATCGCGCTCAAAACGAATCGCAAAAACAAAGATGAACATCGCCCTAGCATGTTAGTTGGATCATAACTCGCTTTACTAACACGGTTTGAATAGTTGAAGACTTTGGATTCGATAGGACGATATGTATCTTGAGCCTAGAGTTTGGGCTCACTACAAGGATGTCACGAGTACGACGTCAGGCCGATGCTGAAGATGGATCTGAAGCAACGGTCGCAGGAGTGTTATCAATGTCCGAATCCACACGAATAACGAAGAATAGAACCATGACTAGCGCAGCCGAAACAATGACCACGATGAAAGTTGACGAATGTGTGAACGTTCGGCCTCTTTCTTCAGAGTTGGCGGATCATTCCGAAGAACATTCCAGACACCTTGCACACCTGCGAGCATTGCCGGAAGTCCGAGCAGAACGCATCGCAAAGATCAAGCAAATGATTGCAGATGGTTCATTCGACACAGAATCAAGGCTTTCTGCAGCGATTGATCGAATGCTTGAAGAACTTCGACACCACTAAGCATTTGTTTTTTTCTGTGGTCGGCCTCTAAAATCTAAAGCCAAAACTCGCAACAGGTTTTTGGTTGCCTCTCATACACTTGAGAGGTGAGCAGTCAAAAAATTTATCTTCTCTCTCTCTCCCTCGCATTCGTTTGGAACGGTGGTGTGATTGCGCAATCGCCACCAGTCAACGGACTGCGCCCGTCCGATGTTCGATGGGACGCCATCGAGCACGCCACCGTCTTCACCACGCCGCTCATCAAGATTGATGACGCGACGATTCTGATGCGTAATGGATGGATCGAAGCTGTCGGTCCCACTGCGAACATTTCTATTCCTGCTGGCGCGACAATTCATAATGGACTTGGCAAAACGGTGATGGCTGGATTTATCGAGCCTGCGCTGATTCTCAATTCCGCCACGCTTGCAAAGAAAGTTGCGGGCGATGCGGGCGCGTATTGGAATTCCAATGTCACTCCACAAGTCTCTACCGAAGATTTACCGCCGATTTCTGCTGATGTAAGCCAAGAATTACGCGCGCTTGGATTCACAATCGCCGCGGCATATCCCAACTCTGGAATCTTTCGCGGCAGTGGTTCGGTTGTCCTTCTGGGAATGGAACCAAATGGAAATCGAACCATCGGAAAAAGTGCGGGTCAATTCGTATCGTTTGGTCGAAGCCCCCCCAACGCACTTTCAGAAAATGATGAAGACACTTGGCGAGTTCCTACATACCCAAACTCAACGATGGGAGCGGTTGCGCTTTTGCGGCAAACATTTCTCGATGCAAGGTGGCGAGCAAAATCCGTGGCTGTCTGGAATGCACACCCGAGTGGCAACGATCCTCCTGTTGCGGCAGCTGCGCTCGATGCATTCGCTGAAGCGATCGCTGGAAAGGAGCGGGTTCTCTTTGATGCTTCAACCGAACTTGATGCACTTCGCGCGGGAGGACTCGCGCAAGAATTCAAATTGAATGCGTCGATATTGGGTGGCGGTGGCGAGTTTCGCAATCTCAACGAGATCGCCGCGATGAAACTGCCGATTATCGTGCCGCTTGATTTTCCACAACCACCAGACCTTTCCTCACCACGATTGTCTGAAAGTATCTCGCTGCGAGATCTGGAAAGTTGGGCCGTTGCGCCATCGAATCCTGCACGACTTATCGCCGCCGGAGTTTCCGTCTCGTTGACGACAAGCCGTCTGAAGCAGCGCGATTCGTTTTCAACTCGCGCACGCGAAGCGCGTGAGGCTGGCCTGAGTGAAGCGCAGTTGATTGCCGCTTTGACCACCGCGCCCGCGGCATTGCTTGGAATGAGCGACACGCTTGGAACAATCGAAAAAGGGCGAATGGCAAATTTGACGATCAGCGATGGACCGCTTTTTGCCGAAGATTCTCGCATTACCGAAGTATGGATTGCCGGGCGTTCATACGACGCGGCGGCTCAAGATAAAACTCCATTCGAAAATGATTTTGTGGGAGCGGGACGCTTCTCCCTCACTCTGGTCGATGGCGCAACACGCATCGTTGTGATCGATGCGAAGAAACGAACAATTGTGTTCGAGGCAACTGCTGCGGACGGAACCAAGAAATCAACAAGTGCAAATAGTGTTTCCCTCGATCGGTTGCGCGGCGGATTCGTGGTCGATGGCGACGCTCTAGGACTGACCGAGCCTCTGCGCTGTGCGCTACGAGTAGATGGGGATCGTTTGACAATTGAAGCTCAGTCTGCGAGTGGCGCCTCTGTGATGTTCACGGCTGTTCCTGCCGCACCTGAAACAGCAAAGGTTGCGGAGGAAGAAAAACCAGCCGAAAAATCACCAAATGCAACTCTTGCCAAAATATCTACACGCCCTGATGTCCCCATCACATTTCCATTTGGAGACTTTGGATATTCCTCTATTCCAACGGAAGAAAATGTGGTCTTTCGAGGAGCAACAGTCTGGACAAGCACCCCCGCTGGAATTCTTGAAGACACCGATGTCATCATTCGAGGTGGAATCATTGTGCAAGTTGGAAAAAATCTCCCTGTGCCAACCGATGCGAAAGTCGTCGATTGCGCTGGTCGACATCTGACTCCTGGGTTGATTGATTGTCACAGTCACACTGGAATTGATGGTGGTGTCAACGAATGGACCCAAGCGTGCACTTCTGAAGTCCGAGTCAATGATGTCATCGATCCATCCGATGTGGGCTGGTATCGCCAACTTGCAGGCGGATTGACCTGCGCGAATCAGCTGCACGGAAGCGCCAATCCGATTGGTGGACAGAACAGTGTGGTGAAATTGAAATGGGGATCTCCAGTTGCTGAGTGGCCAGTGACCACGGCAAAGCCCGGGATCAAATTTGCCCTTGGAGAAAATGTTGTTCGTCCCAAAGGGCGATATCCACAAACACGAATGGGTGTCGAGGCTTTTCTCCGCGACAACTTCCGCGCCGCTGTCGAATATCGCGCTGCCCAAAAAGAATTTGCCTCTCGAGTGGATAGCGCTTCTCACATCCCTCCGCGCATCGACCTCGAACTCGAAACTCTTGCGGAGATTATTGAGGGTAAGCGAATCATCCATTGTCACGCGTATCGCCAGGATGAAATCCTGATGCTCATTCGCCTCGCTGACGAGTTTGGATTTCGCATCGGAACTTTCCAACATATTTTAGAGGGATATAAGGTTGCTGATGCAATCGCACGACACGGTGCGGGCGGATCGTGTTTCAGTGATTGGTGGGCATACAAGATGGAGGTGATGGATGCGATTCCGTGGGATGGAGCAATGATGCGGGACCAAGGAGTATTGATGTCTTTCAATTCAGACTCGTATGAACTTGCTCGGCATCTCAATACCGAGGCGGCGAAAGCTGTGAAATATGGAAATCTGCCTCCAACAAGCGCGCTTGAATTTGTCACGATCAACCCTGCGCGTCAACTTGGCGTTGGAGATCGAACTGGCAGTATCGAACAGGGAAAAGATGCCGATCTGGTTTTATGGTCTGGCGATCCGCTGAGTCCATTCAGTCTCTGCGAACAAACTTGGGTTGAGGGGACAAAGCGATTTGATCGCATCGATGACCTCGCCGCACGCGCGCCGCGTGAAACGCTTCGTCAACAATTGATTGTTTCTGCGGCACAATTAAAGGGAAAGCCAGACGAGAAGGGCGAGAAGAAAGACAAAGATAAAAACCCAAACAATCAAAACGATTCCGATGCTTCAAAGCCGCACCCAACGCGACTTCGTGAAAGCATGCTTGGTTCAAAAGAAGTTTATTTGATGGACCTTTGGCGGCGTGGGGTGGACAGTCGATCCGCTCGTCCTGCAGGCGACTGTGGATGTGGAGAAATATCACAATGACAACTCTTCTTTCATTTTTCATTTCAATTCATCTCTGCGGAATCTTTGCGCAAAGCACCCTCGTTCCCGCGCCTGCGCAAACCACCCCAATCATCATCGAGCATGCGACTATTCACTCTGCCATTCAAGGCGCGCCACTCATTCAAAATGGATTTGTGATTATGGACAATGGAGTGATTGTCTCGGTCGGAACTGGAACGCCAGTTGGATCGAAGGGAGAAGCGCCACCACTCAACGCGCAGCGGGTCAATGCAACAGGAATGCATCTCACGCCCGGATTCATCTCCAGCGCAACAACGCTTGGGTTGATCGAAACTCAACAGGTGCGCGCGACTGATGATCGCGCTGAATTTGGGCCATTCCATCCAGAAGTTGCCGCGTGGCTTGCGGTCAATCCTGATAGCAACTTGATTCCAGTCGCGCGACTTGGTGGTGTCTTACTTGCTTTGGTTTTTCCGCAGGGTGGAAATGTCAGTGGTGAAGCAAGCTTGATCCGATTGAACGGTTGGACAACCGACGATCTTGCTGTCGTACCTGATGCTGGAACGGTTCTTCAATGGCCATCAACCGAGCCCGCGCCTCTTTGGATCACGACAAAGAATGCGCAAGAGCAAGAGAAAGAGCGGCGCATCACCTTGCGTGCCTTTGATGATTTCTTCGACGCTGCCCAGGCATATTCGAAAGCGCGCGCCGCTGACCCAAAGTTGTCGATTGATTTACGCTTCGAAAGATTGCGAGATGTGCTTGATGGATCTCGCCCACTCTTCATCGAAGCGGCGAGTGCTGGTCAAATCGAATCCGCGATTCTTTGGTCCACAAGACGCGGTATGAAGCCGATTATTGTTGGAGGAAAGGGCGCGCCTGCTGTCGTTGACTTGTTGCTCACACATAAGGTTCCGGTCATCGTGCAAGGAGTTCTCAGTTTGCCGCGATTTGCGCACGAAGATTATGACTCTGCATACACCCTGCCCGGTCGCTTGGCGGCGAAGGGAATTGAAGTTGCGATCGCCACAGGTGACGAACCATCGAATGATCGCAATCTTGTTCATCACGCTGGGATGGCCGCGTCGTTTGGCATGCCGCGTGAAGATGCGCTTGCGGCGATCACTCGCGTTCCAGCGCGGTTGTGTGGAGTTGGTGATCGGTATGGTGTGATCTCTGTCGGTCACAGCGCGACCTTATTGTTGCACGACGGCGATCCGCTCGAGGTGAAGTCGAATGTTCGCGGTGCGTGGCTCGATGGCCGAAGCATCGAACTCACTAGCCATCAAACAGAACTCAAGGAGAAGTACGAGCAAAAGTATGCGCCGAAAGGTGGCGCAGCAGCTACTTCAGATTCAACACCCGCAAAATCCCCCGCTCAATGATGGGCTGTCGATCAACTGGAGTCCATGTCACGCTGATGGGAATTCCACCACTAGGTGCATTCGCCAAGACTGGGTTGAATGGAATGTTGACCTGATACATACGAGTTGTTCGATTCCAAACACTGTCGTTGATTTTCAGGTTGTTCAAATCGAACACCCTTTCCAAACCGGCTTGATCGGGGGCGATGATTTTTAACTCCAATAATCCCGTCGCGCGCGTCGCTTGTTGATCACGGTCATCAAATTCCACACAAATTATTGCGCCAGAAACTTGTCCTTCTGGGCTAGATTCCAATCGACTTAACAGGTGTATTTGAAATGTCTCGGGACCATATGGAAAATCAACGCCACCCTTTGTCGTATGTTGGGGGGCAAAGTCACAACCAACCAACAAAGTGATACAAGCGCTCGCGAGAAAGAGACGGCGGAACATATTTACGAATAGTACGGGTACTCTTTATCTATGCTGCGGACCTTTTTAACCATCGTTGCCTCTCTTTCATTTCTTTGCGCATGTGCTTCGGAACAGGCGATTGAAACTGAAAGCACTGGCGATATTCCTAGTGATGCGGTGGCGGCAACAAATGAAGAGCCAGTATCAACAGATTCGCCCGTCGCAACTGACACTCCCGCCGCAGAACCAACGCCCGCCGCAGAACCAACGCCTGTCGCAGAACCAACGCCCGCCGCAGAACCAACGCCTGTCGCAGAACCTACACCTGCCGCAGAACCTACACCCGCCGCAGAACCTACGCCCGCCGCAGAACCAACGCCCGCCGCAGAACCTACGCCCGCCGCAGAACCAACGCCCGCCGCAGAACCAACGCCTGTCGCAGAACCTACGCCCGCCGCAGAACCAACGCCCGCCGCAGAACCTACGCCCGCCGCAGAACCAACGCCAACACCCGCGCCAACCCCAGAACCTCGATTCGATGTCGAATTTGTCGGTGAAGATATTTTTGTTTCGCTCAATGGAAAGCGCGTCGCGAAAGAACATCTCCGCCGCACAAACGATGCGATAGAAGTCATCAGTTCAAATGGGCAAGTGTTGCAAACCATTCTGATTCCTCAACCGAAAGAACATCCGCCCGTGATGATTGGTGTGCGCTTTGAAACAACTGGAAAAGCACTGACCAAACACCTTGGTTCTGATGTTTCTGATTGCGCGCTCGTGGTTGCGGTGATGGAAAATGGTCCGGGGTATATGGCAGGAATCGAAGATTTCGATCTTGTCACTGCCATCGATGGGAAAACTCCAGCCACACCAGAAGCGATTCGCGATCGACTGAAATTGATGGCTCCAGGCGATTCGATTGTGCTGACAATTCGTCGCGGAAAAATCATCAAGGATTATTCCCTTGTGTCAAAGGCTTGGAAGCATGTTCCGCTTCCGTCCGAGCTTCAAACTCCGCCAATGACTCGTAAACCGTCGCCATCCTTGCCAGGAACAGCGAATATGCCATCGAATTCAAATTCAAACGGCAGACCCGCGGCTGCTCCCCAACAGACCGCAACGCCTGGTTCCTAAATTTTTCCTACATAAAATCAGATCGTTTCGACAAGCGAATACTGATCCAAGTTCAACACTGTGGTCTCGCCATCATCAAGACGCATCTCAAGGCGATCAAGCCATAAGCGATCGTCCTTGCTGTGCGCAAACCAAGAACCTGTCGTGGCTTGACGCCATCTCTGAACCGTTCCTTGGATTGTGGTTGTCCAAGCACCCTCTGGTGTCGGCATTTGTTGCGTCACTTTGACTCGCGTACCTGGCTGGATTGGAACACTCTTGAACATGTGTGGAGTATAGGGGTTGTCCTATTGGAGATCGATATGTTTGCACTCAGAGTGGCTTTGGACCAACAACAGCAAGAGCGCCTTCGTCGATCCGTTGGGGAGCAAGCGCTTGTGCAGCGTGCTCGTTCACTTGTGCAAGTGTCAGACGATCAACGGTCGCAACAACTTCCGAGAGTGTCCGAACATGACCTCGCCGAAAAAGATCTCCAGCAAGAGCGGCCGCGCGCGCCATCGTGCTTTCTCCGCCCATCACAATTCCGCTCTTCAATCCGATGATGGCGCGACTGAATTCGCCATCAGTCACTCCCTGCGCCATTCGGGCCAATTCTGTGCGAATGCACGCCAATGTCTCGCTTGCGCGTTCGGGAGTGCTGCCGGCATAAATAGTTGAAAGCCCACGATCGCGCCCGCATCCATAACTCATACCGACTGAATAGCAAAGCCCGCGCTTTTCACGCACTTCAGAAAAAAGACGATTCGACATACCGCCACCGCCCAAGACTCGAACCATCAAACGATGTGGAAGGCTGGCATCATCCACCTCGCGCGGACTCTGCAGCGCCAAACACATATGAGTTTGCGACGAGACTTGTTTTTCAAAGATTGAACCGCGCGAAGCAGATGCTGTCTCTTTCGGTTCGACTGATGCGCCACGCCATCCCTCAAGCAACCTCTCCATCAAATCTCGAATCTTGGATGGATCAATTGCTCCAGCAATTCCCATGATGCTGCCCGTCGGACGACATCGCCTTTTCCAAGATGCGTGAAGACTCTCGGGGGTGAGCGCATTCAGGCCTTGCACTGATCCATATCCATGTTGATTGAATGGGGCGGGAATCGCAATCTCGTTGATCTTGATGCTGACAAAATGTTGCGGATCATCCGTGAGCGATCCGAGTGATTGCAGAGCAAGTTCTCGACTCGCTTCAAGCGCATCCGCTTCGATACGCGGTCGCAAATACATATCGCAGAGCAATTGAAGAGTCTCTTCCGTCTGTGCGGCCATACAAGTCGCGGAGACCGTTATCGCATATCCCGAACTGGAAGTCGCGCGTTGAACACCCAATCGATCCAGCGCGTCGCTGAATTCTCGACTCGTGCGATCACCGGCGCCGCGAAGGATGATTTCCGAGAGGACATTCGATTCTCCCGCTCCAAGATCGCCAATTGGGTCGCCAGCTGAACCCACAGGTACTGTCCACACGATTGTGGCGGTTGTTGCGCCTTCGATCGGCTCAATCGCCAACTTCATACCGCCCGCAACCGTAAAAACTTCGATGTTCTGCTTTTTCACTGTTTTGCCTTCACAAACTGAGAAAACCAATCATCCAAACCGTACATTCCTGGTGGTTGTTTGGCGATCCAAATCGCAAGTCGAATTGCTCCAAGAGCAAACAAATCACGATCCTTTGCATGATGTCGCAGTGTCAGGACTTCACCCGGTCCAGCAAGCACAACTTCATGATCTCCAATCACATCACCTTCACGAATCGACTTTATCTCATTCACTGGGAATGGTGTTCCTTGACCCTTTGCAACAGAATCCGCCAACGAAAGCGCGGTTCCAGAAGGTTGATCACGCTTTTGCGTGTGATGCACTTCTGAAATCGATATGTGAAATTCTGCCGCCAACAATCGAGCTGCTTCGCTGGCAAGATGCCGCATTACGGCGACGCCAATCGATGTGTTTGGGGCGATCAAAACCGGAATTTGAACCGAGGTTGATCGCAAGAGTTCGCGAGTGGATTCCGTGATTCCCGTTGTGCCAATCAAGAGAGGACATCGAGCGCGCAATGCGAAATTGATAGCACTCTGGGTCCCGGCATCACTCGAAAAGTCGATCACGACATCGAAGTTGAATGCCGCGGCATCAAGTGGTGCGTCAAGACTGTTTCGAGCAGTCACAATTGCTGTTCCGTTGGACTCGAAACACGCCCGATCGATGCGTTGTCCCATCCGTCCAGATGCCCCATTGAGACAGACTCGCAAGGGGGCGGCTTGACAGGTCAAATTTGGAAATGCAGGCATCATGTCAAGTTCTGTTCTTGATTTGTCGATAACATAACTGACTGTTACTGAGTGGACGTCTTAGTTACGCTGACGTTCACTCTCTCCGACGCACAAGCGTAACTAAAGGAAGCCACACCATGGCAAAGAAGAAAGCTGCTAAGAAGGCTGCGAAGAAGGCTAAGAAGAGCCGGTAATTCGTAGTGACTGAATGATTTGTACCGAAAGCCGGCATTCACGCCGGCTTTCGGTGCGTTAAGGACCAAATTTTCCCGCTATTTGCTAGTATTTTTCGACTATGCCACACATCATTGCAGAACCATGTATCGGAACAAAAGATGCTTCGTGTATTGAAGTGTGTCCAGTTGATTGCATTCATCCAACAAAAAAAGGTGAGCATCACGAGAAGGTTGATCAACTTTATATTGATCCAGAAACTTGTATCGATTGTGGTTTGTGTGTTGATGAGTGTCCTGTGCAAGCAATTTTTCCAAAAGACGATTTGCCTGCTGAATGGCACAAGTACATCGAAATCAATGCAAACTGGTTCAAAAAGGAAAAAATCTGAAAAAAATTTTTGAACCCCGAAACTGACCCCAAATCGGTCTAAAAAGTCATTCCGGGAATCGCTCAGTCCGAATCTACGGAAGGCTTGTTGACCCCGCTGATGGAGTCCGCCTTTTCGGTCCAATCCTGGCTCTTGCCACCCAAATTCAACTCCGATGGCATCGTCTTGCGGTATCCCAACTTACGAATGACCTCTAGAACATCCGTCCAGCTCGGAAATGTCTTGTGATTCACCCTCTTGAAGACATCAATCGCGAGCAAGAATGTGTATTGCTCACGAGACATCTCCCCCTCTTCGGCAGACTTCACGAAATCTGTCAGTCGTCGGCCTGGACCGCGGCGGCGTTCAAGATTTGAAGGACTTGCGGGGGAAATATCGCGGCGATCTACCCCGAGCCGACGATCAACAACCGATTCATCTTGGCTAGATGATTGATTCTCAGAATTGTTGTCGCTTGGTGTTTTCTTGGTCATCGTGGAGAGTTCCTTCTGCTCATTTACAAGGGTACTGTATTCTTTCTCATCGCTCGGCATCTATGACAAACAGCAACGACCAACTTGATGAACCACTTCACTGGGGCGCGGCTTTTTTGGGTTGGATTTGCCCTGGATTAGGGCAAATTATGCTTGGGCATCGTCGCCGTGGTCTCTTGGCGATGACTGGAATCCTTGGATTATTTTTGTGCGGGATCTTTATTGGCGGCGTTGATTGCGTCGATCGCCGAGAAGATCGGCTCTGGTTCTATGCACAAGCTGGTGCAGGACCAATCGCTTTCGCCGCTGATTGGACAAACTCTGGACTTCTTAAAAATGGAAAAGTTGGCGAGTTGATCGAATCTCCTCCCTCCAACCCTCGAGCGCCTGCGCCGCTGGTCAGTTCTTTCAAGACCGTGACCGTTGCGAGCGAAATCGGAACTCTTTATTGCGCGCTTGCCGGTCTTATGAACATTGTTGTTCTACTCGACGCCCTAAAACGGCGGCAGATCGACAAAGATGTGGCGAATGGGGGTGTAACGATATGATCCTCGCCATCGTCGATCCGATTTCCTTGCTTGGCTGGATCCCATTCCTGCAACCAGCTGGGGCGCTTGGCAACTTTTGGTGGCTTCTGATGATTCCACTCATTTTGGGGATTTCAATCGCATATCGAGCAACGCACGACGCTTCTATTGATCAATTTTGGCGGCGCGTTTTTATGTTTGTGTCGAAATCAACACTTGCCATGGGATCGCTTGCCCTTGTTATGTATCTATTCGTTTATTGGGTCATTCCCAACTTGTGAATCAATCTTTGACCTTGCTTTTTCGAAGGGTCACGAAGCGAATGGAAGCCTGAATCAAAATCCACCAGACCGCAGATGATGCGAGGATGACCGATACGGCGACACTCATTGACTCCGGACTCATTGTGAGGTGACCGCCCACATAAATGCGTGAGACAGCAGTACGAATCTCCTCGATCTGAACTGCCTTTTCGTTAGGTCTGGGGAACCAATCCCGCTCATTCGCTGAAGAAAATCGCCAAACTATCCATGGTGATGGCCACCCAACAGCAAGGGCGCCAGTTCGCGTTGGCCACGGCAACAACTCGCACCAACCATCCGAATCACCATCGGTCCACTGGCCTTTCGCTGCGTGGAGATCAGGAGATGACACTTGAAGATCTGTGGTTTGATCCGCACTTCTCCAAAAAAGACCAAAGGCATCTGCACCGCCAACGAGCCAAATGTTTGTCCCATCGCGAACAACAATGTCCGTCTGAATAGGACGCGCACCAATGACCAAAAAAACAAAGAGACCTGTGCATAGTGAAATAGTCATCAATCCCAAAAAAAGTGCAAGTCCAAGTATTCCAACCCGTTGAAATTTTTTCATCACGAAGACTTCGGCCCCGAACGACGGATGCCGCCTCCTGGTTTTGTATCACGACTGATTGGTGTGGAACGCAATCTTTTCATCCGCGTCTTGCTCGAAAACGAATCCTTGCCTGTCAGTGGAAAGAGTTTTTTCTTTCGGTTTGGCTTTGGTGTTGGCGGCGGATCGAATTTCAGTTTGATCGGACCTCTTTTCACAACTGGTGCCGGCTTTCGAACCGTGACCCGACGCGTGGATGATGGGAATGTTGGAAGAGGAATCGACTTGATTTCTTCACCGACAAGCTCAACAACTCTCGACCATGCGGTTGCCTCAAGTGGATCAACAAAAGTGAAACTTTCCGCCGCGCCACCGCCGTGGCCTGCGCGCCCAACTCGGTGGACAAAGTCTTCTGGCATCAATGGCACATCATAATTTATGACCGTACGAATTCGCGGCACATGCAATCCGCGTGCGGCGACATCTGTGGCGACAAGACACTCAACTTCGCCCTGTGAAAATGCGGAAAGAGCCTCGTTTCTGCAGCGCTGAGAACGATCTCCATGCAACAGACCAACAGTGATGTTGTTACGTCGCAGCGCCTCGGCAACCCAGCCAGCGCGGCGCCTTGTGCGGGTATACACCACAACTCCGCGGAGTTTCTTTTCACGAATCAACGCGAGGAGGAGTGAAACTTTGTCATCATCAGCGACATCACAGCGGGCATTCTTGCGATTGATCGGCGCGTTGCGTGTGCCGACTTCGACCTTGACTGGATCACGCAGAAGTGAAAGCACGCGCGATTCAATTGAATGAGGCAGAGTCGCACTCAAGCAAATCACTTGTCGCTTCGCTGGGATTGCGCTGAGAATTTGCTCGATCTGCGGAAGAAATCCCATGTCCGCCATTCGATCTGCTTCGTCGATGACAAATGTTTGCACATTGGCAAATGAAAGCGATCCCTCGTCAAAGAATTCTCGCAAACGACCGGGAGTTCCAACAAGAATGTCTATTCCACCCCGAACCATTTCGCGTTGAGGAGCGGTTGGACTCTTTCCATACACCGCTCCAATTCGCAGGACCGCTCCTTTGGCGACGACCGAAAGATCGAGTGCGACTTGCTGGGCTAATTCTCGAGTCGGCGAAACCACGACCGCGCGAAGTCGATCGAATGATTCGACAAATCGAACGCCACCAGGACCACGCTTTCCTTTGGGTGGGTTGTTCAACAAGTTGCCAATGAGGGGAACGCCGAAACCAAGGGTCTTTCCTGTGCCGGTGGGCGCAAGCGCGAGGACATCCTTGCCTTGCAAAATCGGATCGCGCATGGCGAACTGAATCTCGGTGGGCTCTCCAAATCCCAGTCGTGTCAAGCTTTCCAAGATGTGCGCGGGAACGGATGGGTCTTTTGTTTGTTCGGTCACTTCAACACAAGAGTAGTGTCGACGTATTCTTTCGGCATGGTGCCCATCATTGTTTGTGTTGCCGTTGTGCTGTTTGTTCCACTCATTTGGGGGATTGTTGTTTATAACGGTCTCGTTCGTGGGCGCGTGCGCGCAGAAAATGGTTTCAGCCAAATCGATGTGCAATTGAAGAGAAGGTGTGATCTGATCCCAAATCTTGTCGAAGCGGTCAAGGGATATATGGCGCACGAACGACAGACTCTTGAAGCGGTTATTGCTGCCCGCAATTCTGCTGTTGCTGGACTTCAATCTCTTGGGACAAGACCTCGGGACGCAATTGCGATTCAAAGTGTCGCCGGGGCAAGCGGCCAACTTGATCAACTGCTAATGAGCCTGCGAATATCAATCGAAAAATATCCAGACTTGAAAGCAAGCACGAATGTTCTTGGGCTTCAAGAAGAGTTGGCATCAACCGAAAATCGAATTGCATTTTCAAGGCAGGCATACAACGATGCGGTGATGGTTTTCAACACAAGCATCGCTGTCTTTCCTTCTAATTTTGTTGCGGCGCTTTTGGGGTTTTCCCAACTCACGCTCTTTGAGGCAAGCGCGACAGATCGAGTGCTTCCAGAAGTGAAGTTCTGATCCAGCACATGAGTAATTTCTTTGAACATCAAGATCGCGCTCAAAGTCGAACGGGTTGGCTTGTCTTTCTTTTTGTGCTTGGCGTGCTTGGGGTGACCATCTCTATCACACTGCTGACAGCTGTGTTTATGCCAAACGCTATCCCCGCGGCGATTGTCGTCAGCCCGTTGATAATCGGAATTCCTTTCGTTTTCAAGCTGTTGACGATGAGTTCAAGTGGCTCGCTTGTGGCTGAATCGCTGGGGGGGATTCGAATCAACCCCACCTCACAAGAAGTGAATGAGCGAAAAATATTGAATGTTGTCGAGGAGATGGCAATCGCAAGCGGGATGCCAATTCCGCCGGTCTTCGTTTTGGATGAAGACAGCATCAACGCTTTCGCCGCGGGGAAAACTCCACAAGACGCTGTAATTGGTGTCTCGCGTGGCGCGCTTGAATCCTTGACACGCGACGAACTCCAGGGTGTTATGGCGCACGAATTCAGCCATATTTTTCACGGGGATATGCGCATCAATATGCGCGCGATTGCGGCGATCTTTGGGTTGATGGCGATTGGCTATCTTGGATATTTCATTCTCAGATCAACTATGTATGGACCGAGGACTAGAAAAATAGATGGAAAGGCGACCGCTGGAATTGCGATCTTTGGAATTGGGTTGGTTGTGATTGGATGCATCGGCACCTTCTTTGGAAGACTTATGCAAGCCGCAATCAGCCGACAACGCGAATTTCTTGCAGATGCGAGCGCTGTGCAATACACAAGAAACCCAGCGGGTATTGGTGGTGCTCTTCGCAAGATTGGAGCGCAAGCATCGGGAATAATGCACCACGCCGAGGCGAGTCAATTCAATCACATGCTTTTTTCGCAAGGCATAAACACGCTCTTTGCATCTCACCCCCCACTTGCCGAAAGAATCAAGCGAATTGAGGAGATCGCTGGCGGGGTGCTCCCTGATTCATCGATTTCGAAACCAACACAAGTCCATCCCCAAGCGAGTGATTCGCAAGAAAAAACAGATGGTCGTACGAATCCGATCGGGGGCAATCTTGTTGCAAGTTTCGCGGCTGTTGGATCGGTGCCAGCGGGAAATCTTGCGCGCGTTCAAGCAGAATATTCTGTATGTGATGAATCATTGATTTCGGCCGCTCACGATCCCAATGGTGCGCAAGCGATTGTTCTAGCAATGATGCTTTCGCAAGATCAAACCAAAGCTGCCGCTCAAAGAGAGATTGTTGCTACAAAGATGCCCGAGATCGAAGTGGCTGTTCACAATTTGGAACAAACTGTTCGAAAAATGAGTGCGCGACAACGACTCGCGTTTGTTGATGTGGCTTGTGCAACACTGGTGTTTGGATCAACAGATGTCTACAAAAAATTTAGGGCGACTCTTTCTGAATCCGTCCGAAGCGACGGATCAATCACTCTCTTTGAGTGGGTTGTTATGCAAATCCTTCGGATGCGGGTTGAATTGCCAATGGCGACTCGCGGTGGGTTTGTTGCGCCCGCTCATAATGTGAACATCTCTCGTGTTGCAGAAAGCGCTAGACGAACTCTTGGGATGATCGCAATTTTCGGCTCGAATGATGCCGAGGCGGCGAAAACTGGATTCCAATCGGCAATGAAAATCGTTGGGTTAGAAGCGACCAACATGCCAACCACGGAGGAATGCACGCTTGATTCGTTGGCGAAAGACATGGACCAACTCGAAACACTTCGCCCATCAGCTGCGGGAATTTTCCTCAATGCCGCCCTCGCCTGCGTTACGACCGATCAAACCACAACAGACCGTGAGTACTTACTCCTACGCGCGACCTCGGAACGATTATCGATTCCCCTCCCCCTAACTCTGTAAGATTCGATTAAGACCATCACGATCGGTTCTTGTTTTGGGATTTTGAATCCATGAAAGACTTCACACAAACGATTCTTGCTTGGCAACACGGTGCTTTGACAACTCTTGTTTTTGTTCTTTTGGTTGGATGCGCAAGCACAGCGAAAGACACGGACGAACCAGCAGAAAAACAACCCGCGCCAATTGTCAACACAACCATTCAACATCAAGATGATTTGGTCGTTGCGCTTTATCAAGAGCCAAATTCTTCTGGTGTTGCATCGGCTACAAACCCCAGAACGAAGGCGAAGGCGGTCAGCGAAGTAAAACAAGAAAGTCTCGTGGACGCTCCACCAACTGATTCGACTGGTAAGGATCTCACAAAAGAAACGGCTCCCGAAACTTCTGCCGCCGAAGATCAACCTCGACGAACATCGATGCCAAGCCGAGATCAGAAAAAAAAGGCGCCGACTAGGGTGGGTGGTGTTCGCAAAGCTGTCGCGGTCGATGTTGCTGCTTCAGAACTCTTTGGAAAGTGGAAGGTTGACCAAGAAAAATCCAGCGCGGATTTTCTTCGCGCCGACGCCGTTTTGTTTTTAGCTGATGGTCGTATGCGGATTTGGAGAGAGAAGAGTGTTGAAGATGGGCGATGGGGTTGGAACAACGGTGATGGGATAAAGACCGGTGGCTTGGATGGTGTCCCTTTTTCTTTGGGCACATTCGAGATCGTCGATGGGACCGTGGTCATCACATCAGATAATGACAAAATCGTTGTCTTGATACCCGACAGAATTTTTATCGCCCCACCACCCGCGCTCAATCCGCCCAACAATTCTGAAAAATTTCGTTAGCAAACCCCCTAGAATCAAAATATGTCCGATCGTCGTGATTCTGTTCCAAACGAAGCCGTCGCGCGCACGTTGGCTCGGCATCCCCGCCCACTTGGGGGTGATACGTTGCGTTCCACCGGAACCGCGACCCTCAGTTTGACTGATCGCATTTTGAACAATCGCACTGGCGGTACAACTGATTCGGCTATTCAACAGCTGGAGATTCGCAGAAAACCAGATTGGTTGCGGGCGAAAATGCCGGGTGGCGAGGGTTATATCCGGCTGAAAAAAATTATTGATGAGAACAAACTGCACACGGTTTGTCAGGAAGCAAGTTGCCCCAATATGGGCGAATGTTGGAGTCGCGGATCCGCAACGATCATGATCTTGGGGGATACATGCACAAGGTCGTGTGGATTCTGCAATGTCAAAACTGGGCGCCCCGCTCAACTCGATCACGACGAACCCCGTCGTGTTGCGGAAAGTCTTCGGCTTATGGAACTTCGACATGTTGTGATCACAAGTGTAAACCGTGATGAACTCCCGGATGGAGGGGCCGCGATTTGGGCAGAAACAATTCACCGCGTGCACGAGGCTTGCCCACAAATGAGCGTCGAAGTTCTTGTTGGTGATTTTTGTGGAAACCAAGATGCGATCCGTGTTGTGTGTGATGCGAAACCAGAGATCATCAGTCACAATATGGAAACTGTGCGGCGGATGCACCCTGCGGTTCGGCCGCAAGCGAAATACGAACGAAGCCTTGAGGTTCTTGCGGCTTTCAAAGCGAGTGGGTTGATAACAAAGACTGGAATTATGGTCGGTATCGGAGAACGTGATGAGGAGGTTCTCGAGATTCTTGACGACATTCAAGCCGCATCAAGGGCGGATGTTTTGACAATCGGTCAATATCTCCAGCCAACTAGAAATCACCTTCCAATTGATCGCTGGGTTCACCCAGATACCTTTGTGATGTTCAAAGCAGAGGCCCTTTCGAGGGGTTTTCGGGTCTGTGAAAGCGGACCCCTTGTCCGAAGTTCGTATCACGCGGACGAACAGGCCGTCCAACTGCGCCGTACCTAGGCTTGTATTGAATAACATATTGATGATTTGGTCGATTTATTGATAATTGTGATAAATCGACGGAGTTTTATTTGTGATGTTTGGAATGGAATCCCATATTTATTGTGCAGAGGCTAAAGGAGTTATCGAAAATGGAGTTAAGTCAATCAATCCGAACAGCGATGCGCCGTGCCGCGGAACTTGCTCTTGCCGAGGAAAGACGAGACGGCGGAAGAAATATGATCTCTTGCACGGTTGTGGTCACTTGGCATCACGAACCACACAAATCGCAGAGTTATGACGGACTCGACTTAAGCGAGAGTGGTCTTCGAATCAGTTCTCCAACAATATTGCCAGAAGGGATGACTGGTCGAGCCGTCTTTGATGTGGGAACAATCTCGTTCAATCGCGCCGCGGTCATTACTTGGTGTCGAGCAATTCGAGATAACGATGGGCGAATCGATCACTGGGAATCCGGACTTCGACTTCTCTGAGCCGGTTTGTAAAAACACCCTCGCTCAAAAACTATTTAGGTGTGGCCGGGGGAACAACGCGTCCAACAACATGCGGATCGAACGGATATTTTTTGAGCAACCCTCGCAGGTCATCAAGTGTCAACGCGTTTATTCGATCGAGTTCTGCCTCAAGTGGGTTGAAGGTTCCAAGCGAAGCCAACATACTGCCAAGTCGCTGCATTCTTCCTGATGGACTTTCGCCCGCAACAGCAACCGCTGTCGCGATTTTTTGACGAGCGCGAACCAAATCATCTTCGGTGAGTGATGCGCTCAGGTTTTTACATTCCTCCCGCACAATAGCTTCTGCTTTATCAAGATCTTCGGTTGCACAAACCACGGATCCAACAAACTCTCCAACACCATCTTGTCCTTGATAGCCAACCGCCGCGTGCACGGCAATTCCGGTTTCGACCAACGACCAATACAACCGCGACCCTTCGGAATCACCAATAATTTGCGCACACAACATCGCCGCATATCTCATGGGGTCTGATTGGTTTGGGGCTGGCCAAATCATCACCATATATCCGCGTGTTGCTTTTTTGTTTTCAATCGTGAAAGATCCACGGTTGGGAACCAGGGGTGGAAACGATCGTTTGATTGATCGAGATGTCCAGGCAGCGGTTTCGACCTTTGCTTGTTCAACAAGTGCGTCAAAGTCTATTTTTCCCGCGGCGACAAGAATGGTGTTTGATGGTGAATATCTCTGGGAAAAATATTCCTGCATCTGATCGCGGGTCAATGAGCCCACAGATTCTTTTGTTCCAAGCACACGAAAACTGAGTGGGTGATCTTGAAAATAACATTCAAGCGCGCGTTCGTACACAACCCAAAACGGATTGTCTTCATACATTGCAATTTCTTCAAGAATCACATTTTTTTCCTGGTTGAAATCATCTATACGCAACGCTGGACGAAGCAAATCTGCGACAAGTGAAAGTGATTGTCCAAAATAATCAGGCAATACGTGTGCGTGATATGCGGTCATTTCGTGTGAAGTAAAAGCGTTGTTTCTGGCTCCAATTCGATCAAACGCTTCATTCACTTCGCTTGCTGGACGGTTGTTCGACCCTTTGAACATCATGTGTTCGAGATAGTGGCTTACGCCCATCAGTTCGCGCGGTTCATCGCGAGCGCCTGTACGCACAAACATGCCAACAGCGGCGCTTGCTGCATCTGGGGCGCACTCCGCAGCAATTCGTAAACCGTTGGGAAGTTGGGTTTCTCGGTATGTCGTCTTCATACTTTCAGTCTATGAAACTTCAAGTCAACACACCAAACAAGCGCCGCATGGTGAAGGGTTCTTCGCCGATCGAGTCGCGGATATATGCCGCAAGAAGACGGTTTGCGCGCACTACAGACTCTTCGTTTGGTGTGGTATCCACAACACTGGTTCGAAGCGCTTCAAGGACACTGATCGTCGCAACCCGCACGCGCCAAGATGTTGGTGTTTGATTCTCAACCACGCGACCACCGTCGCGAGGATCGAAATGAATCACATCGATGCCTGTTGGGCACTCGCCAAGAATCGGTTGAAGCCCAGCTTCACAAAGAGCAATCCACTGAAAATCCAAAAGTTGAGATTCGTCATTTGCTTCGGGTGCCTCACCAGAACCGATCTGGTGAAGGAGGTGGATAAACGCGGCGTACATTTTTGGGTGGGGATCGTGCGCCTCAAACAATCTCCCAATAAGGTCGGCGGCGAAATACGCAATCTTGTTTGCCCGCATTTCTCTACGGATGTTGGGGAAGTTTTCTATCAATGACCAATCCGTCAATGTGGCGAGATCTGTTCCGGGCTTCATCACCGTGCTGATTGATGCCCTTGTAAGCAAATCAACGCCACCAGAAAATCCACCGCGCTCTCGACGAGAGCCTTTTGCAATCGCACGAATTAAACCATGTGTCCGAGAAAAAAGACCAACAGTTTGGCTGGTTTCGGAAAAATCCCAGTGACGGATACAGACCGCTTCATCTTCTATGGTGGGCATTCCACAAAAGTTTACGATACGGTTTCAGGTTTCTTTTGAAAACACTTTACGCAATCGCGACCGGTTGATTTTGCTTTATATAGCGCTTCTTCAGCACTTTCAAAGAGGCTTTTGGGGGTTAGTGGCAATTTGGAGTTTGCGATATCACACACACCAAAACTGGATGTGATCTTGAGACCCGCGTGGTCTGGCCAAACAATACTCGCGAGTTGTGTGCGATATCTTTCTGTCACATCAAACGCTTCGACCATTGTTGTTTGGGGAAGAATAATTGCGAATTCTTCGCCACCCCAACGACAAGCGATATCACTGAGTCGACCTCCACTTAAAATTTCTGAGAATCTTTCAATGACCATATCTCCAAAGAGATGCCCATAGCGATCATTTGTCGCTTTGAAACCATCGATATCCGCAATGACAAGGGTGAGGGGTGTCTTGTATCGATCTGCCCCCTCAAACTCTGCGGTAATTCTTTTTTCGTAATAACTCCGGTTCCACAAACCACTCAGACCGTCAATTTGAGCTTTTTGTGCCAACATCCGAATGAGGTGTTGATGCCGAAGCGCTGATCGTAATCGTGCTTTCAACTCAACAATGTCGAATGGTTTCGCTATGAAATCAATGGCTCCAGAATCAAGTCCCCGCACACGATTTCCTGGCTCGGTCGCGGCACTGACAAAAATAACGGCTATTTCTTGTGTTTCTGGATCTGCTTTTAGACGAGTAATGAATTCGAATCCATCCATCTTTGGCATATCGATATCAAGCAGGATGACATCTGGTTTTATGGTCTTCGCCATCAACAGCCCGTCAACCGAACTGGTTGCAGAGTGCAGAACAAGTCTTTCGTTCTGCAACCGAGCCCTTAAGAGTCGGTGAATTAATTCCGAATCATCGATCAAAAGAATTTGTGGAAGGTTTGTATCGCTCATAGATTCAATCCGCCGATGCTCGCTCGCAAAGATTTATGACCACCAATAGTGCCGAAAAAACATTTTCAAGTGGTTGGTTTGTAGAAATGGTGTTTTCTAGCACCGCCGATTTTTTCGAGATCTCCAGAAAACCATATCCCCCAGCTCCGCCTTTCATTTGATGTGCCCAAAACTGCAGACGAAGCCGATCACCACGCATAAACGCTTCGTTTGCAAGGCGAATTCTTTGGGGCATCTCACGAACAAATTCAACAACAAGGTCGTGAATTTCTGGGTCCCCTGAATATGCGCTAACAAGCGGATTTAAGGGTTGTTGTTGATAGTTGGGATTTATGTTGGCTTCCACTCAGTGAAATGTCTGATTTAGGGAAAAAAAAGCAAGTTGATTCGTAAGATTTTCCAGTGTTGCTATTATCGAACAAACCCCCCCTCTTGGATCGGACTTTGTCAAACCTGGTGTAATTTCATGATTCCACGTCAAGCCCCACGCGAGGGCCAAATTGGCTTTTTATACCTGCCACCCATTCGGGTGCAAGGAATATCGGTTGCTGGAGAGCAAACCTCGGTTTCTATCCCAGAATATGACGTTGTTTTTGATATTGGCCTTTGTCCCCGGCCTGTCATTTCTTCCAAAATACTCGCTCTTTCGCACACACATATGGATCATGTGGCTGGTTTGCCGTATTACTTCAGTCAACGGTTTTTCCAAAAGTTGCCAACTGGGCGTTGTTATTGCCCAAAACCTATGGCGGAACCCCTCCAGACCATGATGCGTTCCTGGGTTGCTTTGGAGCGTCAAGAGACGCCATACGAAATTATTGGGATGGATCCTGGTGACGAGGTCGAGATCAAACCAAACACATTCCTTCGTGCGCACGCGTCGAGTCACACCATACCAAGTCTTGCGTACTCCGTTGTTGAGAAGCGCAAGAAGTTGCGTGATGAGTTTTCTGACCTCCCACAAGAGCGTGTTCGACAATTGCGTTTGGGTGGTGAAGAAATTTCACGAGTTGTTGAAGTTTCTCTCGTTGCATATACGGGGGATACCGAACCCGCTCCATTTTTGTATCACGCTGACTTTGTCAATGCGCGGGTTGTAATTACTGAGTGTACTTTTTTTGATCCTGAACACCAAGACAAGGCAAAGATTGGTAAACATATCCACGTTGAGGACTTGCGTCCTCTTCTTGCTCAATGGAAAGCGGAACACGTGGTGGTTGTGCATGCTTCGCGGCGCACAATGCTGTCCTTCGCTCGTGGAAGGTTGAATGATGTTGCTGGCGAGCGTGCGGAATCTGTACATATATTGATGGATTTTCGAGCGAATCGAAAACGGTTGGAACAACAATCGCTTGAGTTCGATGTTGAAAACCCACCAGAGATTTCCGCGACAGAAAACACGGAAATTGGTTGACTGATCAGTTGGTGTCTTCTAACTTGAGGCTCTTGCCCGCTCGGGCAAGTTGCTTTATGAAAAAATCAACACAAACTTCCGGCGATACAAAGGTGCAGCTAGACGCGTACTTGCGAAAAAATCATCCGGAAATTTGTCGCCATTGGTTTGATGAGATTGAACCTGTTGGTATTGATGGTGGAACTTTAAGTTTATTGGTTCGAGAACCTGTTCGACGGCAATACTTGCAGCGAACCTGTTTGGTTCAATTCACCGAAGCCGCACAAGCAATCACTGGACGCCTTTTGGCTGTTCGCTTTGTTGGGGATGGAAAAATTGATGAGCCAAAAAACACTAGGGATTTCGGAAGTGTTGCTGCAACCACAGAATTGGAAGAACAACTGATCCTCTCGCCGGATTACACATTCGAGACATTTGTGGTTGGGCCTGGAAACAGGCTTGCTCACGCTGCGGCGGTTGCTGTCAGTGCCAACCTTGGTGGCGCATACAACCCTCTCTTTGTGCATGGTGGGGTTGGACTGGGAAAAACTCACGTTCTCCAAGCTGTCTGCCAGATGGTTTTGAAACAAAAACCAGAAACCAGAATTGGGTACCTCTCCTGCCAAAGCTTCGCAGAAATGTTTATGGCTTGTGTGAAGTCTGGTCGCATGCAAGATTTTCGACATCGATTTCGAAATTTAGATGTGTTGGTTATTGATGACATTCACTTCCTTTCGAAGCGAGAACAAAGTCAAGAGGAGTTTTTCCACACGTTCAACACCCTGTATCAATCTGGAAAACAAATCATTCTTTCTTCTGATGCTTCCCCAAACGATATTCCTGATCTTGAAGAACGTTTGGTAAGTCGATTCAACTGTGGGCTTGTCGCAAGAGTTGATCGACCTTGTTACGAAACTCGTGTTGCGATATTGAAATCAAAGGCAGCACTCATCAACCTTGGTGTACCGGAAGATGTTTGTGCATATATCGCGGCACGAATTGATTCGAATATTCGAGAACTTGAAGGTGCCCTCACCAAGGTTCGTGGATACGCGATGGCGAACAAAGTTGCCATCACTTTGGATGTCGCTAAAACAGCGCTTGCTGACGATCGAGTTTCATCAACCAGTCGGTCAAACCAACCATCAATACAAATGATTATTGATGCGGTCACTGTGTATTACGACATCAAACTTTCTGATCTCATGTCCAAACGAAGACACAAATCCGTTGCTCTTCCGCGCCAGGTTTGTATGTGGCTTGCCCGCAAGCACACGCGGTACAGCCTGGAAGAAATCGGCGGATACTTTGGGGGCAGGGATCACACGACCGTTCTGCACGCAGTGCGAACAATTGGAACGCGACGCGATGAAGATCCTGATATCTCGAAGGCGGTTGACAGAATTGAAAGCGCCTTTGTGCGACACACGCCTGTCGATTAACTGGTGGGTTGGTTGTGGGTAACCCTTCGGTTTTCTCTGGGTTGGGTTCGGCTTTCTGGTGTTGTTTGTTTTGTGGTGGGTTCACGCACACCGTTGATAAAAGTCCACAAACAGGGAGAAGAGTGGTATTGACAGCTTTTTTACTGTGGTTGTTGTTTGTAAGTGCTTGTTTTGTGGTGGTTTATGTGGTTTGTGTTGGTTTTATCCACAAAAGACAAACACCTCTACGAGGAGGAGTAATAGATTTATATATATAAGAAGAAAGAGATTATGAGACAAATTTAGATCGGTGGTCTTCTATCAAACCTGACAGCTCGGACAGAAGGCGGTCGTTCGACCAGCGATAACCGCACCCACTATCACTGATTTACAAGATGTGCATAACAAACCTTGACGACCATACACCAAATGCTTTTTCTGGAAAGCGCCAAATGATCCATCGGGCACACAATAATCGCGCAATGTTGTGCCGCCAGCCTGAATTGAACTACTTAATATTTTGCGAATGCAAAGCGTGAGCTTTCGAATTTCTTTGTCGCTTAAATTTTTAGCAGATTTTTGAGGATGGATTTTAGCCATAAAAAGCGCTTCATCCACATAAATATTTCCAAGACCAGAAACCTTGGCTTGGTTTAATAAAAAAGATTTCATTCCGACATTTTTGTTTCTGGTCATAGAAGAGAGATCAAGAGACGAAAGTGTTAACGCATCCGGTCCCAGACGAGACCAATGCTCGTCTAGTTCCTCGCTGTTTTTACACGGCAAAATTGATCCAAATCGCCGTGGATCTCGAAAGAGCAAATACTGCGACCTCTGTTTGGATTTCAGTAACCACGCAGCGTGCACGTGTTTCAGGTTTGAATCAATAGCCCCAACAAGCAAAACCTGTCCAGACATTCCAAGCCGGATAATCAAAGATCTTCCATCACCCGCCATTAAAGCAAGCTGTTTTCCTTTTCTTTCAAACCCAGTGAATGTCGCTCCATCCAGCAAAGCAAAGCCTGGCGTCTTGGATCGCACCCCAACACGCCGTCCGCGCGGTGATTGAAGTGACCCCACAATATCTTCGCGCGCCAA
>SXGT01072719.1_pt1 | contig 24644 bp, 25 predicted proteins | sample 3176221 | NCBI WGS metagenome assembly SXGT01 (sample SAMN11356862, study PRJNA531348) | freshwater metagenome | isolation source: freshwater sample F1-120 | place: China: Fuxian Lake, Yuxi | collected 2017-12-25
GACGCCGCGATCGCCATGGAGCTGGGGTGCCACGGCGTCCTGCTCAACACGGCGATCGCCCACGCCAAAGATCCGGTGCTGATGGCCAGGGCCATGCGCGACGGGGTTCGTGCAGGGCGTGCCGCGTTCCTCGCGGGCCGGATGGCGAGGAGGCGCTACGCCAACGCGTCGAGCCCCGAGGCAGGACTCATCGAGTGACCCCTCGAAGGAGCTGATAAGGTATCCCCCCATGCGCATCGCCCTGGTGACGGCCCTCGTGGCCTCCGTCGCGACAGCCCCCGTCCAGTGCAATCACACGCCCGATCCCAACCTGAGGACCGAGGACTCGGCGGGCGACGCCCTCTGGCTCCTCTCCAGGGATTTTCGCGCCAAGCACGACGAGGCCGCGGCCCGGGCGACGCTCAAGTTCCTGATCGAGCGCTACCCCTCCAACCGCCACGTCGCCGAGGCCAAGGCGGAGCTCGAAGGCCGAGGCGACGCCGGCCCCTGAGGCGAAGCCCGTGACGCCCAGGCTCACGCCCAGGCTGATCGTGATCACGCCCGAGGGCGTGGACGAGGCGAAGATCCACGAGATCGTGGCCGCCGGGGCCCGTAGCTTTCCGTCGTCGTTCCTTCTCCAGGCCAGGGCCAAATCGTCTCTCGCCGAGCTAAGGCGGGTGGCGCTGGCGGTGGCGGACGCAGCCTCGCGTCACGGGCTCCCTTTCTCTGTGAACGGGAGCCTTCCCCTGGCCGAGGAGCTTGAAGCGCCCGCCCTCCACGTGCCAGCTCGCTCTTCCGTGTCGGAGGCGCGAATGAGGATGCAACATGCATGGATCTCCTCGGCCGCTCACTCGGACGCCGAGGTGCGGCGCGCGGTGAGCGAGGGCGCCGACGCGGTGCTGGTGAGCCCCATCTTCGCCGTTCCAGGCAAGGGAGAGGCGCGAGGGACGGGGGCCCTCGAGAGCGCCCTCCTCGTGGCCGGCGGCGCGCAGGTGGTGGCGCTGGGCGGGGTCTCTCCAGGGAACGCTCGGGCCTGCCTGGCCGCGGGCGCGGACGCGGTCGCCGTCTCGAGGGCCCTGTTCGCCGCGGACGATCCGAGCGCCGTCTACGAGGCGCTGTACGAGGCGCTCCGCGCTGGCTTCCCGCGGCGCTCGCCGCGGTGCTAAGAAGGGCCTCGAGATGCCGAGCTACAACGAGACTCTCTCCATCACGACCGAGATCCTAAGGCGCCACGTGCTCGACCGGCCGGAGATCAAGCCGACCGATCATATCCAGAACGATCTGGGCCTCGACAGCCTCGGCGTCATGGAGCTCATCGCCGAGATCGAGGATCGCTTCGAGGTCGCCATCCCCAACGAGATGCTGGCGGAGCTGTCCACCGTCGAGCAGGTCGCCAAGGCGCTCCTCAGGCTCCAGGAGAGCCGGGCTTAACCTGCTCGCCCCTCCGGCGTGGCGCCCTGGGCGACCTCGGTCCTCCGGCTGAGCCGGGTCGCGATCGCGAAGAGGACGACGCCCACGACGCCAAGCGCGGCCTCGGTGTAGAGCATCCTCGGGGTTCCGCGCTTCTGGGCGACCCAGGCCAGGAGCAGCCCGAGCCACCAGATGGGGAAGTTGGAGAGCGACGCGAAGCTGTTGTACTTGGTGGCGGCCGAGCCCTGGCCCATGGAGTCCAGGACGACCGCGGTGAACGCGGCGAACGCCATCCCCACCCCGAAGGCGTAGATGAAGTTCCAGACCACGTACATGGTGACGGTCGTCGAGGAGAGCGCCATCCCGCACGCGACGGCGCCCAGCGCCACCCCGATGGCGGCATAGGCCGTCCTGGGGGCCATGCGCCTGCATAGCCATCCTCCTGCGAAGCAGCCGACCATCGTGATGCCGCCCGAGGCAAAGCCCTGCACGGAGGCCACGACCTCCTTGCCCGCGCCCCAGTGAGCCGCCACGCGCTCCTGCGCCAGGACGGACTGCGCCGCTCCCGTGCCGACGGGCAGGAAGCAGAGGAAGGCGGCCAGCCGGCCTTCCCGGGTCCTGACCATGTCACGCATGTCTTTCAGGACGCCCTTCATGGCGTCGAGCGCCTCCCTCTCGTTCCCTGCAGAGGCCTCCTGGGTACCCAGGGGCGTGGGGGACGACATGGGCTCCGGGAGCCTCTTGTGAGAGGCCACGTCAGGCAGGACATTCAGGACGAGGCAGCAGGCCATGAACAGGGACCCCAGGATCGCCCCCGTCATCCAGGGCGCGGGGAGGGTCTCCAGCAGGAGGAGCCCCAGGCCCCCGCCCACCCCTGCGCCCCCCAGGTTGCCAGCTTGAAACCAGCCAGAGACCCGACCTATCTCGGAGCGAGGAGTGATGGCCGCCATCATGGCCTCGGTCGACATGCCCACGATCGAGTTGATGATGCCCGAGGCCGCGATGACGAGGAGCATCAGGACCAGCGTCTTCTGGGACAGCGGGATGGCCGAGATCGTCAGGATGGCCAGCGCCGAGCCCGTGGCCGAGATCCTGTACCAGCGCTTGGGGGTGAGCGTCACGTCGACGGCCGGGGCCCATATCCACTTGAGCCACTGGGTCATCAGCTGGGCGCCGTTGAGGAGCGAGCCCTCCGAGATGGTCAGCCCGTGCCTGTTGGCGAGGAAGGTCTGGGCCACGGAGATGAACCCGCTCAGCGCCCCGAAGGGCGCATAGAGGATCATCCAGACGACGGGGTGAGGGGTTTTTGGAGATCCTCCGTGGACGCTGGCTGTCATGGCGCGACGGCGATCTCGTCCTCTTCCATGGGGCCCAGATCCTCGCCGGAAAGTACGAAGAAGGCCTCGCCGTAGCTGGCCAGCAGATCGAGCGCCATGTCCATGTCCTCCTGGGTGTGGCCCCGGGTCACGTTCACCCGCAGGCGCTCCTCGCCCAGCTTCACCCCGGGGTAGGTGATGGGCACCATCAGGACCCCGCACTCCAGCAGCGCCACGTGCATGAAGAGGGTCTTGCGCTCGTCCCTGCACATCACGGGCATGATGTGGGTGTTGCTGGTGCCCAGATCGAAGCCTATACCGAGGAGCTTCTGCCTCATGTAGTCGGCCTTCTGGTGGAGCTCCCTGACCATGGCCGGGCCGTCGGCCTCCAGCATGTCCAGGATGGTGGACGCGGCCGCCACGATGGGCACCGGCAGCGAGGCGCTGAAGAGAAAGCTGCGGGCGTTGTGCTTCACCAGATCGATGATCTGCTCCTCGGCCAGCAAGATTCCCCCGATGCCCCCGAAGGTCTTGGAGAAGGTGGACACCACGATGGGGACGCGGCCCATCAGGCCGTCGGCCTCCAGGACGCCGGTGCCACGCCCTCCCAGGGTGCCGGTGCCGTGGGCGTCGTCGACCAGGAGCACGGCCTCGTGGCGCTCGCAGATCTCGACGAACTCCTCGAGGTGGGCCCGGTCGCCGTCCAGTGAGTAGACGCCCTCCACCAGCACCAGGGCGTTCTTGCGCTCCCGGGTCTTCAGGATGCGCTCCAGGCTGCGGGCCGAGTTATGGTTGAAGAAGCGGATCTCGGGGGCCTTGCCGGGGATGCCGGCGGCCAGGAAGGTGCCGTCCAGGATGCAGGCGTGGCTGAAGCTGTCCAGGACCAGGGTGGTGTCCTTGTCGGCCAGGGCCATCAGCGTGCCCAGCATGGCCTGGTAGCCGGTGGTAAAAAGCAGGCAGGACTCGAAGCCGAACCACCTGGCCAGGCGCCGCTCCAGCTCCACGTGCTCGGTGGTGGTCGCCTGGACGCGGGAGCTGGAGAGTCCGCAGGCGTACCTGTCCACGGCCCGCTTGGCGGCCTCCTTGACCCTGGGGTGGTTGGTGAGGCCCAGGTAGTCGTTGGAGCTGAAATTGACGACCGGTCTCCCTCCGATCCGGGTGTGGAGGCCGCCCTCCTCGAACTCGCGGAAGTAAGGATAGACCTGCTTTCTCCGCGCCAGGTTCACCCGGGCTAGCTCTGTCGTGGCCTTCTGGTGGATCCAGCTCAACGGTGCGCTCCTGGCTCGTTGCCCGGTCCAGGGAGGGACCAGGCAAGCGGGGCTATTTACACCAATCGGCCAGGGAAGCACGACGCTTGTCGGCCAGGGGTCCTCGCCGGGCTCGTCCCTGGCGCGCTGCTGTTTTCGCTTGTCAGGACGGGGCGCTTGGCCAAGTCTGCCGTCTCGCCGAGGTCCACCCCCGCTCTCCTGGAGACACGCACGATGAAGCTCCCCGCCCTGCTCTACGCGCTCGCGCTCCTCCTCGCCCCCCTCGCCGGATGCACGAAAGACGAGCCAAAGGTGTGGGCCGACGCCGCCGCTGCCGCCGAGAAGAAGCTCGAGGAGAAGAAGGCCCAGGGCGACAACGCCCCCAAGCAGGTCGAGGGCAAGAAGCTCAACGCCTTCTTCCCCGAGACCCTGGACGGAGCCAAGCGCACCTTCACCACCGAGAAGGACGGCTACGTCGAGGCCAAGTACAAGAAGGACTCGGTCGACCTGGCCACCGTCACCATCTCGGACGTGATCGACAACCAGGACTCCAAGGACAAATTCACCAAATCCACCGAGAAGCTAGGGGCCTATCCGGTCGCCACCTTTGGAAAGAAGCAGACCATGGTGCTGGTCAAGGACCGCTACCAGGTCAAGGTCATCAGCGACACGCTCACCCACGATCAGCGCAAGGCGCTCATCGAGAAGATCGATCTCAAGGGCGTCGCGGCGCTCTGAACGGAGGAATATCCATGACGACGAACAACCTGGAAGAGCTGGTCTCGAGCCTCCCCGAGTCGAGCATCACCGTCCGCCTGCTGAACGGGCTGGATTACCTGGTCCCCGGAGAGTGGCAGAACCTGAACCGCCTGGAGTTCGTCATCCGGGAGGTGACCGGAGAGGGCGATCCCGACGTGGTCGGCGCGGTCGGCGCCAGGGCCATAGAGCTCTACATGGATCCGGACAACGGCTACCAGCGGGCCGTGACCATCTACTCGCTGGTCGACAGCGAGTCCACCTTCGCGGGCTTCGTGTCCCTGGCCTCCAAGCTGGGCGAGGACGTGGAGTGGCTGGGCTTCCTGGAGAGCGTCACCCCCAAATCCGAGACCATGCAGGCCATCGACGCGGGCCTGAAGCTGGCCGCCGAGCTCTGCGCGTTCTGCTCGACCAACGGCCTCCCCGGGGACAGCATCGGCGATTTCATGGGCGCCCTCGCGGAGTCGGCCAAGGAGGACAAGATGCGCATGGCGGCCTGGGTCGCCTGCGACTGCTTCCTCCCGCTGGGCCCGGACTTCATGGTGAAGATCATCTCGGCCGTGGAGAACGCCAGCGCGGGCGACTTCATGCAGAGCGGCATCTTCCAGAAGATATCGTCCTACCTCCCTGGAGGAGGCATGGGTGACAAGAAGCAGCTCGTCACGGACAACCTCAAGGGCGCCGAGGGCTACGTGAGCAACTTCGTCGCCGAGCGAGGGATGAGCCACGAGGGCGTGCTCTCCAGGATCAAGGAGATCATCGACGTGAACGAGGACCGGCTCGACTATGCCGCCGCGATCATCGACATGTCGACCAACTACTTCGAGCACACCGGCATCCAGTCGGTCGCCCGCCGCGTCGTCGCCCGGGCCTACGGCGAGATCTGAGCCCGGCCAGGAACCCGCGGATGAGCGCTCTCCCCGAGATCCCCACGGTCGACCTGGCCGATCTGAGGAGCGGTGAGCCCGGCCGCCTCGCCAGGGCCGCCTCGGCCATCCTCGAGGGCTTCGGGCTCTATGGCCTGGTCTATGTGAGAAACCACGGGGTGGGCGATATGGGCCCTCTCTACGAGAGGTTCCTGGCCTTCACCCTCAGGCCCGACGGCGAGAAGGAGCGCTACAACCGGGGCGATCTCTGGTTCCAGCGGGGCTGGAGCCCGCCGAACACCGAGAGGGCCGTGGTGGCCGGGGGGCAGCCGGACTTCAAGGAGTGCTGGTTCGCGGCTCCCACGCCCATGCCCCGCGAGATGCAGCTCCAGTTCCCCGAGGTCTACGCGGACAACGTGTGGCCGGAGGACGACGACGTCTTCGCTGCGCTCTACATGCAGCGAGGGGCCGAGCTCCACCAGGCAGGGCTCGCCCTGCTCCAGGGAGCGGACCTGGCGCTCTCTCTCCCCGAAGGCGCCCTCCCTTCTCTCTGCCACGACGGACCCCACATCTTCCGTCTGCTCCGCTACCTCCCGCTCACGGCCGAGCAGGCCTCGGGTAGGAGGGTGTTGTGGGGCGAGGAGCACACCGATTTCAACCTGCTCACGCTCCTCCCGGGGGGCCGCTTCCATGACCCTGGAGGTCATGTGGCCGCCCCCCCGGACGCCACCAGCGGACTCTACCTTCGTACCCGTCCCGATCAGGATCACCCGGATGGGCGGATGGTGAAGGGCGCGGCGCCCCCGGGGTGCCTCGTGGCCCAGGTCGGGCAGGAGCTGGAGATCCTGACCGGCGGTACCTTCCTGGCCACGCCGCACGTGATCACCGCGCCCGAAGAGCCAGGCTGGTCCAGGCTCTCGGCGGCCCACTTCGTCCATGTGCACGGCCACCGTATGCTCTTCCCGCTGCCGCCCTTCCGCAGCGACGCCACGGTCCGTAGCTACAGCCCCCCGGTCCTCGCCGGGACCTACGGCATCAAGACCCTGGTCGACATCGGCCTCGCGCCCGAGTCGGCCCTCCAGAAGCTGGGGTATCGCCACTACGAGCGCCTGGCTCGGACCCGCGAGTTCGTGCTCGGGAGGACGCGCGTGCCGTAGAGGCGCTCAGCGATACGACGTCATCCTGTTTTATTATTTGGTCTGGAGGACTCTCGGGCGAGCTTCTGCTCCTTGGCCTCGACCGCCGCGGTGAAGAGCCTCACGTACTCGACCGCGCTCGACAGCGAGAAGAAGAGCGACAGGTAGAGCAGGATCCGGCCCACCTTGGCCAGATCGACGATGCCCAGATCGGCGAGGCCCAGGTAGCGGAGGTGGTAGGGATAGCCGATCAGGATGGCGATGATGCCGACCATCTGGAGGGCGGTCTTGGTCTTGCCCTCCTGCCCCGCGGAGATGACCACGCCCTCGCTGGCCGCCACGCCCCGCAGCCCCGTGATCGTGATCTCACGCCCGAGGATGAGCACCACCACCCAGGCCGGGACCCGCCCCAGCGGGACCAGCCACACCAGGCAGGCCATGACGATCAGCTTGTCGGCGAGCGGATCCATGAATTTACCCAGCACGCTGACGATGCCCATCTTGCGGGCGAGGTAGCCGTCGAGCGCGTCGGTCACCGCGGCGAAGGTAAACACCAGCGCGGCGAAGAAGCCCCCTGTTGGGGTCTTTTCCTCGAGGAACCAGAGGCACACCGGGATCATCAGGATGCGCGCGAAGGTGATCAAGTTGGGGACGTTGAACGCGTCCTCGGCGAGCGTGCGGCGCCGCTCCTTGCGTACAGCGGCGTCGGGCTTCGTGGCGGAGCTTGGGGTCACGTGAAGGGAATGCCACGGCTCACGCCGAGCGTCATGGAAAACATGCTGGAGCGCCCGTCCCGCCGCGCCAAAGGCCCGCCCGGTGGATCATGACGAGCGAGCCCACCAGGACGAGGCCCCCCACCGCGGCCATCGCCCAGCCTCCGAAGGGCGCCGCCAGGCCGGCTCCGGACACATGCAGGGAGCGGAGCTCGAAGAGGCCGCCCCTGAAGAGCGCCCTGGTGCCGAAGAGCAGCGCCGCGTGCGCTCCCCACGCGAGCCAGGCGCCCCGGTCGAGCAGCCACATGGCCGCGAAGGCGCCGCCGAAGAGCGTCGCGCCCAGGATCTCCGCGGGGGTCACCATGGGCGCGCTCACCAGCGCCGCCCCCGAGGCCAGCGCGGCCGCCGCGATGCGCGGGTAAGGGGAGCGCACCCCGGAGGTCACGTGCAGCACGAGGCCATGAAGGAGGAGCTCGTCGCGCATCGCCGCGAAGCCCCCCAGCAGCAGCCCCAGGAGAAGGGTGGTGAGCGAGACGCCGATCTCGGCCACCCTGGCCGAGCGGGTCACCAGGAGCACCAGGGCCGCGGCGGCCGCGGCCCCCAGACCCAGGAGAGCGCCCTTGCCCGCGCGCCTGGCGATGTCCTTGCCCGAGGGGGCGGGGGCCAGCGGATCGCTCCAGGTGATCCCCAGGCGACCGCAGCCCCACTCGGCCAGCACCGCCTGGGCCACGGCGGCTCCGGTGGCGTTCTGCTCGAGCAGCGCCCCGACGAGGAGGGTGGCCGCGTAGATCCCCAGGCCCGTCGCGCCCACCTTGAACGCGCGGGCGACGGGAGCCGGCCCGCTCACTTCGGGCCTTGCGTGGGCGCTCTCCTGGCTCGCAGCTCGCTCGCCAGGGCGTCCGGGCGCGCGAGGAGGCCAGGGAGCCCGCCGGTGTGGAGGAACAGGACGCGCGCTCCCCTGGGGATGGTGCCCAGCGCGACGGCCTTGGCCAGCCCGAAGAGCGCCTTCCCGGTGTAGACCGGATCGAGCACCAGGCCGCTGGTGCGCGCCGCGTCGACGAGGAAGGCCCTCTGCTCCGGGCTCATGACCCCGTAGGCCGGGCCCTTCGCCTGGTCGTCCACGAAGAGCGGCGCGTGAGGGCCGTGCTCGCCGAGCAGTGCCCTCAGCTCGGCGAGGATCTGCTCGCACCTGGCGCGGAAGTAGCTCGCGTCGTTGCACACAGCGACCGCGTGGACCGCGTGGGCGGTCCCGTGGAGCGCGGCGCCCAGCGCCACGCCCGAGGCGGTGCCGCCCGAGCCGCAGGCGTGGACGATCACGTCGAAGGGGCGTTTGTCGCCGGCCAGCCCAAGATCGATCTGCCAGCGCAGCTCGCGCATGGCCTCGACGTAGCCCGCCGAGCCCAGCCCGTTGGAGCCGCCCTCCGGGATGACGAAGGGGCGCTCCCCCCGCGCGGCGAGCTCGCGGGCGGCCTCGTTCATGAGGGCGTCCCGCTCCTGGTACTCGGCCGCGGTGAGGACCCGCACCTCTGCCCCGACCATTCGAGCGAGGAAAGCATTTCCCCGGTTTAGCTCCCGGGCGAGATCCTGCCCGGGCTCGAGCGGCTCGGCGCGGAGGAGGAGCGAGCACGAAAGGCCCAGCCTGGCCGCGAGGATCGCGGTGGCCCTGGCGTGGTTGGACTGGAGCCCGCCGCAGGTGATGACCGCGGTGGAGCGCTCCGCCACAGCTTGCCCGAGGAGGAACTCGAGCTTGCGCACCTTGTTGCCGGCCTCGGCGCCCGCCGAGGCGTCGTCGCGCTTGATCCAGAGGTCTATGCCCAGGCGCTCACCGAGCCGGGCCAGCTCGTGGAGTGGGGTGGGGAAGTGGCCGAAATTCAGGCGCGGGAGCTTGAGAGGCGAGGGGTGGTGGGGCATGCGATCAATCGAGGGTGATGAGCCTGGCGTTGGATTCGACGGTCGCACCCTCGACGACGTGGACCTCCCGGATCACGGCCGCGATCGTGGACTTGACCTCGTTCTCCATCTTCATGGCCTCGAGCACGAGGAGGCTCTGCCCCGGAGCGACCGTGTCCCCCGCCTTGACGTGGAGCTTCACGACACGACCCGGCATGGGCGACTTGACGACCTTCTCCGTGCTGGACCTGCGGTTGGACTTGGCCGCCTCCGCTGCTCGATGCCTGTCGCTCTCCACGCAAACATAGGAGCGGTGGCCGCTGCAGATGGCGCCGATCTCCGGGGGGACACCCTCGGTGGTGAGGTCCACCATCTTGCCGTCGATCCGGATCGAGAGCTGCCCTCCCACCTCGACGACGTCGACGTCCACCTGCTGCCCCCGGAGCTCGATCTGGAGCTTGCCGGTGGGGAGCTCTCGGACGTCGACCGGGGTGGGATCGTCGTTGTTCGAAGGGTCCAGGGAGACGTAGTAGCGCATGCCTGGCCGGACGGTTTAGCGCGACGGGGGGAGTGTAGGAAGGGAATTGGCTACCCTACACCTCGAACTCCACGTCGTAGCGGGAGGGCGGAGGCTCGGGATCGCTGCGGAAGAACGCGTGCCCGGTGCGGCCCACGTCCAGACCAAGCACCACGAGATCCATGGCGGCGCCCCGGTCCAGGGCGCTCTCGGCGAGGACCCTCCGGTAGCAGTTGGGCCCCGGGGGGATCAGGGCGTCGGCCCAGCGCACCACGCGGCGAAGGCGGGCTCGCTCCACCGGGGAGCGCTCCTGGCGCTCCTTGCCCAGGCTCCTCATGGTGGTGAGCGCCGCGCGGGCGGGCAGGGCCCGGGCCCGCTCCGCCGCCAGGACCGCGCCAAGCGCCCCGACCAGCTCACGGGCGAGCTCGCGGGGCGGAGCTCCGGCCACGAGCGAGAGCTCGCTGCGTATCCTCGCCAGCCGGGCGAGGGCCCTGGGGATCCTTTCTAGAAGTCGCATGACGCGCGCTCGTCCTGGTCGCCACCCAGGTCCATTTAGTTGGAGAGCTTGTTGAGGAGCCGCAGGGCCGCCTGATTCCACGCCTCGGGCGCCTCGAGGCTAGGGAGGTGACCGGCGCCTTCGACGACGACGAGCTCCGCCCTGGGGATTCGCTTCGCCAGGAGCTCGAGCGAAGCCGGCGGTGACACGACGTCGTCCTTGCCCGCGATGACGACCGTCGGCACCATGATGGTTCCGAGGAGCGCCGTTCGATCGGGGCGATCCCGCAGGGCGCGCGTCGCGTCGGTGAGCGCGCGATCCTCCTGCATGTGGGCGATGGCGCGGAGCTCCGTCATGACCAGGGGCCTCTTCTCCATCGTCACCGGCGAGGTCATGCGCGCGATGAGCTCGTCCCGCAGGGCCCCCGCCTCTCCGGCCTCGAGCCGCGCGAGGGTCGAGGCCCGAGCGGCCTTGGCCCCCGGGTCGTCGGCCTCGGCGCGGGTGTTCGAGAGGGCCAGAGCGCGCAGCTTGCGGCGGTGCCGCTCGGCGAAGGCGAGCGCGACATAACCGCCCATGGAAACTCCCGCGACGGCGACCCTCTCGTTTACGCCGAGCGCGTCGAGGACCTGGGCCACGTCGTCGGCCATCGCGTCGACGCTGGGCGCGGCGCCTTGCCATCCCGACGACGCCCCGAACCCGCGGAGGTCGACCGCGAGCAAGCTCGCGTGGGGCGCGAGCGCCTCGAACTGGGGCCTCCACATCCTCTTCGACAGAGGAAAAGCGTGCAGGAGGACGAGGGGCGGGCCGTCCCCCATGCGCTTTACGCCGATCTGGACGCCGCCGCGAATGGCTACTTGCATCGGGTCACATCCTCTCGTCAACCGTAGCGGACCTGGATGTTCTCGATGAGCGCGCGGAGCGCTCGCTTCACCTCGCCCGTCGTCCTGGCTCGCACCGTGGCCCAGCCCTCGCCTTCGTAGCCCTCGGCGCGGGCCATCCCGACCCTCGGCGCGCGGAGCTCGACGAGGGCCTCCCCCGCCTCCTCGACGGCCCTCTCCACCCCCTGGACCGACACCACGCGGCTTCCTCCGCCCTGGCCCCGGAAGAACGCTCCCCCTGCTGCCCACCGGCGCGCGGGCGGCGTGAAGCGATCGAGGGCGACGAGCCCCGCCCAGTCCGCGAAGAAGTCCGTCTCGTGGGCGAGGCCCATCAGCGGCATGATCAGGACCCCGGGCGGCCTCGCCCCGACCTCGTTGACCAGCATGCTGCCGTCGTCCTTCAGGAACCACTCCATGTGCGTGAGCGTCGTGCCGGCCGCGGTGTTCGCCCACTGGCCGAAGAGCGCGGCGAGCGCGGCGCTTGCCGTCGCGGCGAAGCGCGTCCACTCTGTACCGTGGTCCTCGCGAGGGAGGAGCACGCAGTACTGCGTCCAGGGGGTCTCGAGCACCTCGAGCGGGCTGGGGAGGTAGCGCGTCCCCGAGTGCCACACGGGCTTGCCTCGAAGGGTCACGGTCTCGCAGGTGTACTCGCGAGCGACGACGAACTCCTCGATCTGGAGCGGACGTGACCGCGAGGCCGCGATCCCCTGGCGCGCCAGCGCGGCGAGATCTTCGACCGACGTGACGCGGTAGGTGGCGCGCGCCCCGAACCCGGCCCGAGGCTTGACGATGACCGGGGAGCCCACCTGCTCGAGGAACGCGCGGAGGTCCTCGGTCGACGTCGCGAGGCGGCTCCTGGCCACCGGAACCCCGTGCTCGCGCAGGACCTCTTTCATGCGGTCCTTGTCGCGAAACCTGCGCGCGGTCTCGGTGCGGAGACCCTCGACGTCGAGCGCGTCGCGGACCTGCGCCATCGGCAACTGGAGCTGTTCGAGCGCGCCGGCGAGGCGGTCGATCCTGCCGACGCCCCTCGTGAGCGCGCGCGCCGCGACCTCGAGCTGGGCGGCGTCCAGGCTGTTCTGGACACGGTAGTGCCCCGAGATCCGAGAGGCGATGGGCCTGGGGATGGCCCCCTCGGGGTCCTCGCTGACGAGGCTGAGCGTGACGCCCTCGAGCCCGGCAAAGGCGGCGACGTAGCGGTTCGTCGTCTCGAGAAAGCGAGGAGCGATGAAGACGACGTGGGGCATGGCTACTCGGCCTCGCCGTCGTCCTCGTCCGAGTTCGACGAACCCGCCGCCGGCTCGCCCGCCGTCGGCGTGAAGACGACGCGGCCGTCGCCGTTCGCCTCGGCGAGCGCCCTGGGAAATGCGGCGTACCCGGGCGGGACGTCGCCGATCCCCTTGCCGCGCTCGAGCGCTCCGAGCTCCTGCGCGACCCAGACGTCGAAGGGCACGAAGCCGCCGATCCTGGCGACGCCGTCGTCCCAGGAGAGCTGGAGGACGGGGTATTCGCCCTCGGCGTCGGCGGCTCCGCAGTAGAGGCACGCGGGGCGAGAGACCTCGCCGTTGAAGTACACGACGTCCTCGGTCAGCACCTCGTAGGCCTCGCCGAAGGCGGCGATGGCCTCCTCGCCAAAGGCCTCCTCCACCGCCTCCTCGAGCGACATGCCCTCGATCTCGGCCTCCTCGTCGTCGTAGTCGATCCCGATCCAGTCGGCGTCGACCGTGAGGAGCGCCTTCATGCCCGGGGATATCGGCTCCCCGCTGGGGAGGACCATCTTCTTCGCGAGGGCCGAGGACATGGGCTCGGGGCTGGCGAGGAGGCCCGCCGCGCTCGCCGTCGCCGTCGCCTTCTTCACGAGCTTCACGCCGCGGAGCACACCTGTGTCTTTCTTCGATGCCATGGCGCGGCACCTTCGGCCAGCACGGGCCTCACGTCAATGGGAGCCGGAGGAGCGCGGTGAGCTCGGGACGGCCGGCGGGGTGACGCGGCGGGTTCGTCCTGGGTTTCAGGTGCGGTTCCTTCGGCCAGCCACGAGGTAAAACGCTCCGCCGACGATCCCGTGGTACGTGGCGTCGTCCAGGCCGCGGACGATCTTCTCGCGGGAGGCAAGCGCGCGCGCGAAGTGGGCGGCGAAGTCGTCCTCGGAGCCGCCGCCGGCACGGAAGAGCCGCCGAGCGTCGGCCTCGCTCCAGTTCCAGAGATGCCGGGCCGCGCGGTCGCGCGCGTCCTCGGTGAAGGCGCGCTGCGCGCCCGAAGAATACGGCGGGAAGACCGCGGTCGCCCTGTCGTTGACGTGCACATCGATCTCCGTGAGGCCCTGCGCGACGAAGAGCCCCGGCACGCGATCGCCGAGCGAGTTGTCGCCTTCACCGAGGGCGACCTTGCCCCGCTCGCACGTCAGCTGCAAGCGCACGAGCTCCACGATGTCGTCGATGCTGGCCTGGTTCGAGATGGAATCGAGGAGGAGCGACTCGCTCAGGTTGTTGGGCTCCGCGACCGCGACGAGCCCGCCCGGCCTGGTCACGCGCACCATCTCGGCGATCGCGGCGGCCGGATCGGGCAGGTGGATGAGCACGGTCTGGCAGGTCGTGAGATCGAACGAGCCGTCAGGGAAGGGGAGGCGCTCCGCCTCCGCCTGCCGGTACGAGAAGCGCGCCTCGACCCCGCGCTCGAGCGCTCGAGCGCGGGCCTTCTCGACCCAGCTCGGCTCGCGATCGACGCCCGTGACGCGCACGTCCTCGGGCATGACCGACGCGAGCAGCGTGCCCCAGTGGCCGACGCCGCAGCCCACGTCGAGCACGTCCCGGACGGCGTCGAGCTTCCAGCGCTTCGCCATGAGCTGCAGAAAATCCTTGTTCCACCAGTGATCTCGCGTGTCACCGAAATACTCCGCGGAGTGCGCCGCCTGCCCCCTGAACTCGTTGCCCATGATCTTCCGTCACGTCGGCCAGTACGTGGACGGCCACGCGATCCGCTCGCTGCGCCCCCAGCGAGGCGCCCCGGCCTCGAGGGCGGTGCGGACGGTGAGCTGCCTCTTCGGCGTGGCGTCGCGTGGAGTCGGCTGTCGTTTGGTGCCGTGATTCGTCTGCTTCATGAGGACCTTCAGGGCCGATACTAGCACTACCGCGAGAGGTCGAGGCTGTCACGTGAGCTCGCCCAGGGTTGCTGGGTAGGCAACATGCTGGCGGTGGGGATCACTTCAAGAAGTCACACGAGGCGTCGGCCAGGCAGCCGTGGGTGGCGGGGTGGCTGAGCACGTAGAGGTCCCTGGCGTCCGTGGCCAGGTAGCGGGCAAGGAAGTGGGTGGCGTGGGTGGCGTGGTCGAAGGCCCGGCAAGGATCGCCGGTCGTCCACACGTGGTAGCCCCTGGGCTCGCCATAGATGGTGAACACCCCGACCAGCTCGTCGGACCCCGTCCAGGCTCCGGCGTCCGTGGTCGCCAGGGGCCTGCCAAGCAGCCTGGGAGCCCAGGCCTTCTCGAGGTCCGAGGAGCTCCCCGCCACGATCCTGGCGCTCCTGGCCAGGCGTAGCGGCACCGCGCCGTGGGGGGCGTCGTGGCGATCCTTGCCCTCGCTCAGCCAGTCAGGATCCATGAGCGCGACCCCGCAGTCGGGCTCCGTGGCAGGTTCGCTGGTGCACAGGGCGCTCTTGCGGTAGTTGGGCGAGCAGCTGGCTCCGGCGCGGGTGCGCCCCAGCCGGAACGTGCCCTCGAGCGCGAAGCCGTCGCGGAGCACGTCGTTGGGGGTCCTGGAGCCCAGCTCCGCGAAGAGGGAGCGGGGCGTCGCGAAATCGGCGTAGGCCGGGGTGCGATCCGCGGCGTCCGGGGGCAGGAAGGGCAGGGCCCCCGAGGCCCTGGCAAAGGCGTAGCCGGTACCGGAAGGCACCAGGGGATCGCCCACCGTGTTGAACTCGGTGACCCCCCGGGGAGGGAGGCGGTTGCCCTCGGGATCGAGGCCGGGCCTTCGCATGTAAAAAGGCGCGAAGGTGACGGGATCGCCCGAGTCGACGGCGGCCTGGGTGAGGTAAAAGAGGCGGCGCAGCTCGGGCGACTGGCGGTGGAGCCCGAGCCCGGCCTGGGGAGCCACCAGAGGGGTCCCCACCGGGAAGAAGGTCGAGCGAAACTGCTGGCAGCCCACCTCGGCCCCCAGCCCCGCCGCGGCCACGGCGGCGGCGCAGGTGCGGGAGTCGTCGGCCACCGGCGTGAACCTCTTCCTGGCCTGCTCCCAGGTGTTTACCCGGCGCCCTGGTCTCGCGTCGCCGCGCAGCGCGCAGCCCTTGTAGGAGAGGACCGCGTCCTCCATCGCGATCCCGCGTGCAGGGCGCGCGGAGGCCCCTGGCTCTCCGGGGGGAGCTCCGGTCCCCGGCCCCTCGTAGACTTGGATGTCGATCTTGTCGCCGGTGTTGGCCGGGATGGGGATCCTGAAGCGGCCCTCGCCGTCGACCCGGCCGCAGCGCTCCTCCTTGTTGACCACGTCGGTGATCAGCACCGTCGCGCCAGGGGCGAGCTCGCCCTCGGACAGGCAGGCCACCTCCAGTTCGCTCACCGTGGTGAGATCGTTCACCACGAAGCGCACCGAGCGCTGGGAGCGGGAGCAGGCCGTGGCCGTCTCTCGCTCGGTGGCGGGGACCGAGACGACCAGAGGCCCCATGACCTGCTGGAGCACCGGATCCGGAGTGAGGGTGGAGCGGGTGGCCACGTCGATCAGGCCCCCTCCGCCGCTGATGGCGGCCGTGGCCGAGACGTTGGCGTCCACTGCGCCGTGGATCATGGCCAGGACCCCGCCGAAGCTGTTGCCCGCGGTGGTGATCTTGGCCTGGGGGCCTCCCACGTCCGGAACCCCGTCCCCGTCGAAATCGCCCGCCAGATCCGGCTTGCCATCGCCGTTGTAGTCCTGGGTGGAGAGGGTCTTCCCGTCCCAGCTGCGGAGGACCCGGGTGGCTTGCATGAGGTCCACCACCGACTGCCGGATGTTGTCGCGCGAGTGGAAGGCGCGGGCGCTCCAGATATAGCCGCCCGAGTCGGCCACGCCATCCTCGTCCAGATCGTGCGCCCGCCCGGCCCCCACGCCGGTGACCCAGGGGACCACGCAATAATCCCTGAGGATGGCCTCCGCCAGCGCCTCCCGCCCAGGGGTAAGGACCAGGCCGTGCCCTGGCATGTCGATGCCCATCATGGCGACCCCCTGCCTGGCCCAGTACCCCGCCCTGACCAGGATCTCGGCGCCCGCGCTGGTGGTCCCGTGGGACCAGGTGGTGACGGGGACGGGCGCGGTGTGGCCAGGGCGCTTCTTGGGCACGCTCAGCCAGAAGTGCATGGTGTCGCGCTTGACCCGCCCCTTGCCGGTCCTGAAATCCAGCTCGATACGGCCGAAGGGATCCTCGTGCTTGGGATCGTCCCCTATCAGGTAGGGCGAATCGAAGCTCCCGATGACGAGGTGATCGATGTCCTTGAGGCTCTCGATGAGCTGGTCCGCCGCGGGCCCTTCCAGGGTAAAAAAGGAGTTGATCAGCTGCTTCATCTGGGGAAGCAGGGAGTCCACCCGGACGATGTAGGGGGTCTTGAGCGGCTCCTTGCATCTGGGCTGGGCCCTGGCGAGGGTCTCGTTCTCCGGCCCCAGCTCCCTGGAGACTCCGGCGGCGCGAAAGGCCCGGGTGTCCACCGGGAAGTCCTTGGCGAGGTAAGAGAAGGGGCCCTTGCCATGGAGCCCGTCGCGCAGGAGAAACAGGTCTTCTGCCTGGGGCCCCGTGGTGAAGGACCAGGTGAAGGCCACGTGGTCCAGGCCCGTGCCTGCCATGTCGCCGTAGTAGGCTTTCCTGGACGGATCGGACAGGATCTCGGCCACCCGCCCCGCGGCCGGGGACTGAGCGGCGTGGTGGATGGCCGCGAAGGGGGAGCGCACCGGGCGCCCCTTGACGTCGCGCAGGCGATCTGTGAGCACCACCGCGTATTCCCGCTTCTCCTCGAGGGGCACCACGGGGCGAAGCATGAGCGTGTCGGTCTCCCGCTCGTACCACGTGAGGAGCGTATCCACCTTGGAGAGGGCCGGATCCCTGGAGGCTCCGGGTCTGTTCCAGGTGTTGGGGTGATCGAGCACCCCGTCGAAATCGGTGTCGAGCGCCGGCCTGTACTGGGCCTGGGAGAGCCCGGCGCCCTCCTCGGCGGTCTCCAGGAGGAGGTTCCACTCGTTCCTGTGAGGATCGTTTGGCCAGTAGAGTTTCCTGTCGATCACGCTGGAGGGAAAGAGGCCGTTGCCGGTCTCGAGCAGGACGGGGAGCCCGGTCGTGAGATCGATGACGTAGAAGGGATCGTCTTTGGGGTCGAAGCCATCGCCGATGGTGCGCGCGGCGATGTTGTCGAGATCCAGCGCCGGCTCCCGGGGATCTGCGCCCTCCGGTCTGGCGAAGGCCACCGTGATAGGCGAGAAGGTGCCCCAGCCCTCGAGGGCCACGAAGCCTCGCCTCTGCTCCTGTTCGAAGAGCGTGGGGGCGACCAGGCTGACGTTGACCCTGCGCCCGGTGCGGCTCGTGGGATCGGCGAAGGTGGCAATGTCGTTGGGGACGGGGATCTCGGGGAGCGGCCTCCTCTGGAGGTCGAACACCACGCGAGGGCCGTCGCCGGCGGGGGTCTTGCGCATCCCGTCGGGCGCGACGTCGATGGCGCAGGCCGTGGTCGATAGCAGGGGAGCGAGCGAGAGGAGCGCGAGGAGCCTGGAGCGCATGGCCCTGCACTCTACACGCAAGGCGTCGATCCGTCGGCCATGCTACGGCTCGTTGTCATGCCGCGATTGCCGCTCGTCGCCTCCCTCCTGCTCATCCTCGGGGCTTGTGGGGGAAAGGTCTCCGATCCCTCGCCCTCCCCCGGCGCCACGGCTCAGCCCTCGCCCACCGCCTCCCCCACGGCGCCTCCTTCATCCACGGCGCCTCCTTCACCCACGCCTCCTTCACCCACGCCCCCCTCGCCCACGACTCCGCCGACCCCCACTCCGACCACGACCCCTCCGCCGGGTCCTATCCCGACCGGTCCTGTAAATGCGTGCGGCCTCCTCCAGGGCGATCCCGAGGCCAACCTGCAGGGCTTTGGCCGGGCCGGGGCGGTCTCGATCTACGAGGTCTCCGCGGTCGACGAGGAGTGCTCCGGCCTGGGTGGCACCCACGTGACCCTGAGGCGACGGGGCGGCTGCGACAGCGCCCTCGTCGTCCACTTCGGGGGGCACGGGTGCATGGGCCAGCTGTGGACCGTGGGTGACCTGGCCATCGTGGGGGTCGCCCCCGAGCCTGGCAGCGTCAATAACCCCGGGTGGTGTCTGAACGCCGTGGTCCCCTGGAACGGGGTCGCCCGAGCGATCCGCAAGCTCGGTCCAGGAGAGCGAGACGCCCAGGTCCTGGCCAGCTACGGCTGCACGCCCTGACGGCCACCCCCGTGAACCGGGACAGCGGCTCCATACGGGCGGCGCGATCTTGATGGGCTCCAGCTCCGGGAGCGCCTTCCATGCGTTGCCGTCGCGCACGTGGCGTAGCACGTGGATCTCGTACGAGGTGCGGCCTCTCTCGTCGTGGTCGCGTGGGGACGTGGGCTGGCCATGGTCGCGAAGGTTTCGTGACGCTCTCGAGCGCCCTTCGCGGCGAGGGTCCAGTCGACGTCGTGGTTGCCGCCCGTGAGCAGGGTGCAGCTCCAGGTGGTAGGGCGTCCTGCGCCACCCCTCCGGCACTCCCTCCAGCACTCGATCGAGAAGTGCCAGGGCGCCGTCGTCATGTTTTGCGAGGCTCTTCTGTTGTTCCGGCGTGAGCGGATCCAGGCGCAGGCGTGACCTTGCGATGCTTCCATTGCCTCCTTTGCAGGCGCTCTCGAGCAGCTCCAGCTCCAGCGGGGTCACCGCGACGACGACGCGCACCCCCTTGCCGTGCAGCTTGCGGCACGCGTCGACGAGGTCATGCTGCCGGTTTTCGAGCTCCTCTCCAGGCTCGTCGATGAGCAGCGTGTCGCCGTCGCGCAGGTCTTTCGGGACATGGAAGATCTGTCCTTCGAAGTCGCGATAGCGGGCTTTACGTCCGGCGCGCTGGATGTGGTCCTCGAGCGCCTGGAGGGCCCAGGTCTTGCCGCTGCGGCGGAGGCCGAGGAGCACCTAGCACACGCCGCCGGGCGGAAGGTCCTGCACGGTCTTGACGTGCTCGGCCGGGGCTCGGACGTTGAGCGCGTCCCTGTAGGGGCTTTTTGGAGCAAAGATCATGGTGTCCCCTCATGGGTGATCGGCAGACTATCGGCGTTCCAGCGGATCCAGTCGAAGAAGGGTGGATCATGGAGTAAGCCCACTCCCTCGGTATAGAGCCCCGTGCGTACGAGGATGTGACGGACGTCGCGAGAGAGCTTGCCGACGTCGATGGGACCACCAGGGCGATCGATCAGCACCTTGCGTACGGATGGAGGGAGCTCCGACCAGCGGCTCTCGAAGGTGTCCTGGGCCGCGATAGGGAGCAGGTCCTTAACCAGGCGGATCATGGCCTCTCGGCTGTTGTGGGCCGCGCGGTTGCGGAGGGAGCTCGGCGAGACGGGCGACCTCGTCGATCAAAAAGACCTGCTCTCGGTGGTTCGTGAAGTGTTCCTGGAGGGCCTCGGCGGCATCCGGGTGCCCTTTCAGGGTGGGATCGAGCAGGACGGCAAGATCGTTTCGTGTCTTGAGGGGGTGTCCTTCCAGGGAGGTGATCAAGACAGGGAGTCCTCTAGTCCCCCGTCGCAGGGGAATTGAAGGATTGATGGGCGACCGTTGGGAACGGCGCGGCTTGTGAACGGTGATCGCGGGGCAACCCTTCACATCCCCTGCGACGAGGAACTAGCGCGTATAGCGTGCTCCAAGACCTTGAGGAGCAAGGATATGTGGATCCTCGCCGCGTATACGCCCGCCCACGAGCCAGCGCTGTACCGCACGCACCGGCTCGGACCCTGCAACATCCCCGCGGCTCGCCAGGATCTCTCCAATGAACGCGATCACCTCACGGGTAAAAAGCCGCGTCGAGAGCGAATCGCCAGCGCGCGTTGGTAGGTCGCCCACCAGCGCTCGGGCAAGGAAGTATTCGAGGGATGACCGGTGAGCAAAGCGGTAACGATCCTCGCCTTCACGAACGAAGAAGGCTCCTCCCCGCATCTCCAGCCACTGCGCACCATAGGGCATGCCGATGGGCATTGCGCTCCCCAGATGCCTGCTGACGGCAGCGTCCAGCTCCTGCCACGGGCATGACGTCCCTCCGCTCCTCCAGAGCTCTACGGCGAGTTGCTCCGCGAAGGTGCGCTTCTGGTCGGGAGTGGGGCGCGACTCTAACGCACGGTGTGCCTTTCGTCCGGGGACGACGCGAAATCGTCCGGGACAGGTTCGCTCGCACGCAAGGTCGCGAGACTCCACGCGAGCCCCTGTGGCTTCGAGCTTGCCGAGAGCCGAGCATGCCTCGGAGCGCAAGAAGAGAGCCTCCCCTGGAGCCGCCCTTCGATCTCTGGCACCTGGCGTTCGCCAACCTGATTGAGCACGGCGCTCCTCCCGGCTTCGAGGTCAAGTCCGAGGTCTGGCTGACCATCGAGCCTCAGCGCGCCGACCTCCTGCTCCTGCGTCGGATCGGCGTCCGGCGTCAGGACCACCGGGCCAAGGTGCTTCGCGCTCTGTGGGCGAGGCTGGGGAAGGTGAGCATCCTGGAGTACAAGAGCCCGATCGGCGGAGAGAGACGAGTACCTGCGGCTTTTCAGCCACCACCGAGCGTTGGCGGGTGAGGCCACGCGATGGCTCAGTCAATGGATGAGGAAGACGAAGATGAAGCAGCCGGACGTCGAGAAGCTCCCGGAGTGGGACGACCTGATGAAGAGATTCCTCAACAGGCTGCCCGTCGAGGAGCGCCTTGAGGGGCTGGCCCCCGAGGAGCGGCTCGAAGGACTGGCCCCCGAGGAGGTGGTCCTGGCGCTGCCCCAGGAGCATCCCCGCACGTGACGAGCATGCCCATCCCCTGATATGGCGCCTGCTCGAGGAGCGGGACTGACCTTCTCGCCTCCTCGATGGGAAGAGGTCGGGGCTTGACCCGGGCGCCGGGCGCGAAGACATTGGCGCCCGCCCGTGGGCACCAACACGCTTGCGGTCGGTCGAACGACGCCCAAAGGAGGTATTTCATGAAGCTCTATCATAGCACTTTTACCCGGTCAGGCCGAGCCCGCTGGATGCTTGAGGAACTCGGCGTGGACTACGAGATCGAGCGTATTGCCTTTGCCTCGGGAGATCACAAGAAGCCAGAGTACCTGGCCATCCATCCGCTGGGCATGGTGCCCGCGCTGGTGGACGGGGACGACAAACTGTTCGAGTCCTCGGCCATCCTCATGCACCTGGCCGACAAGTTCCCCGACAAGCAGCTGGCGCCTGCCCTGGGGACACCTCTGCGAGCCCGTTACTACAAGTTCATGGTCTACGTGCCCGCGACGGTCGATCCTGTCCTGGAGACCATCACGATGCACACCCGCATGCTCCCCGAGGCCAAGAGAATACCGCAGCTCGTCGAGGAGGCCGGCAAGAAGCTGGTGCGCGTCGCGCGCGTGCTCGAGGAGGCCGTGAACGGGAGGAGCTATGTGATCGGCGATACCTTCTCCGCCGCGGACATCGTCGTGGGGAGCGCCATCGCGTGGATGGGCTTCGTCGGCAAGCTGGGAGACTTCCCCAGGCTGAACGAGTACCTGAAGCGCATGCAGGCTCGCCCCGCCTTCGTGCGAGCCCACGCCGACTGAGCGAGCCGGCGCGATCCTTCACCCCAGATCCTCTCCTCCCTGTAAAATCCTTCCGGGTCTCGGCCCGACAACCCCCCAAATCTTCTCTCTTCTCCTCCCTGTAAAATCCTTCCATCTCTCGGCATCACGAAGCGTCGTGCGCAGCGAGAGAGGGAGAATTCACAGGAAGGAGAGTGGAGAGGGATTTGGGGTCTGGCCCACGGAGCTGTTCGAGCAAGCGGCGCCGAAGAAAGCTACTTTCTTTCCTGGCGACGGCGCAAGACGACCAGCCCCAGCGCCCCCAGCGTGATCACGAGGCCAAGGGGGGGCCCGCTGGAGCGCTTGCCCACGCGGCAGCCGTCCTCCGGAGGCGCTGGATCGGGTCCCGGCGTGGGCGAGGGGGTGGATGTGGGCGTGGCGGGGGGGGGAGGGGGAGGGGCCGCCTGATCGGGGCCCGCGTCCGCCGTGGGGCCCGCGGGGCAGGTGTGGGCCCCGTTGGGGCCTATCGTGGCGAAGGGCTTGTTGTCGATCCCCTCGAAGCCGATATCGTCGATATCCCACCCCCCGGCTCCCGTCTCCTGATCGGTGCCCATCCGGAAGCGGACCTGCACGGTCTTGCCAGCGAACGCGGTGCCCAGGGACAGGGAGAGGTCCTCGTAGGCGGGGCTGGCCGCGTTCTTCCCGACATAGGCCTGGCGTCCTGCCAGGGCGTTGCCGGTGTCCTCCCTGATCTCTCCGCGGTAACCAGGAGTTCCGAAAAGGGATATGTCCTGCCAGCTCGCTCCGCCGTCGTCGCTTATCTCGATGACCCCGCCGTCGTGGTGGGCTCCGTCGACGGTCTCGAAATCGTATCTTTGTTTGAGCTTCATCTGGAAGGGCGCGGTCGCGCTCACCGTCAGCGGGGGCGAGATCAGCTGGGTGTCGCTCGCCCGATCGAGGGCGGCGCCTCGCCAGTGGTGATGGGTCACGTCCTCCGGCCTCCGCCTCCACACGAGCGCAGCCTCCGGGCCCGTGGCGGTCCAGGTCGTCCTTGCGCTCTCCACGTCGTCGATGGTGGAGCTGCGAGGCTTCTCGTCCGTGTTGGCACGCACGGCGAGCGACATTCGCACGCTCTGGGCGCAGGTGACGGCGCCGGGGGCGGCGACGTCGAGCCGCAGCGACTGGATGCCCTTCACCGAGGGATCGAGCCTGAGCGCCAGGGTCCCGCTGGCGACGCCGTAGGCGGGGACCCCGGAGATGCGCAGGGTCTTCCCCGCCGGGAAGAGGAGCCCGGAAGACGGGCTGGCCACGGTCAGGTCGACTGGCCCGGACGGCGTCGTACCCCTGTTGGCCATGGTGATCTTGAGCTGTCCGGTCTCGTTGACATCGAGGACTCCGTCGCCGTCGCAGGACAGGGGAGCGTCGTCGACCTTGAGCTCCCGGATGCTGAGGCCGGTGGTCTCGAAGCTCTCCACGACGCCCGCGAAATCGACCGACGCCGGGTCGGCCGGAGCGACGGCGCAGGCGCCCAGCCCCCGCCTGGCGAACGCGGCGCCGGCCGCGGACAGATCGGCGCTGTTGCCTGCGGCGATCGCCGCCAGGACGGCGTCTCGCTGCTCGGTATACGTCGCCTCCGGCGGAGTCAGCTTGAGGCCGGCCACCATGTAATCGGACATCGCCCGCTGGGTCTGGGCGAAGGTGCGCGGCGGGGTGGCCGTGCGCTTGAGGAGCGCGACGTAGACGTCGAACATGGATACGGCCCAGAGCTCTCCGGCGTTGTGCACCTCCGAGCTGACGCTCGTGCCCGCGTTGTTGGGAGGACCCGCGGGCAGCGGCACCGAGTCCATGATGTTCCTGAAGGTCAGAGGGTTCTTCGACATGTTGGTGGAGTAGGGATAGCGGCGGTTTCCAAAGTAGCCGCTGTCACCCCTGTACCTCGCCGCGTAGATGGGGCGGGCATAGACCCCATCGAGGTTGTCGCCCTCGCGGACCACCATGTTGAGCGCGTTGAAGTCGCCCCAGCCCTCGCTGATCGCCCTGCACTGGTGGGTGCTGCACCGGGCGAGGCGGTGGTGGAAATAGTGGCCCCACTCGTGGGAGATGATCGTGTTGTCCAGAGCGCCGTTGCGGTCGACGCCGATCTGGCGGAGCATGCGGGCCCTCACGGTGCCTGCCTGGAGCCTGGCCTTGAGCGCGGTCCCCTCGGCCTGGAGGATGCTCAGGGTCGGGACATAAGGACCAGGGAAGGACGTGCTGGTGGAGAGCGTGGGCGGGTTCGCGGCGACGACGCTGTCCGCCACGATCATGCCCACTCCGCCGGCCTCCTGGACCCGGGACGCCCTCGAGGCGGAGCTGCATGTGCCCCCCCCAAGGTCCACCAGCACGATCTTGTCGGCCACGTCGTTCTGGATGGGGCTGCACGCGTCGCTCTCGGGCGCGACCCCGTCGTTGGCCAGGACCACGTCGGCGGCGATATCGAACTCCCTCGGGCCGTAGGGCCCGTTCCTGGTCGCGGGGGAGGTGCCCGGGGTCAGGGTGAGGGTCTGGGTCAGCGAGCCGTCGTAGATGAACATCTGCATACGAGGGGAGCGGCCGTCGGCCGGCGTCGCCATGGTCGCGGTGGTGCGGCCGCCGTAGTCCAGCGCCTCGACCAGGAGGGGATCGCCGGCGAGGCCTCCCCGACCGTGGTTGCTCTGCTGGGCGTGGCCCGCGGCCTCGGTGAAGCCGGA
>SXGT01584870.1_pt1 | contig 24644 bp, 25 predicted proteins | sample 3176221 | NCBI WGS metagenome assembly SXGT01 (sample SAMN11356862, study PRJNA531348) | freshwater metagenome | isolation source: freshwater sample F1-120 | place: China: Fuxian Lake, Yuxi | collected 2017-12-25
GCGCGCGAGATGCGCGGGACGGCGTCCATCGCGAGCACGGTGATGGGCCGGGCGGCGAGCTGCTCGACGAGGTCGGGGTTGAGCCCGGGGTTGAGCAGGCTGATCAGCGTGGCGCCGTCGGCCAGGAGGCCGATCTCCTCCGTGCTCGGGGCGTTGACCTTGAGGACGACGTCGGCCGACCAGGCGGTGTCGCGGTCGACGACCTGCGCCCCGGCCTCGGCGTAGGCCTCGTCGGGGAAGCTGGCTCGCGAGCCGGCGCCGGACTGCACGAGCAGCCGGTACCCGAGGGCGACCAGCTTGGTGACGGTCGCGGGCGTGGCGGCGACGCGCGCCTCGCCGGGGTGCGTCTCGTCGACGACACCGATGGTGGACCCGGGAACCGGGGCCTCATCCGCTCCTGCTCCCGGCAAGCTGTCCGGGGCTGCGATGGACTCGGTACTCATGCTCGCGAACAGTATCGGCACGCCTCCGGAGCCGCCACTGTGTGAGACGTGCGTCTCACGATGTGTCGGAGCCCCCGATCACGGCTCCTGCGCCCACTCCTGCGCCGAGGGGTCGTCGTGCGCCGGCTCGGGGGTCCGGCGCGACGTCGACCCCGCGGGCAGCACCCCGACGACCCCCACCCGGCGACCGTCGACCTCCTCGACCACCAGCACCGCGTCGCCGGTGTCGACCTCGTCGCCCTGGCGAGGCATCCGGGCCAGCTGGGCGACGATGTACCCGGCGACCGTCTCGTAGGGGCCGTCGGGCACGACGACTCCGGTCGCCTCGGCGAAGTCCTCGATGTTGAGCCTGCCGTCCACGCGTCGGTCGACGCCCGTCGGGTCACCGCGGTCGGCGTCCGTGTCGTACTCGTCGCGGATCTCACCGACCAGCTCCTCCACGAGGTCCTCGAGCGTGACGATGCCGTCGGTGCCGCCGTACTCGTCGACGACCACGGCGATGTGGGTGCCCTCGCGACGCATCGCCGTGATGGCCGGGAAGATCTGGTTCGTCGACGGCAGCAGGGCGATCGGGCGGACCAGGTCGCCGACCGTCCGACCGTCGGCTCGCCCCACCCCGTGGAGGTCGCGCAGGTGGACGAAGCCGACGATGCGGTCCACCTGACCCTCGGCGACCGGGTAGCGGGAGTACGGCTGCTCCCGGACCGTCTCCAGAGCGTCGGACACCCTGAGGTCGGCGTCGAGGAAGACCACCTCGGCCCGGTGCCTCATGACCTCCTTGACGGTCCGCTGGGCCGCCACGAACATCCCGGTGACGAAGCGTCGCTCGTCCTCGCCGAGGCCCTCGTGGCCCGTCACGAGGTCGCGGAACTCCTCGTCGCTCATCTCCTCGTTCTTCGCCGAGGGGTCGCCGCCGAGCAGCCGCACGACCGCGTTCGTCGAGACCGACAGCAGCCAGATCACGGGGCGCATCAGCGTGGCGAAGCGGTCCAGCGGAGGCCCCACGACGATCGCGACCTGGGCCGACTTCTGCAGCGCGAAGCGCTTGGGGACGAGCTCGCCCAGGATCAGCGACAGGTAGGCGATGAACAACGTCAGACCGACCAGGGCGACGTTCTCGGCCAACCCCTGGCCCAACCCGAGGTCGACGAGCGTCGGGACGAAGTCCGGGGCCAGCGTCGACGCGCCGTAGGCCGCTGACAGGAAGCCGGCCACGGTCACACCGATCTGGACCGCGGCCAGGAACCGGTTGGGGTTGCGGGCCACCGCCGCGACGCGGGCGCCTCGCTGGCTCTGCTGCGCCATCCGGTCGATCTGGGACTCCCGCAGCGAGACCAGGGCCAGCTCGGTCGCGGCGAACACCCCACCGACGAGGACGAACGACAGCACGAGCGCGAAGTTCAGCAGGGTCTGTTGATCCACCCCTGGATGGTACGGGGCTCCCGTCGCCGTTCGGGGTGACGTCGGCGGCACAGCGAGATACACTCGTGGCGCGCTGACAGCGCTGGGATCCGCACCGGGTGACTCGGTGGGCTCGGACCCGGGCTCGTCAGCCGGCACGCATGGCGGTCACCTCCGGACCCGGCGAAGCGGTCCGGTCGAGGGGGGACCTGCCGGTCCACGTCGCCTCCCTCGGCGGCCGCACCGGCTCGGGCAACCGCCCGTCGACCACGTCCAGGGCATGCGTGCATCCCGAAGGAGGAGCCTGTGGCCACACGAGGCCAGCGCCAGTCCGGCACCCGCCCCACGTCGAACCGCAACGGGTCGCGGGGCCGCCGATCGACCAAGCACACCGACAACGTCGGTCTGCTGCCCGTGCTCGCCAAGGCAGTCCGCGAGGTGGAGAACGCCGTGCGCCGACCCGGACCGGTGCCGATCACGATCCGTTCGCGCTTCCAGGCGATCGGGCTGCTGGTGCGCGAGGAACGTCAGCGTCTCAAGGTCGACCCCGAGATCAACGAGCAGCAGCGCGGCGAGCAGCTCAAGCGCCTCGACGGCATCGCCACGATCCTGGCGCAGTCGGCGGCCCGCGACTCCACGCTCTTCACGCTGCTCGAGCCCGACGCCGTCGTCAGCGACGACACCCAGATCCTCAAGCGCGAGATGCTCACCGCCGCCGGCATGCCGATCGAGGCTCCGGTCGAGGCCGTCGCCGAGGGCGAGACCCCGGCGCCCCCCACGGACCGTCGCGTCATCCCCCAGGCGGTCGTCTCCCGCCAGCTGGCCAACCCGTTCCTCGCCCCCGACTTCTCGGCCGTCGCCGACCTCAAGCGCCCCACCACCAACCGCCTGTCGACGTGGGAGCTCATCGGGCCGCTGCTGTCGGCCTTCGAGCGCGTCGCCGAGGGTGCGAGCGCCTGCATGACGCTGCCCGAGCCCTCGACGTTGCAGTTCGGCAAGGGCCCGGAGCTCATGAAGCACCAGGCGCAGGTCGTGGAGGCGGCAGGGTCGGGGCACCGCACGTTCCTGCTCGCCGACGAGCCCGGGCTGGGCAAGACCGCCCAGTCACTGCTCGCGGCCGAGGCCGCCGACGCCTTCCCGCTGCTCGTCGTCGTCCCCAACGTCGTCAAGACCAACTGGGCCCGCGAGGTCGAGCTCTGGACCCCGCACCGTCCGGTCACCGTCATCCAGGGCGACGGCGACGACATCGACGGGTTCGCCGACATCGTCGTCGTCAACTACGAGATCCTCGACCGCCACGTCGGCTGGCTCGGCCAGTTCGGCTTCCGCGGCATGGTCCTCGACGAGGCCCACTTCATCAAGAACACCGGATCGCAGCGGTCCCGGCACGTGCTCGCCCTGTCCGAGCGCATCCGGGCCCGCCACCCCCGGCCGCTCCTGATGGCCCTGACCGGCACCCCGCTCATCAACGACATCGAGGACTTCCGCGCCATCTGGCGCTTCCTCGGCTGGATCGGCGAGAAGGCCCCCGAGCCGGTGCTCATGGCAGCACTGGAGGAGACCGGGCTGACCCCGCTCGACGCCGGCTTCTACCCGGCGGCACGCCAGAGCGTCATCGACCTCGGGATCGTGCGACGTCGCAAGGTCGACGTCGCGGCCGACATCCCGGCCCGACGCATCGCCGACCTCCCGGTCGAGCTCGACGACGACGAGGGCCGCTCCATCCGCGAGTCCGAGCGCGACCTCGCCAACCGGTTGCTCGCGCGGTACCAGCGCGCGCTCGTCGCCCGCCGCGAGGCGGGCTACGCCGTCGAGGGCATCGACCACGACCTCGTGCGCAAGGTCGCACAGTGGGAGAGCGAGGAGACGTCCGAGAAGACCGGCGAGAACGTCTTCTCGATGGTGCGACGCATCGGCCGCGCCAAGGCCGGTCTCGCGGCGGACTACACCGCCCAGCTCGCGCGCAGCGTCGGCAAGGTCGTCTTCTTCGCCAAGCACGTCGACGTCATGGACGCTGCCGAGGCGACCTTCGCCAAGCGTGGTCTGCGCTCGGTCTCGATCCGCGGCGACCAGACGCCCGCGGCCCGCAAGAAGGCGATCGACGCCTTCGTGAACGACCCGGACGTCGAGGTCGTGGTCTGCTCGCTCACCGCCGCCGGCGTCGGGCTCAACCTGCAGGTGGCCTCGAACGTCGTGCTGGCCGAGCTGTCGTGGACCGACGCCGAGCAGATGCAGGCGATCGACCGCGTGCACCGCATCGGCCAGACCGACCCGGTGACGGCGTGGCGCATCATCGCCGCGCAGACGATCGACACGACGATCGTCGAGCTCATCGACTCCAAGGCGGGGTTGGCCGCGCGTGCGCTCGACGGCGCCGAGGAGGATCCCGAGACCCAGGCCGACGTGCAGGTCGAGGCCCTCGCCCGGCTGCTCACCGCGGCCCTGGAGGACCGGGCCTGACCGCGTCCGGGCGGCGTCCGGACAGAGAACAACCCCGCATGGCCTCGGGGGGTGAGCCATGCGGGGTTGTGACGACCACGTTAACAACGTGCGTCGACGTGCGCCAGCGGTTCGGTCGGATTCGGCGCCTCGGACGGCGTGATGTGCGCCACGTGCTGCGCTCGGGGGGTCAGCGCCAGCTGAGCGAGCCGGGGTCGCCGACGCGGCCGGGCTGCAGGAACTCGCCGAGGCCGCGGCACGTGGCGCCGGCGTGCTCGGAGATGGCACGCTCCAGCGCCCTGCCGGGCACGGGCGTGAGGACGTCGACGACGTAGTCGATGCGGGTCTCGGTGGCGGAGTGCGGCGCCAGGGTCAGCGTCTCGAAGATCGACGCCGCGAGGCACTCGGTGCGCAGGCCGAGGACTCGGTCCTGCTCGAGCTCGGTGACGCACAACGTGGCGCCGATGGGACGCCCGAGCATGCGCACCATGCAGCTGACCTCGTCACCGATGGTGAGCGTGGTGAGCTCCTGGACGTCGCAGCCGTCGACGGCGTTCCAGGCCGCCAGGCTGCGCGCGTCGACCAGCGCGGCCCAGGCCCACGGCCGTGGGACCGGGGCGACGATCGAGCAGCCCTGTGCGAACATGCTCCGATTCTACGGAGATTCCAGGCTCTCGCAGGGAGTCGTGGTGGCTCAGTCGTCGACGTCGGGGTCCATGACGCCGACGATGTCGGACAGGAAGCGGGTGACGACCTCGCGTTCGTGCTCGTCGAGCCGGCCGATGATGGGGGCCATCCGCATGGCCAAGGGACCGAAGATCGCAAACCCGGTGGCTCGGGCGGCGTCGGTGGCGGTGAGCACCGTGCGTCGACGATCGACCGGGTGCGTGGACCGCTCGACGTGGCCGGCCGCGACGAGCCGGTCGAGCAGCGCGGTCGTGGCCGGGGCGCTCAGTCCGACGGCCGCCGCGAGCTCCCCGGGGCTCATGGCACGACCCTCCTGCTCGGCGTCCATGAGGTGGGCGAGGGCGTGCAGGTGCGTGCGGTGCACCCCCTCGCGGCGCCCCCGCGACTCCACCCACTGGTCCGAGCGCGTGGTCAGCTCGCGCAGCAGGTGGATCAGTGGGTCGTGTTGCCGGGTCACGGGGATCAGTATACATTTCGATCATGGAATCGTTCGACAATGGAACTAAGGAGTACCGTGCCCCCGCCTTGATGCGCCCGGCCGCCGCACTCGTGGGCCCGCGACGCTCCTGGGTCGCCGTGCTGCTGGCGATCGTCGTCGCAGGCCTGTCCCTGACGTTGGCCCCGGAGCCGGCCACGAGCGACGACACCGCGTCGAACCTGCCCGCCACCGCCGAGTCGGCCCTCGCCGACGACGCGCTGGCCGGCATCGCCGCAGCACAGGACGCCCCGGCGATCGTGGTCCTCACGCGCGAGGACGGTCCGCTGGAGCCCACCGACCTCGAGTCGGCGCAGGAGCGGGCGACCGCCCTGGCCGACGTCGCCAGCGGAGACGTCGCCGGGCCGATCCCGGCCGACGACGGGTCCGCCGCCCTGCTCGTCGTGCCACTGCCCACCGACACCACCGACGCCGAGAACGCCGAGCTCGTCGACGCCGTGCGGGCCGCCGTCGACGACGACCTCCCCGCGGGCCTGCGGGCCGAGGTGACCGGACCTCCGGCGTTCCAGGCCGACCTCGGAGCCGTCTTCGACGGAGCCGACACCCGGCTGCTGATCGTGACGGCGGCCGTCGTCGCCGTCCTGCTGCTCATCACGTACCGCAGCCCGTGGCTGTGGCTCGTCCCCCTCACCGTCATCGGCGTCGCCGACCGGACCGCGCTCGCCGCGGCGAACCTGTTCTCCTCGGTCACGGGGATCGGCGTCGACGGCGCGATCACCGGCATCACGTCGGTCCTGGTCTTCGGTGCAGGGACCAACTACGCCCTGCTGCTCATCGCCCGGTTCCGCGAGGAGCTGCGCCGTCACGACAGCCGCCACGCCGCCATGCGACGCGCCGTCGGATCGGCCGGCCCGGCGATCCTCGCCTCCTCCGGCACCGTCATCCTCGCGCTCGCCGCCCTCGGCCTGGCCGACGCGCCGTTCGTGCAGGGCATCGGCTACGTCGGGGCGATCGGCCTGGCCGTCGCCGTCGCCTTCGCGCTGCTCGTGCTCCCCTCGGCGATGGTGCTGCCGGGCCGCTGGCTGTTCTGGCCCTTCGTCCCCCGTCCCGGCCAGGACGACCCGAGCCGCAACGGTGCGTGGGCCCGCCTCGGACGTCGGGTCGTGGCCCGCCCCGCGATCGTCGCCGTCGTGAGCGCCGGCGTCCTCACGGCGATGGCCCTGGCCGCCACCGGCCTGCAGACCGGCCTGTCGCAGACCGAGCAGTTCCGCGACGCCCCCGAGTCGGTCCTCGCGCAGGAACGCCTCGCCGAGTCCTTCCCGGCCGGCTTCTCCTCGCCCACCCGGATCGCCGTCGACACCGACTCCGCCGACGCCGTCGTCGGCCTCGTGCAGGACGAGGGTCTCGGCACCGCGGAGGTCGCCGGGACCGACGACGCCACCGGCGTCAGCGAGGTCCAGGTGATCCTGGACGCCGAGACCGGCAGCACGGAGAGCCTCGACGTCGTCGAGCAGCTGCGCACCGACCTCGACGCGATCGACACCGGGGCGCTCGTCGGCGGGGAGGTCGCGCAGGACCTCGACTCGCGTGCCACGGCCGAGCGCGACCGCCTGGTGCTCATCCCCGTCGTGCTCGCGATCGTCCTGGTCGTGCTGCTGGTCCTCCTGCGATCGGTGGTGGCGGCGCTGGTGCTCGCCGGCACGACGGTGCTGTCCTACCTGTCGGCACTCGGCATCGGCTGGCTGGTCTTCCGGCTCTGGCTGGACTTCCCCGCCGCCGACCTCAGCGTCCCGCTGCTGGCCTTCATCTTCCTCGTCGCGCTGGGGGTCGACTACAACATCTTCCTGACCACCCGCGCCCGCGAGCACGTGCTCGATCACGGCGACACCGAGAACGGGATCGTCCACGCCCTGGCGGTGACGGGAGGGGTCATCACCAGCGCCGGCATCCTGCTCGCGGCGGTGTTCGCGGTGCTCGGCGTGCTGCCGCTGCTCGTCCTCACGCAGGTCGGCGTGATCGTCGGGTTCGGCGTGCTGCTCGACACCACGGTCGTGCGCAGCATCCTCGTACCTGCGCTCGTCGCGCTGCTCGGCGACCGGTTCTGGTGGCCGTCGAGGCTCGCCTCCCCCGGCAAGCACGCCGACGTCGCGTCCTGAGCCGGCCGGGAGGCGTCGCGCCGTCCGCCCGTAGGCTGCCCCTCATGATCGGGGGCCAGCCGTGGACGACGTGACGTTCGGCGTCCTCGCCGCCCTCGCGCTGGCCGCGTTCGCGGCGGGCTGGACCGACGCCGTGGTCGGCGGCGGTGGCCTCATCCAGCTCCCCGCGCTGCTCATCGCGTTCCCGCAGGCCGCCCCGGTGCAGCTGCTGGCCACGAACAAGGTCGGCTCGATCGCCGGCACCACGACGTCGAGCATCACCTACGCCCGCCGCATCCGCCTCGACCGGCGCACGGTGCTGCCGCTGGCGGGATCGGCGTTCGCCGGGTCGGTCGTCGGCGCGTTCATCGCCTCGTCGATCCCGCGCTCGGCGTTCGACCCCATCATCCTCGTGGTGCTGGTGCTCGTCGGCGCGTACACCGTGGCGCGGCCGGACCTCGGCAGCATCACGTCGTTGCGGCTCTCCGGTGCCAAGCACGTCGCGACCGCCGCGGGCATCGGCTTCGTCGTCGGCGTGTACGACGGCGCGCTGGGCCCGGGCACCGGCTCGTTCTTCGTCGTCGCGCTCGTGGGCCTGCTCGGCTACGGGTTCCTCGACGGCAGCGCACGGGCCAAGGTGGCCAACCTGATGACCAACCTCGCGGCGCTCGTCGTGTTCGTGCCGCAGGGCGCCGTGCTGTGGACCGTGGGTCTCGTGCTGGCGACGTTCAACGTGCTCGGCGGCTACGTCGGCGCTCGCACGGCGGTGGCGCGCGGCAGCCGCTTCATCCGGATCGTGTTCCTCGTCGTGGTCGCCGCCCTGGCCCTGCGCATCGGGTACGGCCTCGTCTCCTGAGGCCGCACCCGAGGGGCGTCAGGGCTTGATGACGTCGTGGTCGGTGTCGTAGGTCTCGCCGGTCAGCTTGCTCTTGACCAGGCTGAGCACCGATGCGGTCCGGCCACCCGGTGAGTCCCAGTACTCGGCGGACTCGACGTCGACGCGGATCAGCGAGGAGTTCTCGCCCTCGGGACCTTCAGGCAGCCACGCCTCGGCGAACGTCGACCACAGCTCCTTGAGCTTGTCGAGGTCGTCGACGACCGCGGCGGTCCCGGTGAGCGCGACCCACGTGCCGGAGCCGTGGAAGGTCAGCGCGACCTTCGGGTCGGAGCGGACGTCGCGCACGTGCTCGGTGTCGCGCGCGGTGATGAACCACAGCGTGGACCCGGCGTCGACCTGCTGGCGCGCCATGGGCACGCTGCGCAGCGTGCCGTCGCCCTGGCGCGTGGTGAACATGGCGACGTGCAGGTCGTCCATCAGCTCGGTGAACTTCTGGGTGTCGTCGGTGGCGGTGCCGTCGGTCATGGGGAACTCCCTCCGACCCTGTCGTGCAGGGCTCGTGTCGGTCGGCGCGGACCGATCGGTCCGCTCCGACCAGTCAACGGCTCGGCACCGCAGCCCGCACGCCGAGAACCCAGGTCCGGCCAGGAGTTCTCACCAGCTGGACTTGGTGATGCCCGGCAGCTCGCCGCGGTGCGCGGCGTCGCGGAACCGGATGCGCGACAGCCCGGCCTTGCCGACGTGCCCGCGGGGCCGTCCGTCGACCTGGTCGCGGCGCCGCACCCGGCTCGGCGAGGAGTCGCGGGGGAGCTTCGCGAGAGCCCGGGAGGCCTCCATCCGCTCCTCCAGTGGGAGGGAGACGTCCTTGGACGCGGCCCTCAGGGCATCGCGCTGCTCGGCGTACCGGGCGACGATCTCTTTGCGACGTTCGTTGGCGACGATCTTGCTGCGCTTGGCCATGGGTGCTCCGTTCGGTGGACGATCGCTAGATCATAACGATTGTCATCCCAAACAAACGGGCGACCCCGGTCCTCACCCCAGACGCAGGTCCAGGTTGATGGCCGCGCTGATGAGCGCCAGGTGCGTGAACGCCTGCGGGAAGTTGCCGAGCTGCTCGCCGGTCAGGCCGACCTCCTCGGCGTACAACCCGACGTGGTTGGCATAGGTGAACATCTTCTCCAGCGCCACCTGCGCGTCATGGAGCCGACCGACGCGCGTGAGCGCCTCGACGTACCAGAACGAGCACAGCGAGAACGTGCCCTCCTCGCCGTCGAGCCCGTCGCCGGCGTCGTCGTTCTCGAGGTCGTAGCGGAAGACCAGGCTGTCGGCGACGAGCCTCTCCTCGACGGCCGCGAGGGTGGAGAGGAACCGGGGGTCCGACGGCGAGCAGAACTTGACCATCGGCATCAGGAGCACGCCCGCGTCGAGCGCCGTGCCGCCCTCGGACTGGGTGAACGCGCCGATCTCCTCGTTCCAGGACCTCTCGTGGATCCGGTCGTAGACCGCGTCACGCACGCGCGACCACTCCCCGACGTCGCCGGGCAGGCCGCGCTGGCGGGCCATGCGGATCATCCGCTCGATCGCCACCCACACCATGAGCCGCGACGTCGTGTGCGCCCGCGTGCCGCTGCGGATCTCCCACATGCCGGCGTCCTCGTCGTCCCAGTGCTCCAGCACCCAGTCGAGCACGCGACGCAGGTCCGCCCACGCGTCGTGGCTGATGCCCTCGCCGTACTTGTTGAACAGGTACACCGAGTCGATCAGTTCGCCGTAGATGTCCCGCTGCAGCTGGTCGACGGCGGCGTTGCCGGCGCGCACGGGACGCGAGTCCAGGTGCCCGCGCAGGTGGTCGAGCTCGACCTCCTCGGTCGGCAGGGACCCGTCGATGTCGTACAGCACCCGCAGCGGTCCGAGCTCTCCGCCGTCGTGGTCCTCGCCGAGACGCTCCGACAGCCAGCGCACGAACGCGTTGGCCTCCTCGGTGAAGCCCAGACGCAGCAGGGCGTAGAGGGTGAAGGCGGCGTCGCGGATCCACACGTACCGGTAGTCCCAGTTGCGCTCGCCGCCGACCTCCTCGGGCAGGCTCGTCGTCGGTGCCGCGACCACCGCCCCGCTCGGCTCGTGGGTCAGCAGCTTCAGGGTGATGGCCGAGCGGTTGACGCTCTCGCGCCAGCGGCCCCGGTAGGACGACTGCGCCAGCCAGTCGTGCCAGAACCGCGACGTGTCCTCCACGAGCGACTGCGTGTCGTCGTCGCACGCCGCGACGGACCCGTCCTCGGCGAGGGTCTCCAGCACGAACGTCTCGTCCTCCCCGGACGCCAGGCGGAACGTCGACGTCAGCTCCGGGCCGTGCTCGCCGGCGTCGTCGACCTCGACGCCGACCGTGGCCGAGAGGCCGAGCCTCAGCCCGTCGGCGGTCACGAGGGCACCGTCGTCACCGATCTCGACCTCGGCCCGTCCGCGTCCGTAGTCGGGTCGCACGGCGATGCGCGTGCGGACGGTCGCCGTGCCGCGCACGACCCCGATGCGGCGCACGAGCCGCGACCGGTGGTCGGGGTCGGCGGGGCGGAGGACGGGCATGACGTCGTGGACCTCGACGACGCCGGTCTCGGTGAGGAACCGGGTGGCGAGGATCGCCGTCTCGGGCAGGTAGAACTGCTGCGTCCGCACGAGGCCCTCGACCTCGATGCGCCACGCGCCCCCGACGTCCGGGTCGAGGACGGCGGCGAAGACGCTCGGCTCGTCGAAGCGGCCGGGGCAGTACCAGTCGATCGTCCCGTCGGTGGCGACGAGCGCCGCGGTGCGCAGGTCGCCGATCATCCCGTGGTGGGCGATGGGGACGAACTCCTCGGCCCCACCCGCGACCTGCTCAGGCATGCGTGCGGCCGTCCGGCAGCCGCCAGCCGATGTCGCCCGCGAGGTCGACGGCCTCCTGCGGACCCCACGAGCCGCGCTCGTAGGACCGCACCGGGGGCCGGTCCTGCAGGATCGGCTGCACCACCTGCCACAGCCGGTCGACCTCGTCGCCGCGGGTGAACAGCGTCTGGTCGCCGCGCATCACGTCGAGCAGCAGGCGCTCGTAGGCCTCCAGCGCCTCACCGTCCGCACCCTCCTCGGGCAGGTGGAGGTCGACGCACGCCGTGGTGAGGTCCATCGTGGGACCGGGCCGCTTGGCCTGGAGGTCGATCTGCATGCGCGGGGTGTCGGTGAGGTCGAGCGTGAGCTGGTCCGGGGCGAGCGACTCCTCCCCGAACCGGCCCGCGGGCGGGGTCCGGAACGTCAGCGTGACGCTGCGGCGGGTGTCGCCCATCGCCTTGCCGGTGCGCAGCAGGAAGGGCACGCCCTGCCACCGCTCGGTGTCGACGAAGACCTCCGCGGCGACGAACGTCTCGACGTCGGAGTCGTCGGCCACGTCCTCGTCGTCGGTGTAGCCGTCGTACTGGCCGAAGACGACCCGCTCGGGGTCCAGCGGCCGCATCGCGGTGAAGACCTTGGCCTTCTCGTTGCGCAGGCTGGTGGCGTCCAGGCGCACCGGCGGCTCCATCGCCACGAACCCCAGCACCTGGCTCAGATGGGTAGAGACCATGTCGCGCAGGCAGCCGGTGGACTCATAGAAGCTGCCCCGGCCGGCGACGTCGAGCTCCTCGGGGACGTCGATCTGCACCTGCACGACGTGCTCGCGGTTCCACGCCGGCTCGATCAGCCGGTTCGCGAACCGCAGGGCGATGATGTTCTGCACCGCCTCCTTGCCGAGGAAGTGGTCGATGCGGAAGACGTGCTCCTCGTCGGTGACGTCCTTGAGGGTCGCATCGAGCGAGCGCGAGGACTCCAGGTCGCTGCCGAACGGCTTCTCCACGACGATGCGGGCGTCCTCGGCCAGGCCGGTGCGCCCGAGCATCCCGATCATCGGCTCCATGGCCGCCGGGGGCACCGACAGATAGAGCATCCGGCGCACGTCCTCACCCAGCTCGTCCTCCGCGCGGCGCACGGCCTCGGCGAGGTCCTCGCCGTCGTCGGCGTCGGAGACCACGAAGCTGAGCCGCTCGAGCAGGGCGTCGGCGGTCTGCTCGTCGAGGTCGTCGACGAACTCCTCCAGGCCCTCGCGGATCGTGGCGGCGAACTCCTCGTCCGAGCCCGGGGAGTGTCGGCCCGAGCCGATCACGCGGTAGTCCTCGGGCAGCCGGCCGGTCAGGCCCAGGTGGTACAGGCCGGGGAACAGCTTGCGTCGGGCGAGGTCGCCGGTGGCCCCGAACAGCACGAAGACGTGCGGTGGCAGGGTCTCGGGGTCGTGACTCATCGTGCTCCTCGGACGGCATCCTCGTAGGGGGCCTGGTGCGCTGGTCCCGGCGGTGGCCGGGCCTCCAACGTAGGCAGCGACGGCACGGCCCGCACGCCGTCGTGCCTGTCTCGTCCGGCTGCACCTGGACAGCAGATGAACGAATCTACGCGAATCTTGTTCACAAGCGCTTCGGCGGTTACCGTGGAGGGGTCCAGGGCCCCACGACCGAAGGGAGGCCCGGCATGTCTGCTCGATGGCTGCTCGTCTTTTCCGTCGCCAGCGTGGTCGCCGACCGCCTGCCGTCCGTGCTCGAACGCATCCCCAAGGTCGTCGTGGCCAGCGTCCCCGACGAGGAGCAGACCGTGCTGACGGTCGAGGTCGACGCCGACCCCCACCTCGTCGACGACGTGCTGCGCCAGGTCCGGGCCGCCGACCCCAACGCCATGCGTCTGCACGACAGCATCATCAGCACGCCCGCTCCGTCGGGCACTCCGGCGTCGGCCTCGGTCGACTTCGAGTTCGGCGACGAGCCGCAGCCGTGCGAGCACTGCGTCGACTGGCGCCACGAGACCGTCAACGACGCGAGCGGCCAGCTCGTCCTGCGCGAGTGGCACCAGCCCGACTGCGCGGTCTACGAGTCCTGGCTGTGACTCGCTGAGCGCTCGCGCACCCCTGGCCGTCGCGGCATGATGGCAGCGTGAGCACCGACGACCCCCGACCCGACGACCCCCGACCCGACGACGCGAGCCGAGGAGAAGCGGCCCGGTCCGATCGCGAACCGGCGACGACCGGACCCACCGAGTCCCGGCGGGCGTCGGGGTTCGACGCCGAGGGCCACCTGAAGAGCAGTCGCAGCGGCGCGCTGTACTTCGGCCTGATCGTGGCCGCCCTGCTCAGCGTCGTCGTGCTGATCTTCATCCTGCAGAACTCCGACAGCACGACCATCCGCTTCTTCGGCTTCGAGGGCGAGTTCCCGATCGGCGTGGCCATGCTGCTGGCCGCCGTGACCGGCATCCTCATCGTCGCCGTGCCGGGATCGGTCCGGATCCTCCAGCTGCGCCGCTCCCTGGCCAAGAACGAGAAGCGCACCCGCAGCGCAGGCTAGGCACCGCCATGGCACCGGCGGTCGAGATCGAGGTCGATGACCCCACGTGGGGGTCCGGGCCGCCGCGCACGGTGCGCGTCAGCAATTCCGACCGCATCTACTTCCCCGAGCGTGGCTGGACCAAGCTCGACGTCGTCGAGTACTACCTCGCCGTCGGGCCGGCGCTGGTGAACGCGCTGCGCGAGCGACCCTGCATGCTGCACCGCTTCCCTCGCGGGCTCGACGGGGAGAAGGTGCACACCAAGCGCGTGCCGCGTGGGGCGCTGGACTGGGTCGAGACCGTCCGCGTGCACTTCCCGCGGTACGACCGGACCGCCGACGAGCTGTGCGTCACCGAGGTCGCGCACGTCGTCTGGGCCGCCCAGATGTCGACCGTCGAGTTCCACCCGTGGAACAGCCGACGCGCCGACGTCGAGCGGCCCGACGAGTGGCGCATCGACCTCGACCCCGGGCCGGAGTGCGACCTCGCGACGGTCCGGCGCGTGGCCCTCGTGGTGCAGGAGGTGCTGGACGAGCTCGGCGCGACGGGGTTCCCCAAGACGTCGGGCGGGCGCGGGTTGCACGTCTACGTGCGGATCCCTCCCGAGCACTCGTTCACCGACGTCCGACGAGCAGCGCTGGCCTTCGCGCGCGAGGTGGAGCGCCGGTCACCGACCGACGTCACGACCGCGTGGTGGCGCAAGGACCGCGACCCCGCGCAGCTGTTCGTCGACTACAACCAGAACGCCCGCGACCACACGATGGCCGCGGCCTACTCGCTGCGCGGCGTCCCCGACGGCCGAGCCTCCGCGCCGATCCGGTGGGACGAGGTGCCCGACGTCGAGCCGCACGACCTCACCCTGGCGACGGTGCCTGCGCGCCTCCAGGAGCTGGGCGACCTGCACGCCGGCATCGACGAGGCGGTCTTCGACATCGCCCCGCTCCTGGAGTGGGCCGACCGCGACGAGGCCGGCGGACAGGAGGAGCCACCGGAGCCCGACGCCGACGGGTGAGCTCACCGCGGCGGCGGGGGCTCCCGGTGCTCGACGTCCGCGACCGTCTTGTCGTGGCGCAGGCCGCGCCAGACCGGGTGGCGCAGGTGACCGTCGTCGGTCCACTCGCCGAACGCCACCTCACCGACCAGCCGGGGCGTCACCCAGTGCGCCTCGCGGGCGACGTCGGGGGGCGTCGCCACGGGCGCGGTCGTGCGCTCGTCCCGCACCAGCTGCCCATGGAGGTCGGCGAGGGCCTTGTCCGTGAACCCGGTGCCGACGCGGCCGGCGTAGACGAGCTCGCCGTCCCCGTCCGGCACGGCGACCAGGAGCGACCCGATGCCGCCGGAGCGTCCGCCCCGGCCGGGCCGCCAACCCACGACCACCACCTCCTGCATCCGCTGGTGCTTCAGCTTGATCCACTGTCCGCTGCGCGTCCCGCTGCGATAGCGGCTGGTGCGACGCTTGGCGACGACGCCCTCCAGACCGAGGTCGCGGCTGTGCGCCATCGCCTCCGCCGACGACCCGACGAACGCCTCGGGGACCCGCACGGTCCCGTCCCCCGCGTCACCGCCCTCGGAACCGCCGGCACCGTCGATCTCCAAGGAGTGCAGCGCCTCGCGCCGCTGCTCGTAGGTGAGGTTCTTCGTGCCCTGCCCACCGATGCGCAGCACGTCGAACGCGTACAGGTGCACCGGCGTCGACCGCCGCGCCGCCGCGACCTCCCGCGGCGCCGTCAGGCCCATCCGCTGCTGCAGCCGACCGAACGACGGCGCACCCGAGCGGTCGAGGGTGACGATCTCCCCGTCCAGGACCGTGTCCTCCAGCGCCAGCGCGGCCAGCGCCTCGACCACCTCCGGGTACGTCGCCGTGGTGTCGCGACCGCTGCGCCCGCGCAGCGCCACGGTGTCGTCGTCGCAGTAGGCGACGACCCGCACGCCGTCCCACTTCATCTCGAACGCCCACGCCGACTCCTCGGCGAGGTCCAGCGCCGTGCCGGCCGTCGCGAGCATGGGTGACTCGTCGGTGACGCGGGTGCGTGCGGACTCCTGCGCAGGCTCCGCTGCCGGTCGCGCGCGCACCGGCTCGGACGGCAACGGCTCACCCGGCAGCTCCATCCGGTGGATGAGCCAGTTCCTCCCGGTCCTGATGAGCGCGAACTTGGCGCGCCCGCCCCCGCCCCGACGCAACCCCCCGTCGTCCTGGCCGGTGAGCGTGACGATGACCTCGTCGTCGCGCCACTTCTCTGTCTCGTAGGTGCCGCTGTCCCAGATCGTCACCTCACCCGCGCCGTACTCGCCCTTCGGGATCGTGCCCTCGAAGGTCGCGTAGTCGAGCGGGTGGTCCTCCGTCGGCACGGCGAGGTGGTTCGACGACGGGTCCGTCGGTGGGCCCTTGGGCAGGGCCCACGAGACGAGCACACCGTCGCGCTCGAGCCGGAAGTCCCAGTGCAGCCGGCTCGCGTGGTGCTCCTGGATGACGAAGGAGGCTGTGTCGTCTGCCGCCCCCGGCCCGGCACCCCCGCCAGAGCCCTCCGCCGCCCCCGGCCCGGCACCCCCGCCAGAGCCCTCCGCCGCCCCCGGCCCGGCACCCCCGCCAGGCGCCGGCTCCGGCACCGGCTCGGGCGTCCGACTCGCGTCGCGCATGGAGCGGTAGAGGGTGAGCCGGTCGACGGCCGGCGCCTGCCCGTCGGGAGCGGAGGACCCAAGCGCGGCCATCGGGTCGGTCCCGTCGGCCACGCGCTCCAGCACCTCCGACAGCGTCAGCTGGCGCAGATCCGGGTCGTCCAGCTCGTCCCACGTCCGCGGCACCGCCACCGTCGGCTCGTCGCGACCACGCAGGGAGTAGGGGGCGATCGTCGTCTTGTTGCGGTTGTTCTGGCTCCAGTCCGCGAGCACCTTGCCCCTGCGCTCGGACTTGCGCTGCGTGCTCACCACCAGGTCCGGGAGCTCGCCCTCCAGCGCCTCGGCGAACTGCTTGGCGAAGGCGTTGACGTAGTCGGCATCCATCGCGGCAGGGGTGCCGGACAGACCGGCGTACAGGTGCAGGCCCTTGCTGCCGCTGGTCACCGGGACCGCGTCGAGGCCGAGGTCGTCGAGCAGGTCCCGTGCGACGTGCGCGACCTCGACGCACTCGGCCAGGCCCGCACCCGGACCCGGGTCGAGGTCGAGCACGAAACGGTCCGGATCGAGGTGCTGGCCCCGCGACCCCACCCGCCACTGCGGCACGTGGATCTCCAGCGCAGCCACCTGGCCGAGCCACGCGAGGGTCGCGACGGAGTCGACGACGACGTAGCTGGTGCGCCGGCTCGAGTGCTGCAGCGAGACCCGCCGCAGCCACGACGGCGCGGAGTCGGGCAGGTTCTTCTCGAAGAACACCTCACCGCCGACCCCCTCGACCCATCGCTTGCGGGTGGCGGCGCGGTCACGGACGTGCGGCAGCATCACCGGCGCCACCGCGACGTAGTAGGAGATCACCTCGGCCTTGGTCGTCCCCGTGGCCGGGTACATGACCTTGTCGAGGTTGGTCAGCCGGAGACGGTGGCCGTCGATCGTGACGGTCTCCCCGGTGCCGCGCGCCACGGCTCAGGCCTTCTTTCGCGCTGCGCCCTTCGCCGCCCCCGACCCGGCACCACCCTTGCCGCCCTTGGCCGCCGCCCGCCGCTTCTTGCTGCGCTCGACGCTGCGCTGCAACGCCTCCATGAGGTCCACGACCTCCGCGTCCTCGCCGTCCTCGGTCTCGCCGAAGGTCGCCGAGGTGTCGAGCGTCTCCCCCTGCTCGAGCTTCGCCTCGACGAGGGTGCGCAGCTGCTCCTGGTAGTCGTCGCTGAACTCCGACGGGTCGAAGTCCGCAGCCAACGAGCTGACCAGCTGCGAGGCCATGTCGCGCTCCTTGGCGCTGACGCGCGGCACGGTCTCCAGCACGTCGAACTCGGCCTCGCGGATCTCGTCGTCCCACAGCATCGTCTGCAGCAGCAGGGTCTTGTCGCGCACGCGCAGCACCGCGAGGCGGGTCTTCTGCCGCAGCGCGAACCGCACCACCGCGCTGCGGTCGGTGTCCTCCAGGGCGCGGCGCAGCAACGTGTACGGCTTGAGCGACTGCTCGTCGGGCTCGAGGTAGTAGGCCTTGTCCAGGCGGATGGGGTCGATCTGCTTGGCCGGCACGAACTCGACGACCTCGATCTCCCGGCTCTTCTCGACCGGCAGCGAGGCGAGCTCCTCGGCGGTCAGCACCACGGTGTTCTCACCGTCGTCGTAGGCCTTGGTGATGTCCTCGTAGGCGACCACCTCACCGCAGACCTCGCAGCGACGCTGGTAGCGGATCCGCCCGCCGTCCTCGGCGTGCACCTGGTGCAGCGAGACGTCGTGGCTCTGCGTCGCGCTGTAGACCCGCACCGGCACGTTGACCAGCCCGAAGCTGATCGAACCCTTCCAGATGGAGCGCATGCCTCATCCTGGCGCACCGGCGAGCGGTTCGCCATCACGACGGCCCTGGACACGAGGGCCCTGAACACGACGGACCCGACGCGTTCGGGGGATCGCGTCGGGTCCTGCGTGGGGGACCGGTCACCCGGTCGGGGGACGGCTCAGCTCTTGCCGGCGTCCTTGGCCGCGTCCTTGGCGCCGTCGGCCGCCTTGTGGGTGGCGTCCTTCGCGTCCTTCGCGGCGTCCTCGAGCTTGTCGCCGTCGACCTTGGTCCGGGCCTCGTCGGCGGCGTCCTTGGCCTTGTCCTTGAGGTCGCTCGCGGTGTCCTGCGCGGCGTGCTTGGCGTCCTGCGCGGCGCTCTTGACGTCGTTCTTGACCTGCGTGGCGCTCGGCATCGACCCGCCGCCGAAGGACGAGGAGTAGTCGCCCGGTGCCTGCGGGCCGCTCTGCTTGTCGCGCGTGGCGGCGACGACCGCAGCCACCGCACCGCCGACGAGCGCGAGGCCGACGAGCTTGCGCAGGCGGCGACGCTTGGGCTTGACCTGCTCGGGCAGGCGGTCCTGCACCGACGCGGGGAGCTTGTCGTAGGAGTCGGGGCTCAGCTCGGGGACGCGGTCCAGGAGGTCGTCGCGGACGTCGGGCCAACGCTCCTTGGCCTCGTTCAGGCCGCCCTCGAGCCGGGACAGCAGGGAGTCGCGCACCTCGGGCGCCCGGTCGGCGACGGAGTGACGCAGGTCGTCGGCCTGGGCCAGGAGGTCCTGGAGCCGATCCTCGAGCTGGTCGCGGGTGTTCTTCTTCTTCAGCGGCATGGGGGCTCCCTGGTGGTAGAGGCGGTCTCGTCCACCTCGACCCTACCCATGTGGGTCCACGTCGCACCCCGGCGTGCGGCGCAGGTCAGCCGTGGGTCGGCGGATGGTCCTCGTCGCCGGTGTCCTGTCCCTCGTCGGCACCGAGGACGAGCGCGGCGAGGCACAGCACCACGATGACCGGCACCCCGAAGGTGAGGAAGAAGAACGACAGCGCCTCGAACGTCGGGACGTCGATGACGCGCGGGCCGAGCAGCAGCGACAACAGCTGTCCGAAGGCGATGCCGGCGACGACCCCCATGAGCAGGCGGCCGGTCGGTCCCTCGCTCGGGCGGCGGGCGGCGGCGAGCAGGCCGACGGCGGCCGGGCACCCGAACAGCACGACGTGCATGAAGACCGTGGAGTCGATGCGGGTGGCGACCAGGGTGGCGGCACTGACGACGGCGATGAGGACCAGGCCGAGGCTGCGGCGGGCCTGCGCGAGGCTGGAGGTGGTGGGCTCCACGGTCACGTCCCGGTGTCGACGAGGGGTTCCTCGAGGAGTCCGCGGCGCTCGGCCTGGACCTCGAAGACGAGGGTGAGGAACGGGGGGACCGCGCAGGCGAGGGCGAGGAGGGCGACCTTCGGGGACCAGCGGAACGTCCACCACGCGGCGAGCGTGACGACGCCGTAGACCATGAAGGCGATGCCGTGCAGCAGGCCCGCGACGGGCACCCCGCCCTCGATGCCGGCGTTCGGGTCGTCCTGCACGACCCACTTGAAGAACATCGCCACCAGCAGGGCGGCCCACGTGAGCGCCTCGAGGCGCGCGACGAAGCGGAAGGCGGTCTTCACGACGTCACCGTAGCCGCGCCGCTCAACTGCCGCGACGCGGTCCCGTCGCACGTCACGCAGGAGGCCTCGACGCGAGTCCGTGGGACGACACCTGGGCGAAACACCCGTGTGGTGGACTGCTCCCATGGCCTTCCTGCTGCGCGTCGAGCTCCCGGACGTCCCTGGGTCGCTCGGGACCTTGGCGACGGCTCTCGGCTCGGCCGGCGCCGACATCGAGGCGATCGAGATCGTCGAGCACCGCGCCGACGGGGTGGCGGTCGACGACGTCCTCCTGGAGCTGCCGCCGCACCTGATGCCCGATGCGTTGATCACCGCGTGCCACGAGGTCGAGGGCGTGCGGGTGCACTGGATCTCGCGCTACAACGCCGGCGCCAACCTGCGGCTCGACCTCGAGGCCGTCGAAGCGTTCGCCGCGGACCCGGCGCGCGCGCTCCAGCAGCTCGTGACCGTCCTGCCCGAGACCTTCCGGGTGGACTGGGCGATGAGCGTTCGCCTCGACGCCGGCGAGCCGGTGGCCGTGCACGCCACCGACGCCGCACCCGCCCTGCCCGACGACGCAGCCTCCTGGCTCGGGATCGAGACGGCGCGGGCGCTGGACGCGGTCCCCGGCTGGGAGGAGACCGTCCTGGCCGGCACCCCGGCCAAGAGCGGCGACGGCGAGGCGTTCGTCGTCGTCGTGGCACGTCACGGCGGACCGGAGTTCCTGGCCTCCGAGCTGGCCCGCCTCGGCCACCTCACCCACCTGGCCGCGTCCGTCCAGTCCTGACCGGGCGGCGGTGGACCCGTCGGACGTGCCCCGTCAGAGGTTCGGGTCAGACCTTCGGGTCGGGCATCGGCTTGGCGTCGGTGAGCGGCACGTGCGCGTGCTGGAAGCGGCCGAGCGCCTGCACCTCCCGCTCGAGCTCGGGCACGTGGCGGCGCAGGTGCCGTCGCATGACGAGCCAGCCGACCGGCCCGTTCACCACGGCCTTCATCAGGTTGGCCAGCACCACCCCGCGAGGGACGTAGACGCGAGGGCGGCGTCGGGCGATGCCGGTGAGGATCGCGTCGACGCAGTCGTCGACGGTCGTGGTGCTGTTGGCCGGGTACGGAAGCATCGTGCGGATGGTGGCGAAGGTGGGAAGGTCGGTCTCGGCGCCGCGGACGATGTCGGTGTCGATCCACGACGGGTGGCAGACCCCGACCCCGATGCCGAGGTGCGCGACCTCCTGGCGCGTGGCGAGGGCCAACGACTCGGCTCCGGCCTTGCTGGCGTTGTAGGAGGCGAGTCCGGCCAGGGTGGTGAAGGAGGCGAGCGAGGCCACGACGAGCGCGTAGCCGCCGGTGACCTCCAGGTGCGGGATCGCGGCGTGCAGGGTGCGGTAGACGCCGTTGACGTTGATGTCGACGACGCGAGTGAAGGCGGGGTCGTCGATCTGGCGGACGGTGCCGTAGGAGGCGATGCCGGCGTTCGCGAGCACGTGGTCGATCCGGCCGAAGTGGCTCGCGGCGGCGTCGATGGCGGCGGTGAGCTCGGCGGCGTCGCGGACGTCGGCGGTCCACCAGTGGGCGGCGTCGCCCAGCTCCTCGGACAGCGCCTCGAGCAGCTCCGGCTCGAGGCCGAGCAGCGCCACACGGCCTCCGCGGGCGACGTAGCCCCGTGCGACGCCGGCTCCGATGCCGCGCGCTGCGCCGGTGATGAGCAGGACCTTGCCGTCGAACCGTCGAGTACGTGAGCGTCGCGTCATCGGGTCAACGTACCGTCGGTATGTGGGTCGGTGCCAGGATCCCGGCCTGCACGTGAGACATCCCTCAGCCGAGGATCGAGCGGACCAGCAGCACGACGGCCGACGCCGCGCACACCACCAGGACGGCCGGGCGGACCGTCTCGGGTCGCAGGTGGCGCTTGAGCGGGCCGCTGATCAGCGCGCCCGCCAGCAGCACGGGAAGGAGGGCGGCGGCGGTGACCAGCTGGGCGCGGGTCAGCTCGCCGGCCAACGCCAGTCCGCCGAGGCTCAGCAGGGCGCCGATGAGGAAGTACACCGCCATGGTCGTGCGGATCTGCATCGGCGGTCGGTGCTGGTAGAGCAGAGCGAACGGCGGTCCGCCGATCGAGCTGGCCGTGCCGGTGATGCCGCCGACGAATCCCGCCCCGCTGAGCGTGCCGCGGTTGATCGGGACGACGACGGTGCGGATGGTGAGGAGCACGGCAGCCAGGACGATGACCGAGACGCCGATGCCGAGGCCGCGGGCCCCGACCGTCGCCACCAGCACGACGCCCACCGCCGTCCCCACGACCCGCGCCGGCATCGACCACGCGAGCCCGTGCCAGTCGATGTCGCTGCGCTCGCGCGCGAGCGTCATCACCGGGAAGACCGACGCGAGCACGAGCATCGTGCCCGGCATCAGCTCGGGCGCGAGGAGCGTGAGGATGGGCGCGGCCGTGAGTCCGAGGCCGAGACCGATCACCGACTGCACGAGCGCGCCCGCGAGCACCGCCAACGCGATGACCGTGAAGGCGACCACCCCGATCTCGAGCACGCCCCCAGCGTCTCAGGCGCGACGTCGAGACAGGGCGGCGGGAGCGCTGATCGGTGCCTTCGGCGGCCTCACCGTCGTCCGGTGACCGGGCTCACGTTCGGGGAGCGTGACGTTCGGACGGGTCGGCCCGACGAAGAGGGGTCCCATCCTCGAAAGGCACACGAACATGACCGACACCTCGACCCCGCCCCCCACCGTCCAGCGCCTCGGCGCCGAGCTCCTCGGCACGTTCTGGCTCGTGCTGGGCGGTTGCGGCACCGCCGTCCTCGCCGGCGAGACCGTCGGTGCGCTCGGCGTCGCGCTCGCCTTCGGCCTGACCGTCCTGACCGGCGCGTACGCCTTCGGACCGATCTCCGGCGGCCACTTCAACCCCGCCGTCTCCGTGGGTCTCGCCGTCGCCAAGCGGTTCTCGTGGCGCGACGTCCCCGGCTACGCAGCCGCGCAGGTCGTGGGCGCGACGCTCGCCGGTGCGCTCCTGCTCGTCGTCGCCGGCGGTGCGAGCGGCTTCAGCGCCGTCGAGAGCGGGTTCGCGACCAACGGCTACGGCGACCGGTCCCCCGGTGGGTACTCGCTGACGGCGGTGGTCGTCAGCGAGCTGGTCCTGACGGCGTTCTTCCTGGCCGTGATCCTCGGGGTCTCCGCCAAGCGCGCGGCCGTCGGCTTCTCCGGCCTCGCGATCGGGCTCGCCCTCACGTTGATCCACCTGATCAGCATCCCGGTGAGCAACACCTCGGTGAACCCTGCCCGCTCGCTCGGCGTGGCCTGGTTCGCCGGAGGCGACGCGCTCGCGCAGGTGTGGGTGTTCGTGCTCGTGCCGGTCGTCGGCGCGGTCATCGGCGCCCTCGTCCACGTGTTCCTGCTCGAGGAACGCTCCGAGCCCGCCGGCCGCTGATCCATCACGTCCACCCACCCCTCGGACCCAGGAGGTCTCCCATGGCACGACCCAAGCGCAACCTGTTCGCCCTGCTCGGCTGGATCGTCTGGAAGCTGCTGGCCCTCGTCGGCCTGCCGTACGCCAAGCGCAAGCTCGACGAGCGCCAGTCCGGCCGTTCACGTCGTCGGCGTCGCGGACGTCGACGCTGACCCACCCGGTCGCGACCGCCCCGCACGCACGACGGGCGACGCCCCCGCACCGTGATCGGTGCGGGGGCGTCGTCGTCAGTCGCCTCCGGCGGGACTCGCCCCCGGTCGGCTCTCCGTCTGCGTGAGCCGAGTGGCGCGACCGGCGGCTGTCTCGATTCTGCGCAGGGACGGTACGCGCCGCACCTCGAGGCGCGGCGCAGGTGCCGTCGGTGCGGTCAGTACCGTGCGGCGCGGTCCACGCGACGGTGGTAGCGACGGCCGAGGGCACCGCCGGCGATGGCGCCGAGCAGCGTCACGACCAGCACCACGACGGCCGCGACGACGCCGCCGCTGGTCAGCTGCTCGCCGGAGACCGGCAGGCGCGGCAGGTCGACGCGGGCGAGCACGTCGTACCGGGTGCCGAAGATCGCGCCGAGCGCGACCGAGACGATGGTGACGAGCAGACCGATGCCCCAGACGCCCACACCCTGACGGACGCCGTCGAAGCGGGACATGCGTCCGGCGACGTAGCCGCCGGCCAGGTAGGCGAGGCCGAGGATCAGCAGCACGACGACGGCGGTGGCGACGGCGATCGTGCCGGCCTCCCGCTCGGCCTCGGACTGCGTGACACCGACCTCGGAGCCGACGGCGGCCAGGACGGCACCGACCACGCCGGCCAGGAGGATGGCGACGCCCATCGCGACGATCCAGCCGAAGAACGCCGCGCCGACGTTCAGTCCCCCGAACCGCTCGCGGGCGGCCTCGCGGTCCACGACGGCCCGGTCAGCGTGCGTGCGACCGTCGTGGGTCCTGTCGTCGAGGGCCCTGTCGTCGTGAACCCTGTCGACGTGGTCGGGGTCCCTGGGGGTGTGCTCGTGCGGTCGATCCGGATGGTTCGCCATGATGACTCCTTCGGTCGCTCGGGAGGCGGACGGCCTCGGACCCTGCGGCCTCCGGCCCCACGTGACGTACCCCGGCCCGACCCGCACAAACTCCGGCGCTTGGCGTCGCGGCTCGCGGTTCAGTCGCAGGGACCGTCGGCGTCCTCGGCGTGCGGCGGATCCTCGAGGACGTGTGGGGGGGCGCGAGTCACGGTCGTCGAGCGGGAGTTCACCCTCGTGGGCGTGAACCCCGCCCTGGACGACTTCGTCGACGTGGCGCGCGACATGCACCATGACGCCCTCGACGCCGCCCGGGACGCCGGCCGGGCGCTGGCGACGCCCCGCGCGGCCTGACCCGATCGCCCACCGGGCGACCTCCGGA